>Ga0209192_10000713_pt1 | contig 30337 bp, 31 predicted proteins | sample ArcticOcean_MG_C_11_FD_187433 | JGI IMG/M metagenome (GOLD analysis project Ga0209192, IMG submission 187433) | Marine microbial communities from western Arctic Ocean - ArcticOcean_MG_CB2_154 (SPAdes) (version 2) | ecosystem: Environmental > Aquatic > Marine > Oceanic | place: Arctic Ocean... | reverse complement strand
ATCCCCGAATGGCATCTCACCATTAGTTCGATTAAGGGGAATTGATGACCCTGATGCGGCCCTTCTTTTGGACAATGGTTATCAGGGAGTGATTTATCCAGATATTAATACCGCTGAAGAGGCTCAACATGCCGTGGCCACTTGCAAATTCTCCCCTCTCGGCATGCGTTCGGTCGCCGGTGGCTATCCGATGTTCAGCTTTAAGGCTGGACCTCTGTCCGAAACGACCAAACAACTTAACCAACAAACATTGCTAGGGGTCATGATCGAAACCGAAGAAGGCCTGAGTAATGTTGACGCGATTGCCTCAGTTCCTGGAATTGATGTGATTCATGTCGGCACGAATGATCTTCTGACCAATATGGGAATAACCGGCGAGTTTGATCACCCAAAAATTGTTGAAGCCCAAGATCGGGTAATTCAAGCATGTCGGAAGAATGGTATTTATTCTGGCTGCGGTGGCAATCGAGACGTTGCTCGGCAAGCAAGCTTTATTCAAAAAGGCGTTCAGTTTGTCACAACACAGACCGACATAGCCTTCACAATTAGCTCATCGGCCCAATGGATTAATAATTTAAATCAGGAGCTTGGCTCATAAAGATAAAAATAACTCATAAGACCCACCAAAGATTCCGGCAACACAGATTAAGGCTGCCGGAGACGTGCGGTAGCGAGAAATCAGAAATACAGCTACACAAGTAACAATTACATTCGTCGGATCCACAGCAGTGGTCTCTGCAATAAACCATGCGCTGGAAACAATGAGCCCCACAGTGATCGGTGTTAGACCTTTTCTGATCACAACGAACCATCGCTGCTCTCCAGACACAACCCATACTCGCATCATTAAATAGGCAATAAAAAAAGCAGGTAGCGTAAAGGCTACGGTAGTTACAAGGGCCCCTATCAAGCCTCCTATTTCAAATCCAAGAACTGAGATAAATATCGAATTAGGTCCAGGCGCTGCCTGACAAAGTGCAAACAATTCAGAAAATTGTTGGGTTGTGAGCCAGCCCTCTTTATCCACAAGAATCCGATGCAACTCAGGCAACATACCATTCAAACCGCCGACAGCGAACAACGATAAAACCGTCAGATACAGCGTCAGACTGAGAAGGGTTTCGCTCACTTTTCTCTGGCCTCTAAGAACATGGCAATTGGCGCGACAACCATCACAACTGGGATAATTGAAAGACCTAGCACAGAGACACAGGTAACAATAACGCCTACCGTAAGGAGGTAACGCAAGGACTTCTCTAATTCCTGAAATAATCGAATCGCAATCGCTACGATAATTCCCGCGCCACAACTAGCCATCATCGACAAACTTGCCCTGAAATAGGAGTTCTCAATCCATTGAGTATAGTTATGGGCAAGCACCATTATAATAACAATTGGCGCCGAAATCAGGCCTATAAAAGCAACCACAGACCCCATCAGCCCTTGGTTGATTCCGCCCACAAAAACAGCTAGGGATACCACATTTGCTCCTGGGAGAAAATTACAAATACCGAGCATTTCGACGAATTCTTGCTCTGAAAGCCAACCTTTTTTATCAACGAGCTCGATCCTCGAGACTGCCAAAACTCCTCCGAATCCTAGCAACCCTATACGGAGGAAAGTCAAAAACAAATCTGTTAAATCCGGCTGATTCGATGGGTGCAATTCAGGTGTTTTGGAATCCACGCCTATCAGGTAACCGGACAAAGCCCGCCGTCAACGTTCAATGCCACTCCCGTGACATAGCTCGCTAAGTCGGAGGCTAAAAAACATGCCACATTCGCAAGCTCTTCTGATTCACCCAAACGACCAATTGGGATAGTCTTTGCGACCGGGGATAAAAACTCTTCATAGGAGTCATTAGAGCCACTTGCTGCGTACCTGCGCTCCCACTGACCACTCTTTATTTTACCAATACACAAGGCGTTCACGAGTACATTGTCCGGTGCAAGTTCTGTCGCCAAGATCTTCGTCCACGTGATCCCTGAAGCTCTACTCAAGGCTGTCGGTGCACTACTCCCACCAGGTACTTTACCGCCAATGGAAACAATATTAATTATGCGACCCCAACGTTTAGCTCGCATCTGACCCAAACACAACTGAACCAATCGCATATTTGCAAATAGCTTTAAATCCATATCTAAAATCATATCTTCGGTGGTTAATTCATCCGCATTTTTGCGGGATGAGCTGCCTGCGTTATTCACTAGAATATCGACACCGCCAAGCTCCAAAATAATTTGACCAAGTACCTCAGCCGTTTTTTCCTGATCAGTAATATCACAAACGAATCCTCGGATTTGGCCACTTCCAACGCTCTGAATTTCGTGAACAGTCTCTTCGATATTGGCTGCTGTTCGAGCAATAATACAAACCGATGCACCGCAACTCACAAACTCCTTGGCAATTGCTTTTCCAAGCCCAGAGCTGCCCCCCGTAATCAAAGCCACTTTATTTTGAAGATTGATGGTTTTCATTGAGCAGAATCTCCTGCAACTATTTTTTTCTTGGGAAAGAATATTTGATAGGTCGTATAAAGAAGCAGTATCAAAGTAAGGAAGAGGAGTGTTCCAGAAATCGGCCGCTCAACCATCGCCCAAAAATCACCTCTAAAAATTAACATCGCTCGACGAAGATTCTCTTCGACCATTGGACCCAAAATAAATCCAATCAACAATGGGGCCATCTCAAATTTCAGAGATCTCAAAACAAAGCCCAGCATTCCGAACAATAGGACCATCGCAATATCAAATCCGGAAGTCCTAAAACTATATACGCCGACGCAAATCAAAACGATTACGGCTGGATATAACAAATGATAAGGAACCTTTAAAATACGAATCCAAAAGCCAATGAGAGGGATATTCAATACCAATAAAAAGATATTTCCTATCCAAAAACTCATGGCAACACCCCAAAAAATGTCGGGCCTTTCTACCATCAACTGGGGCCCTGGAGAAATACCGTGAATCATTAATGCACCCATCATCACAGCCATTGACGCACTACCCGGAATACCAAGCGTCAGCGTTGGTATAAACGCTGTTTGAACAGCCGCGTTGTTTGCGGACTCAGGGGACATAATTCCCTCGATTGCGCCTTTGCCAAATTCTTCCGGTCGGTCTGATACTCTTTTCTCGATCGCATAACCAACAAACGTTGCAATACTTGGCCCCGTTCCAGGCAACGCACCAAAAAATCCGCCGACGCCAGCACCTCTTAGCATGGGCGCAATCGATCGTCGCAATTCATCTCGCGACGGCAGCATTGATTTGAAGGTGACTGCTTGATCAAACGTGCGACCTACAGCTGTCTTTACAGAAAAGATGATCTCAGAAACACCAAATAAGCCCATTGCTATCGTAATGAAACTGAATCCTTCATAGAGTTCAATAAATTCATATTCAAATCGCGGTACACCAGTTTCCAGGTCCATCCCTGTGCAACCAAGCAATAGCCCGAGGCATACCATAGCAAGTCCTTTTGCTGGCGAATCTTGCGTAACTGTGGCCGCTGCGACCAAGCCCAGAATCATAATGGCAAAGTATTCGGCTGGGCCAAAAACAAGTGCCCAAGCAACAATTATCGGAGACAAAACAAATAACGCGATAATGCCCAGTGTGCCTCCGACATAGGAAGCGATTGTGGTCATGAATAAGGCAAGACCCGCTTTCCCTTTCTGGGCCATAGGGTAGCCGTCGATACAAGTAACCGCATTGGACGGTGTTCCTGGTAAATTTAATAAAATCGACGCCGTTGAACCACCGTACTCAGCACCGTAGTACACGCCACCCAACATGACCAAAGCCGTCGTCGGCTCAAGATAAAAAGTCACTGGCAAGACCATCGATATTGCCGCCAATGACCCAATGCCCGGCAAAACACCGAAAAAAGTGCCGAGAAACACACCAATAAAGCAATAAAGCAGGTTGACGGGTGAGATGGCCGTATCAAGGCCAATCATTATATTCGCGAATATATCCATATCAGAGACCCTTCAATCCGGGCATGGGGAGACCGAGTAATACCGAAAATAATAGCCAGATTAAAACCGAAATAATTATTGCTAATCCAAGTGCTGTCTTGAAATGAAATTTGTTCGACCCGAGGCTTGCAATTACTACCGTGACGAAGGCTGCTGGAATCAATCCCGCAACCGGAATGATCAATGCAAACGCAGAAATAGCGATCACAATCATCGAAAAAGCTCGGACGTAGCTCAAATCTAATGACAACGACACCCGATCACCCTTTCGAATAGAACTAACGAAAATCAAAACACTTAAAATGAGCCCAACAATGGCATATGCCCGTGGAAGATAACCCGGACCCATGTGTCGAACGGAGCCCATGTCATACTCATGTGACCCAATAAAATAAAATAACGAAATGGCCAGAATTAAGAAAGATGCGACCATGTCATTAGACAAAGCAAACGACCGTTTCATAATTTTTAAATCCAAGAAAAGCGCCCTAACCAGGGCGCCCAATTGATTATTTCTTGATATTTTGCTCTTTAGCTACTCGAATCCAAGTACTAAAGTTCTTATCCATCCAAGCGCTAAACTCTGGAACAGACATTGGCCGAGGAGTGCTTCCCTTCTTCGCAAGTGCCTCCTTGAATTCAGATGTTTTCAACACCTTATTTATAGATGAATTCAACGTATTAACGATATCGCCTGGAATCCCTTTAGGACCTAAAATACCCCACCACTGAACGATCTCATAGCCATCAACACCAACTTCTTGAAGTGTAGGTATTTCAGGCGCTGACTCGGAACGCGTCGCGCTCGTCACCGCAAGACCTTTTATTTGGCCGGCCTTGTATGGTGGCAACATCTGGGTCAGAGAACCAATCGAGAATTCGATATGATCACCCATCACATCCTTCATTGCAGGAGCGCCACCCTTGTACTGAACCGCTTGAATATCTGATCCAATCGCTTTCCTGAGGATTTCACCAGCAAAGTGCTGAATACTTCCAACACCAGTCGCACCGTAGCTCAACTGACCTGGCTTCGAACGCAGATATTCAAAATAATCTTTTGCATTGTCTGCTGGTGCACCTGGACGAACACCTAGCATTAATGGACTTTGGCCCACCAGTGCAATCCGAGTAAAATCATTTTGGGCATCAAACGGTTGCTTTGCAATAATTGCTGGCCTCATCGTAAATGTGACCGAAGCAATTTGAATTGTGTATCCATCAGCCTTTTGCGAAGCCGTATAGGCAGAACCCACATCAGATCCAGCCCCTGGCTTGTTTTCGATCACTACAGGCTGCCCCCAATCGGCCGACAATTGCTTACCCAATTGACGCGCCACGATGTCATTCGAGCCGCCTGGCTTAAATGGAACAATCAGCGTAATTGGCTTATCAGGAAATGCCGCTTGGGCAATGCTTGCACTTAGCAACAAAACAATACTCGCAAGACACGAGCTTAATCGAGTCAAATTCTTCATTAAGAATCCTCCGTGATTGATTTTTATAATTTTTATCTGTGAATTACTATCCACAGGGTCACAATAACGTCCCACGGTTGCAAGTTGACTGTCTAATATCAGATTGGTATGCCCTATACTCGGTCCAGATCCACCTCCGAATCCAGTTTAATATGCGTCAAACATAGCGATACTGTTCAGAATCAACTTCTCTCATAATCTTATCGCCCCATCGCTCGCCCAGAATATTGTCGGGATTAAGAATCATTCCTGCCTCATCAATCACCGATGCGTCGAACAATATCTCAGACACCGCTAAATTATCCTTAGCACGATTAGCAAAACGCGTCCCTGGAATTGCCATCACGTTTGGGCCCTGCGCAACGACCCAAGCTAATGCTAGCTGCGCTGCCGTAACATTCAGCGATGCTGCCAAAACACCAAGCTCACCTATCCGACCGAGGTTTTGCTCAAACGAGTCACCTTTGAAGCGCGGCATCGTATGTCTTATGTCCGACTGATCAAGGACTTCCATATCCACAATATTCCCACCCAAAAATCCACGACCTAAAGGTGAATAGGCTACGAAAGTAATCCCTTTTTCTTGACACCGTTTTGCAATCAGATCATTTGGGCTTCTCGTCCACAAAGAAAGCTCTGACTGAACAGCGGCAACCTCGCAAAAAGCGGACGCCCTTTCTAAGGTCTCCAGCGAAGGCTCAGAAATTCCGATATAACGAATTTTTCCTTCGTCCCGCAACTCGGTGAAAGCACCGAGGCTCTCCTCTATCGGAATATTGAGATCAATCCGATGAAGATAATGAAGGTCTATGCAATCAGTACCCAAACGACGCAAGCTATCTTCGCAAGTCTTTTTCAACACCTCTGGACGCCCGTTAATTTCGCGCTTGCCACTCCGATCGCGGAATAAACCGCATTTTGATGCCAGAAAATACTCGTTACGACGATGGCCTATAGCTTTATTCAAGAGCTCTTCGTTATGCCCAAATCCGTAGAGTGCTGCTGTGTCTAAATGGTCATAACCCATGTCCAGAACTGCATTCAATGCAGTAATACCCTGACTTTCTTCGCATGGCTCATATGCCTGCGATAAACCCATGCAACCATAACCTATAGTGTTAACTTCACGATCGCCCAAGCGCACCTTAGCGGACATACTGTTAATTCCTTCATCTGGTTTGAATCAAAAATCTGACAAAGTCAGTTTAGCAAACGACAACATAATCATCGGATCCAAGAAATCATGTCTCTTAGTTCCTACTACATTGCCTTATCAACCAATTCTAAGCCCTAATGGTCATTCCATTCTAGAGTCGACAATTTGTGACTCGCAACAACACTAAATGCATCCAACTTGGAAAGCATGACGTTTTTCGATCTAAAACCCATAAGCACAAGCCCTCTACCTCAAAACCTCAAAAATGCCGGTATAATATTTAGAAAACGACAAGGGGCTATTAATTAATAGCCTGCATTGCACGTTGCAACCCAATGGGGCATTGAAAAACGATAGGAATACCAATGGCGCGATCACTGATCGGTTCACAGTCCTGGATATTTGACGCGACCTATACTCCGTTGGAAACGGATTTTTCAAAAATTGTAATCGAGCCTAAAATCCAGATAATCTCAGAGATTGAATTACTCTTGCACCAGAGTATTGATGCTTTCGGATTCTGGATAAACCAAACCATTGACGAAACATTAGTCCGGAAAGAGGTCCTGAAAATTTTGATCCTCTCATTTAAGGCAAACATTTAATGAATTATTCCATAGCTACCATTTCAATATCGGGTACGTTAGAACAAAAAATGGTTGCAATATCCGAGGCCGGATTTCAAGGAATAGAAATCTTCGAAAACGATCTTATCACCTCGAAAAAAAGCCCAACTGAAATTGGTCGGCTCGCACAGAGTTTAGGTCTAAAAATATGTGCTTATCAGCCGTTCCGTGATTTCGAAGGATTACCCAATCCCCTTCGTCAAAACGCGTTCGATCGGGCAGAAAAGAAATTTGATCTAATGCAAGAATTGGATGCCGAATTATTAATGATTTGCTCCAGCGTTCATTCTCAAGCCAAAGCTGGCATAAGCCAAATCTCTGAAGACCTCTATGAACTAGCAGTTCGCGCTGATAAACGGAACTTGAAAATAGCTTACGAAGCCCTGAGTTGGTCGCCCATTGTTTGGGACTACAGAGATGCATGGGAAGCTGTAAGGCGAGCAGATCATCAAGCACTAGGTATATGCCTAGACACATTTCACATCTTTAGTCGTCAATGTGATCTTGGTCAAATAGCCAACATACCTCCAGAAAAGATTTTTCTAGTGCAGATAGCAGACGCCCCAAAACTCGCGATGGACCCCATGTCATGGTCTCGACACCATAGGTGTTTTCCGGGCCAAGGACAGCTGCCTTTAAACAGTTTCATGACGCTACTGAAAGCCAGTGGATATAATGACCTTTTGTCACTCGAGATATTTAATGATCAGTTTAGGTCCAGTGATCCATTTAAAACCGCTAACGACGGATATCGATCACTGACTTACCTTAATCAAGCGTCTGAGCATTCCAATAATTTAAAACTTGATGGGCTTCCGGAGATAGGTCAACCGACAGGCATTGAATTTATCGAATTTGCGGTGAGCGATATCGAACATGTTCAATTGTCAAATGTCCTGACAGGACTCGGTTTCACCCTAAACGGACTGCACAAGGCAAAGAATGTCGAAAGGTGGACGCAGGGCCAAATAAATCTTGTCTTTAACAGAGAGGATGGATCGTTTGCACACCGCTATCACGACGAACACGGCCTCTCGGTATGTGCTTACGGAATCGCTATTAAGCGGCCGGCTGGCTTAGTCGAGAGAGCGAATCAATTAGGCTACACAATCGCTTACGGCGATCCCGAAAAAGACACACACGGCTTGGCTTCGATTGAGGGTCCAGGCGGGCCTCAATTGTATTTTGTCAATCCCGATGAGCAATCCCCACACTGGGATCGTGAATTTGTCGAGCAATGTCCGAGGCCTTCAAAGAATTATTTAACCCGGGTCGATCATGTTGCCACCTCAATGAATTTTGACGAAGCACTTCAAGCGGCTCTACTTTACAAGTCCTTATTCGAGCTCGTGCCGACTGAGGCGGTTAATGTCACTGATCCATCAGGACTCGTTAGATCTCTCGTCTTTGAAAATCGGAGTCGATCTCTCGCGCTTACGATCAATAGCACCGGTTCCCAAGAAACAGTTCAAGGACGAATCCAGAGAACTTATTCAGGTTCCGGCGTCAATCACATCGCTTTTGAAACGCCATCCATCTTTGATGTAGCTGAATCGCTGTGGGCCAATTCAGTGCCAATTATGAATACTACCGATAACTACTACGAGGACCTGAATAGTCGCTTTAATATAAATGAGGAATACCTCGCCCGAATGAAAAAACTACACATTCTTTATGACGAGGATGAATACGGCTGTTTTCATCAAATTTACACGCAGTTGATCCAAGGAAGATTTTGTTTTGAGATCGTGCAGCGAGATGGGTATCAGGGATACGGAATGCCAAACGCTCAACTTAGAATGACTATGCAAGCGCTTGAACTTGATCAAATAGATGCTCAGTAGTTCACATCTACCTTAACCAACGCAGATTCATGTAGTCATCACTGATCAGAGCAACAGAAACCACTGCACCGAACAATACTTCAGCGCAGCGGTTCGTTAATTAACGATCAGTCACTTCCAATACAATCGCATCGGATTGTCGACCAATAAACGTCTCCGCAAATCATCATTAACCGCAATTTCCGGAATGACATCGACAAGTGATCCATCATCCGGAATGTGTGATGTCATGTTTGGATGAGGCCAGTCCGTACCCCAAAGCACCCGATCAGGAAACGTTTCTACAAGTGCTTTACCAAAAGGCGTCACATCAGAATAATCAGGAGCCTGGTTGGTTAAACGCTCAGGGCAACTGACTTTTGTCCAAATATTCTCATTTTGATCTAACAAAGATATGAATGATTGAAATTCTTTACTTTCAACTCCCAAACCGACATCCGGCCTACCCATATGGTCGACCACCACAATTTGATCCCTAGCCAATGATTCTAAAAATGGCCTCAAATCCTCAAGATCAGGCGATTCAAAATAAACGACAATATGCCAACCGAGAGGCTTAACTCTTGAGGCAAGCGTTTCAAAGACTGATCGTGGTGTCGAATCAACCAAGCGTTTAACAAAATTAAATCGCACCCCGCGCACCCCAGCTAGATTCAATGCATTGAGCTCTTCATCTGATACATCTGGCGATAAGACTGAGACACCCCTTGCTGCACCATCAGCAGCATTCAGAGCATCAACCAAAGCCGCATTATTTGTTCCATGACAGCTCGCTTGGACAATGACATTTTTCTCAAATCCCAAAAAATCACGCAATGCAAACAATGACTCCTTTGGTGCATCACAAGGGGTGTATTTTCTATTGGGGTGATAAGGGAATAGATTCGCTGGGCCGAACACATGACAATGCGAGTCAACAGCGCCTACCGGTGGAATATAGTCAGGCTTTTTCGGGTTTTCATGAAATGGCAAATAATCAGGATCCATAGCGATCTCCTATAATGTTCGAGCGAAAACACGCCCATCAAATAGTTTGCGAGCAGTGCGAAGAAGTGCCGCGCTCAGCACCTCTCCTCCAGATAACTTAGCAACAACTGTCATTTCTCCACTCGGATGCTCAACCGCCAGAGTTCTCTCGTTACCTGATCCACACCGTGCTAGGGGAAACGCAATCGTACCTTCTGTCACTGCAGCAGTAGCAACGCTCACGGCACCAAGCACTCCAATAGATGCATGACAACGATGCGGAATAAATGTCCGGGTTGAGATGCAGCCACCATTCAATGCTGTGCTTACCAATGTCATCTTTGGAACCGATTTTTTACTGACATCCCCAAGATTCATCAGCGGCCCAACTTCAATGCGAATCGCTTCAATTTTGGCTTTCAAATCAATGTTCCCATCAAGCTCTTCGCGACTTTCCGTGCCCACGACACCAAAATCAGAAGCCTTTAAAATGACGACAGGCATTCCATTGTCAATGCAGGTCACGTCGACACTTTGGACACGGTCAACGACAGAGCCTGTCGGAAAAAGTGAGCCACAAGAACTTCCGGCCGTGTCCTTAAATTCGCAAGTCACTGGCGACGCCGTACCGGGAGCACCATCAATCCGAGCATCACCCGCATAAGTCACACTGCCGCCAGGGGTTTGCACTGAAAGGATCGCAATTTGCCCGGTATTTTCCATGAATACGGTTACTTCAGTTACATCAGCTTTTGCGCGAACCAATCCCTTTTCGATAGCAAATGGGCCAATTGCGCTAAGGATATTTCCACAGTTCTGAGCATCTGTGACGATCTCTTGATCGACGAATACCTGCAAAAACAGATAATCCACATCAACCCCGTCTCTTTTAGATAATTGTACGACACCTACTTTCGAAGTTAGAGGATCCGCACCACCCATCCCATCAATTTGACGAGTATCTGGAGAACCCATAACCTCTAATAGAAATTGATCGCGTGCTTCAATATCTAAAGGAAGGTCCTCAGCTAAAAAAATACCCCCTTTGGACGTGCCGCCTCGCATCCATGTGCACGCGACGCCGTCAGACATATTTCAAACCCTTCTCAGCCAATGTCGATCGCATGTTGTAAATATCGAGTCCGAGCTCACCATTGGCGAGACGCTCACGTTTTTCAATCTCTTTTGATTCACGAGACATTGCTGCTTCTAGCACGTGTAGTGCCTCTTCACGACGCACTACACAAACACCATCATCATCAGCGATGATGACATCACCTGGATTGATAAGTTCATCCGCGCATACCATCGGCACATTGACTGATCCCAATGTTTCTTTGATTGTTCCTTGTGAAAACACTGACTTGGACCATACAGGGAATTTCATTTCTCTAAGAATTCGGGTATCCCGCACTCCGCCCTCAATAATTAAACCAACAACGCCGCGAACCTGCGCTGATGTCGCCAGTAAATCACCAAAATAGCCATGATTTGATGGGGATGTCGGTGCAAAGATCAAAATATCACCTGACTGACATTGCTCAATGGCAACGTGCATCATCCAATTATCACCTGCTGCACCGGACACCGTAATCGCGCTCCCAGCTACAGCCACGTCTTGTTGAATTGGTCGCATATAATCTGCAAGCAATCCTCGACGGCCCTGTGCTTCATGCACCGTAGCCACCCCGCAATCAGCTAATCCTTGTATTACTTCAGGACTGACACGTTGAATTTTTTGTACGACAACATTCTTTTCCATACTAAACCTCTAACCGCAAACGACTGAATACCGTTTGTGCATTGCCAGCGAAAATTTGTTGCTTCTCTGCACCAGTCAGGCGAGTGCTGTTATCGATGTAACGTTTCGTGTCGTCAAAGTAATGTCCAGTTTCAGGATCTATTCCCCGCACAGCACCGATCATTTCCGATGCGAATAGAATATTTTTAATGGGTATAATGTCGAGTAAAAGATCGATTCCGCGCTGATGATATACGCAAGTATCAAAGTAAATATTCTGTAACGCCGACTCTTCCAAAGGAGCATAGCCTTGGTCCTGCATCATTCCTCTAAACCGACCCCAGTGATAAGGAACAGCGCCGCCACCATGCGGAATAATGACTTTTAATGTGGGAAAGTCTTTAAACACATCGGACATTACCAATTGCTGAAATCCAGTCGTGTCAGCCCCTAAATAATGAGATCCAGTAGTATGAAAACAGTCATTGCATGCAGCACTGACATGCACCATCGCCGGAATATCTAGCTCACACATCACTTCATAGATTGGATAAAAAGCGCGGTCAGATAGGGATTTATCTTGCCAATATCCACCAGAGGGATCTGGATTCAGATTAATCCCAATAAAGCCCATCTCTTCGACTACCCGCCGGATTTCTGGTACTGACTTTGCGGGATCCACGCCTGGAGACTGTGGTAACTGAGCGACTGGGGCAAAATTTCTCGGAAATAAGTCACAGACACGACGGATAATGTCATTCTGATGTTGCGTCCAGTAAAGACTGGTCCATTCATTACCGACGTGGTGCCCCATCCAGCTCGCTCTTGGCGAAAAAATAGTGAGGTCTGTTCCACGTTCCTTTTGAAGCTTCAGTTGGTTCTGTTCAATGCTCTCCCTGATTTCTTCATCAGTAACCGCGACAACGCCTTTTTCTCCAGCAAAGGCTGGATTTGCTGAAACAGCAGCTTTTTGCTGTTCGCGATACGCGCCCACGCCTGGAGGGGTTGTTGTGTAATGTCCATGGCAGTCTATTATCATTGTATAACCTTCTTTATTTCTAACTACTAATCATGCATCGGTTTATTACGGCTCAGAAACACATATTTCTGAACAAAAAAGATCTAATCATTCTGACCAACAGTCAACAGTATCCAAATTATTCAACGAATCCGGTCATTTTCTTCAAGACCAAATTCACCACCTCATCCAAATCATCTGTGGATGGCTGCAATCCCATTTCACCAATTCTTTGCTGCCACTGAACTGTCGACCGAGTCATCTCAGAATCAATGCCAGCTTCCTCGATGGTATTAACAACCTCCCTCATCTCTGCCGCCCTCCGAATGCCATGCCGGCACATGCGCTCGAGGTTATAGCCACCCCGAGTAGACCAGTCGAGTCCTTGAAAGCTGTTATTAAGAGATTCGATCACTGTCTCTTCAATACCTAACTTTTTGGCGGTTAATAAACACTCCGCACTGAGTGCCTCAATACCTTTAATCATGATTGACCTAGTCATCTTGACCGCAGATGCCTGACCAACGGCCTCACCAAAAATCTCGACCACGTACCCAAAGTCCGAGAAAAGTCGAATAACTTGATCTCCCCCAGCACCCGACATCAGCATCGGCGTATCCATCCGAAGCGGGTTCACCGGACTCATTATGGCAACATCAATTAAAACACCTCCCGCCTCAGAGATCGTGAGAGCGTTCCGTTGCTTAGTGCCTGGCGAGCACGAATTCATTTCAAGATAGACTGCTCGTTTCTTAATAAGGGAAGCCGCAGACTGACAAACAAGACCCGCTTGATCGGCAGTCACAAGACTTACAATCCAATCCGCATCCCGTACGCCGTCTTCAAGCGAATCAGCAACGACAATTCCCTTAATTCCTATTCGTTCCACCATGGAATCTCGTTCGACTCCGTCCAGTTTTACGTCCCATGCACGGCAATCGGCACGAAGAAACCCTTCGCATAAGGCTTCCGCAGCCTCACCAAAACCGATAAAGCAAACCGTCTGAGGGCGATGAAAATTAACCGAGGCAGTCAGAAAGCTTCTCCACGAGTTGCGACGATTTAAGAGCATCTTCGAGGGAACCATGCAACGGCGGTCCCATTGCCTGCGCACCCTCACCACCGGTGAGCGTCGGATCTACAAAGGCTGACACTGTCACGCCCGACAACAGTCCGCTAAAAAAGGACCTGGCCTTAAGTCCTCCCCCAATGAACGCGAACGAAAGGTCACTCACTACCTGATCCTCTATACAAAGGTTTTAGCATCACAGTCAGCACCTAATTGGTCATTTTTTGCTCAATTTCATGCATCACACGCATCGCCGGCAAACACTGACGCAACGAACTATTCGGCTCAACACCATCACGAATAGCACGAACGAATTCGCGATCAATTAATTCAATGCCGTTCATCGACACTGCGACACCCGAAACATCGACCTGTTCATTATTACCATCAAACAAATCATCGTAACTGGCCACGTAAGTTCCGTTATCGCAGATGTAACGAAAATAAGTCCCGATCGGACCATCATTATTAAATGACAAAGACAGGGTACATAACTTCCCAGAAGGTGTTTTCATAAGAATCGCCATATCCATTGCAATCCCAAGATCAGGATGGATCGGGCCCTGTACCGCATGAACCTCACTGATTTCTTCACCACATTGGTACTGAAACAAATCGATGGTGTGACAAGCATGATGCCACAATAAATGATCCGTCCATGACCGCGCCTCACCTTTTGCATTCATGTTAGTTCTTCGAAAAAAGTAGGTTTGCACATCCAATTGCTGAATATTTAATGCTCCTGCTTGGATCTTTTGATGCATCCACTGATGAGAAGGATTAAAACGCCGAACATGACCGGCCATCGCTACCAACTGAGTTTCTTCCTGCTTTTTTACCAACGCTTCAGAATTCGCATAAGAATCAGACATTGGAATCTCGATCAGCACGTGCTTACCCGCATTCATTGCCTTTAGTCCCTGCTCAGCATGTAATTGAGTCGGAGTAGCTAAAATCACTGCATCAATATCATTGCAAGCGAGTAATGCATCAAAGTCCTGGAAACGATTCGGCACTTTGAATCGATCACCTACTCCACTGGCTTTTTCCAGTGTCGTGGCCATTACCGCAGTAATTTCCGCGTCATCAATGCATGACAAGGCCTCTAAATGCTTGGTGCCAAACGCGCCGTTCGCTCCAGCCACTCCAATTCGAACTTTACTCATGTATCATTACCCTCTTTATCATTTGTTCTCAAGAATGATCGCGCCGTAGGCCGTCGCCGAAACCGGAATATGATAGAATCGGTATATCTCTTTCACTTCGGTATTTAACGCGCCCCGCATTACATTCCACATAATCATTTCAACGCCCTCGCATCCCGCCTCTCGAATAAATTCAGCATGCGATAGCTTGGTATTCGCCATCGGGTCCTGAGTCAGATTATCCATAAACATCTGATCGAATTCCGGATTCACAACTCCGACGCGCTCACCACCAAGTTGGTGCGACAAACCACCCGTGCCCCAAATGGCGACCGACATATCTTGTGGGAAGGAGGCTACGGCGCGGCCAATCGCTTGGCCAAGCCGAAAACAACGAAGAGCCGTCGGTAATGGGTGTTGAATTACATTAACGCACACAGGAATAACCGAAGTGGGCCAAACATCTGGCTGATCATAGGCAATCGACAGAGGCACCGTAAAGCCATGATCCAAATCAAGACTGGCCGCAACCGCGAGATCAAAATCCTCGGCCATGACCTCTTCTACAATATGCCATGCCAGTTCCGGGTGCCCTTTCATGTTTGGGACCTTACGAGGACCCCAACCTTCATCCGCGGGCTTAAAGTGATCTCCGACGCCAATAGTAAATGTAGAATAACCATCCAAAGAGTAAGACGTCGCATGATCGTTAAATACAATAATATTTACATCAGGCACATTTGAAGCATGCCACGCTCGAAGCGGTTTTAATCCATCAAATAATGGCTTCCAGTACGCCTCGTCAGTTTTACCATTATCCATGGCAGCTCCCACTCCAGGAACATGAGAGGTGCCCATACCTGCGATCAAATCAGCCATTGTTCCACTCCGCTATTGTTCGATTGCCATCGATGGATCGTCCACCTTTCCCCATCATCTCCTGAAACTCTTCAAAGCTCATTGACGGTTGCGCCATTTGTCCATACATCACTTGAGGTGGCTGCTTATCGTAAGACACGAGTTTAAAAGCGTAATACACGTTTCCACCGAGCTTTAATAAGTCCAAATATCGCCGATCAAGAACTGCCTCTTTTTGATCATCCGTCATCGGAAATGTGTCCAAATAAGCCCGTTCGTTCTCTGCAAAAGTGTCTCGGCACTCGGCTCGGTTCAAGCTCATAAGAAACATATTTACGTGGTATCCCTTCCGATAAGTTCGGCTATCCAAAACATACGTTCCCGGAACATCGTCATAATCTCTCGTATCCATTATCTTTCCTCAAAGAGCTCTTTTCTCTATTGACATGACCAGAGCCTAGACTAGTATCTAAATCACAACAATATGTCGAAATTGAAATAAATTATCCATGAAATGGAACATTGATGATTTGCCGGTATTTGTCGCGATCAGCGAAACAGGGGGAATCACTGCCGCAAGCCTTCGTCTCGAGATCCCAAAATCGACTGTAAGTAGAACTTTGGCTCGCCTTGAAGACAATCTAGGGATCCGTCTGTTCGATCGCAATACTCGGCGACTACGCCCAACGAGTGAAGGCCAAACATTTTTAACGCATGCAAAAATTATTTTGGAAGGCGTGGCTGCCGCAAATGAGGAGATTATTGGGTTAACTAATCTTCCCACTGGACCACTAAGAATCTCGATGCCGATGGGATTCAGCCGCGAAATTATTGGCGGGCGACTCGCCGAATTCAATAAAGAATTCCCAGAAGTCATTCTTCAAGTGCTGGTATCACCCTTTAATCTCAACATAATGAATGAGGAAATTGATGTTGCAGTAAGCGTCGGACCCATTGAGAATTCAGAATTTATTGCCCACAAGATCGCCGACACCTCATTAATCTGGGTAGCCTCCAAAGACTACGCATCAAAATATCAGTGGGATGAAAAGATCTCTACACTTAGGCCTCACCTAAAGTTCTGCGAACGCAGGTATCAAAAAGATCGGTTTGTTGTCAAAAGTCCCGGCGCCAAAAAATCGATCGACATGGGGCATTTAATGAGTGTGAACGATCCCGTGATACTAAGAGATATTACTCTTCAGGGAGGCGGTGTCGCACTATTGCCTGCACTTTACTGCGGACAACATTTGAGTTCAGGTGACTTGGTCGAAGTTTGCCCCCAGGTTCTTCCAGAACAAAGAGCCACAATTTTTGCACTGACCAACTCACGTCGGCTGCAACCGCAAAAAACTCGGGTTTTCATAGCGTTTTTAAAACGATGCACACAAGACTATATTATCAGGACCAATACCCAATCTGGATAGGGAGATCACGATGGATCACTCGCAACACTGGCAGAGACAGGTCGATACTTTTATCGGTGTCATTGAATCGATTAGGGCTCGATCAACAAAGCGAAATTTGATTGCACTAGCAGGCCCGCCAGCTTCTGGCAAGTCAACGCTAGCAAGACATTTGGCAGATACCTTACCTCACTGTTCTTACATGGCCATGGATGGATTCCACCTTCCGAATAACATCCTAATACAAAAAAAATTATTGCACGTAAAGGGGGCCCCAGAGACATTTGATTTAGATGGCTTTAGTCATATGATCGATCGATTGGGAGAAAAGAGAGAGGTCTATGTACCAGCCTTTGACCGGGCCAACGACCAAACGATCAATTGTGCTTATCCAATTCCTGACTATCACGACATAGTCATTATTGAGGGCAACTATTTATTGCTCAATGAACCAAAATGGAGCGCGCTTGATGAACTTTGGGATTTTGCGATTTTTATCGAAATTTCAATAGAAGAGGTTGAGCGCCGAGCGACTGAGCGCTGGATCACAGCTGGACTTAGTCCCGAGATGATTACAAAACGTGTTGAGGAAAATGACCTCCACAATGCCGAACGGGTTCTCAGAAATCGTGTGCCGGAAGATCTTGTCTTACGCGGTGACCTTTAACTTATCTATCTCCGTTCGGCCCAAAATGCTGGTGCACGTTCCCTAATTTTAATAAGACGATAAATCATTTCCGTCTTCGGAACAGGCAACCCAATTTGCTTCGCGCGAGATATGATATAGCCATTCAAGGCTTCGATCTCAGTCAGGACGTTCCGTTCCAAGTCTTGTACCATCGAAGGCTTGTGGTACGTATGATTCACACATGCGTTATCAATTAACGCATGCACTGCCTCAGCGTCGATTACCACCCCTTCAGCATCTGCCAGCGCAATCACTTCGTCTGCGATCTCGTGTGCAAACAGTTGTCCGTCAGGATAGGAGTGCAAGAGACCCGGAGATCCATCACACAAGGCGCACAAACCATTCATCGACACATTAAAACCAGCCTTATTCCAGACCCTGACTTCTGGATCATCAACGTGATCCACAAGAAAGCCTGACACATTCAAAGCAACGCAGATGGCTTCTGTCATTTCAGCACCTGCATCCAACATCGAACCGATCCAAGTGCGCGCAGGACCATGCGTTTCTACATTGCCGGGCTCCCTCAAATCCGCCGGCACCATAGTCACGCCATAACTTACCGACGCCTCTCCGACAAGACTAGCGAGCGACTGACCATGACCCAATCCGTTTTGCAGTGTTAGATAATGAGCGTTCGGCATCTGCTCGTAAGCGGCTTCCGCAGCCGCCAACATGTCTTGAGCTTTCGTGAACATAACTACGATATCTGCAGGATTAACATCTTCAATTAAGCAAGACCGAATCTTAACGTCATCCGATACGCCATCCACTTCGTAGGTAATTAATTGACTATTGAGTAAATCGATCACCTCTCGACGACGACCTACCAACTGAACAGCGTAACCCGCAGAAGCAAGACGGGCCGCAAACAAAGTGCCCAACGCACCAGGGCCCACAATACAAAAACTTAGCTCAGCCACTCAAAATTCCTGGCAACCACAACACTAGTGCTGGAAACATTAAGATTAAAATCACCCGAAAGATTTCAGCTAAAAAGAATGGAATTACGCCAGCAAATATCTTCATCATCGGCACATCTTTTGCCATTGCAGAAATGACAAAAACGTTCATGCCGACCGGCGGCGTAATCAACCCCAGTTCAACAACGATTAATGCCAAAATTCCAAACCAAATCTTGAGATCCTCGACTCCCATACCAAAATCGAGCTCAACAAGAACTGGCCAAAAAAATGGGATCGCAAGAAGAATCATTGACAATGAATCCATCAAACAACCCAATAGAATCAAGCCCAAAAGAAGCAAAACCAGAATAGTCATTGGCTCAAGGCCAGATGTTCCCATGATTTCAGCAATTGCTTGCGGAACACCACCCCTGGACATAAAGATTTTTAACATCTCAGCGCCAAGCAAAATGAGATAAATCATTCCACTCGTTTTTGCCGTATCTAGACCGGCTCGCTTGAGACCCTCAGTTCCAATTCGACCTCTCAAAATTGCATACAAAGCAACCAAAAATACACCAACTGCGGCGGCCGGTGTGGGATTAAATACTCCAAAAAATATACCGCCAATGACGCAGCCAAAAATAGCCAAGACCGGAAGCACACCCCATGTTGCTGCCCAGAACTGGCTTCGACCAATCGGATCACGGGCCGGCCCACTTTCTGGAAAAATCCGAACATAAATAAAAATAGTCAGGAGGAATAAAAAAACTGCAATGATTCCGGGGACAAAAGCCGCCATGAACATCGTAACAATATTCGCCTCGACTATAATCGCGTAAATCACGAGAACTACTGATGGAGGAATAAGAATGCCAAGAACCCCACCAGCAGCAAGCGTACCAGTCGCAAGCGAAGGGTCGTAATTGTATTTTCTGAGTTCAGGTAAGGCGACCTTGCCCATCGTAGAGGCGGTTGCCAGTGATGAACCACAAACAGCACCAAAGCCAGCACAAGCAACAATTGCAGACATGGCGACGCCACCCCGTGCCCAGCCCAACCATGCATTTGCAGCCCTGAACAGCTCCTGACTCAGGCCAGACCTTGATGCGATATTTCCCATTAGAACAAACATGGGAATTACAGATACATCGTAAATCGAAAATTGGACGTATGTAAGATCCTTCAATTGGGACATGAAGATCCCTGGGCCATTGAGTATGGATACGCCCGCCCCACCCACAAGAACCATTCCGAATGCAATAGGCACTCTGAGTCCAATCAACAGGACCAGAGCACCCAATCCAAGAAGGCCTATGGTCAGCTCAAACGGCATCGTCATCAGTCTTTAATACTTCAGTGATCGGCGAACCGAGTGTCCCTTCTGGATAAATCAAAGTAATCAATGACGCAAAACTCCACAGTAAGAGTGAAAGAACCGCCGGCACAAACGCGTACCAAATGGGTATCTGGAGAATCGTCGTCGTTTCCAAATAAATCTGGTAATCAAGTAATCCCTGATACATTCGCCACACCAGAAGGAGTGAAAATGCGAGTGCCATCAGTGAACCCATTCGATTTAAAGAGCGAATAACACTTAGCGAAGCCCTCGATGTAAATATATCTGCAGATACGTGAGCAAATGTGAGCTGACAGTAGGGAAGAAACATAAACGCTGCCACTGCCACTCCCATCTCAGTCATTTCAAAGTCACCCGGGAACGGCTTAGCAATCAAAAAACCAGCAATAGAACTTCCAGTCGCCATAATGACAACAATGCCCAGCACACAGCATCCTAAAAGAGCCCACAGCCTCAGAAAACGAATGGGGAGCTTTAAAAGCCCCCCAAACCTATCGAATGTATTCGTAATCATCATTTAGAATATTTTGAAACCATTTTTCTCGCTGTATCCACTAATTTCTGACCATCAATACCCTTCTCACCCACTTCCTTAATCCAGCGGCCAACAACAGGCTCAATGGCTTTACGGAACTGCTCAGTCTCACCTTGCGTCAGTTGAACATGAGTATTGCCGGCTTTTTTGGCAACATTAATTCCAATCTTGTCTGAGTTAGTCCAGATCTCACCAACTTCAGCAGCCCAAGCTTCTGAATTAACTTCATCAATCGCCTTTTGGATATCAGCAGGCAAAGAATTCCAAGTTTTCTGATTCATCGTGACCTGGAACGTAGTCGTTCCGAAGCGGGCACCTTTGTATCCCTCAATCTGATACTTGGTCAACTCTTGTAACTTCAATGGAGGAATGATTTCCCAAGGAATTAATGCCCCATCGACTACTTTCTTAGACAATGCCTGCGGTAAAGCCGGAACAGGCATAGCAGTTGGCGCTGCACCCAATGCTTCAATTACCCAAGAACCTGTGCGGGTAGGTATACGTAATTTCATACCAGCAACGTCAGCAGGTGTGCGAATTAATTTATCTACCATATGAAATGCTTGTCCTTGATGGACATGCAAGAACATAACCTTCGTACCCTTATATTCGTCAGCAAGGTACTCATCGAACATCTCATACATCGCTAGATTTGTTGCTTTAGGATTGTTCGTATGAATAAAAGGCAATTCAAAAACCTCTGTTCGAGGAAATAGCCCAGGCGTATAACCATTGACCGTCCACACGATATCAACCACACCATCACGAGCTTGCTTAATTAGCTGTGGCGGCTTACCACCCAAGGACATTGCAGGATAAATTTCAATTTTAACTCTGCCACCTGTCTTATCCTCTATTTGCTTGACCCAGGGGACCAGCATCGCAGTATGAGCAAGTGATTTAGGGCTTAATAAGTGATGCAATTTGAGATTATAGTCAGCCGCATAGACTGCCGAACTCAAAACACATGCCCCGAGCAGTCCAGTAAGACCACCAATAATTTTCTTACCTACAATCATTATTGTTTTCTCCAATTCTCTTTGTAGAGTTAATATTGACAATTAAATTACCAATTAGATTGTAGTTATACCAAAAAACGTTATTTCCCGTCTGGTTTAGCTTCATAATTAATCATCGACTACGACAAAAATGAGATAAACGTCGCCTAGATAACCCGACCAATAAAGAGGTTATTTTTATCCCAGAAGAGCGTTTTTCATTAGTAAAAGTAGCAATCAAACGAGAAGCAAATGGATTATTTTTTCAGCCAAAGAAAACAATGGCTTATTACGATAATTATCGTCTTTTGCGGCGCCGTTTGCGGCATTCATATTGCAAAGCTCGGCCCATCAATGAATTCATTGATCAATGAATTCTCGATGTCGTTGACCGAGGCTGGAATTTTGGCATCGACATTCACACTACTAACAATCTTTATTGGTATTTTTGTAGGCAATCTAATGCCAGGAATTGGTGTCAAACGTCTAATCTGCTTAGCCATGTTGCTCTCAGCAAGCGGAAGTCTTTTATCACTCAGCTCAGATGATTATCAATTTTTAATCATTGGACGTGCATTCGAGGGTATTGGCCTGATTATTATGATGATCGCTGGCCCCACAACCGTATCAATGTTTACAAGCGAGACATCGCGGGCAAAGTACACGGGTGCATGGGCGGCCTTCATGCCCTTCGGAACGGCCATGAGCTTTCTGTTAGCGCCTTTATTAATTCCGGACTATGGATGGAGAGGTTTGTGGTGGTTCTCTGTTGGCTTTTCCATAGCCTGCCTAATCGCGGCCCTTATCTGGATCCCCAGCGACCAAGAACCGATCCGATTTAAACTAGATCAATCCAAATTAGAGCGTACGATCCGAATCACTCCACTCATCTGGATTGGCTGTATCTTTGCCGTACACTCACTGGTATTCCACGTTATCTTACAGTTTATTCCAATCTATGGAACTAGCGAACTCGGCCTATCATTTACGGTGATCTCGCTAACGATTGCAGGCTTTTGCTTACTAAATGTCTTTGGGAACTTTATCTCAGGCTACGCAATTCATCGGGGAATAAAGCCCCACGTTTTAATAAATATTCATTTCCTTGCAGTACCACTAATCGCAATACTCTTGTTCATGCCATCAATTTCTGATGCGGTCAGATTATCAGGTATTTTAATTGGTGCTTTATTTACGAGCTTGACGCCGTCTGCAGCATTTGTACTGATCAGCAAACTAGCATCTGAAAAATCAGATATCCCGGCCTTCAACGGTTTGATGCTCCAAGTTCAGGGCGCAGGCATTCTTTTCGGGCCATCGCTAACCGGTTGGGCCGTCGAATATTTCCAGAACTGGCAAGCTGCTGGATATATTCTAATCGCCGCTTCCGTTATCGTACTTTTAATTGTGTACAGCCGAATACGTACGATTAACTTTTTGACCTGGAGACCTGCTTGAAACTTACGCTAAAAACTGATGTCGCCATTATTGGGTCCGGTCCATCAGGACTCCTACTATCAAGATTACTGAAACTAAAGGGCATCAGCTCAGTGATCGTCGAGCGTCAATCCATCACGCACGTACTGAGCCGAATAAGGGCGGGAGTTCTCGAGCAAGGCAGTGTCGACATGATGCAACGAGCTGAAGTTGGTACACGCGTATCCTCAGAAGGCCTTCGTCACGATGGGTTCCAAATCACCTATGGTGATCGCGAGCTCAGAATTGATTTACAGAAATTGATGGGCAAAGGAGTCACCGTTTACGGGCAAACCGAGGTGACAAAAGACCTTTACCACGCGGTCATTTCTGACAAGACCCAAATCATCGAAAATGCCGGAGATGATACGGCAATCACACTCAGCAGCGATCACGTCAAGGTAACCGGTGTCAGTCCAGAGTGTGCGTTTGATATTGAGGCAAAATTCGTTGCTGGTTGCGATGGGTACAGGGGAATTTCCAGACAGGCTATCCCAGTCGATATTCGACAAGAATTTGAGCGGATATACCCTTTTGGCTGGCTTGGCGTTCTTTCAGAGACCAAGCCGGCTGACCACGAAATAATATATTCAAGCCATGAAAATGGTTTTGCGATGTGCTCGATGCGTAATGCAAACCTGTCGCGTTACTACGTGCAATGTCCAACAAACGACAGGACTGACGATTGGTCGGACGAACGATTTTGGGCGACCCTTAAGGAAAGACTGCCATCACAAATCGCTCAATCCTTAGAAATAGGCCCATCCATTGAGAAATCGATCGCTCCACTCAGGAGCTTTGTTTGCGAACCGCTGTCCCACCAAAGAATTTTTATTGCTGGGGATGCGGGTCATATCGTTCCACCAACAGGCGCAAAAGGGCTGAACTTGGCATTTTCTGATATTTTTTATCTATCCAATGCGCTCGTTCAATACTTTTCTAAAAATGACGAATCTGAATTGACAGGTTATTCAGACCGGGCACTGGCCCGAATATGGAAAGCAGAACGTTTTAGTTGGTGGATGACGTCGCTGCTTCACAAATTTGACGAAGAAGATCGATTTGCTGAGAAAATGCGTCGTGCAGAATTTCAGTTTTTATGCGAATCTCCGGACTATCAGAGAGCGCTTGCAGAAAATTATGTTGGACTTCCTTATTAAGAAGAGCAGAGACACGATATGAATGCTTACACCCAGGTCGAAAATGCACGCTTTCAAACGACACTAACGCCCGCACCTTCGGGAATTACTCAGGACGAGTGGTCTGCACGGCTTGATCTCGCGGCATGTTATCGAATGGTCTGCATGTATGGCTGGACGTCCGTAGTTTACAATCACATCACCCTTCGAATACCAAACACCGATCACCTCTTGATCAATCCGTTCGGTCTTAGATACGACGAAATTCGAGCGTCAGATCTGATCCGCATTGATCTCGACGGAAACTCATATTCTGAAAGTGAATGGTCCGTTAATCAGGCCGGCTACGTAATCCACTCAGCAGTTCACAAGGCCAGGCCAGATTTACATTGTGTCCTGCACACCCATGAGCCCTACTCCCAGGCACTGTGCGCAACAGATACGGATGTCATTCCCGTTACACAAGAAGGCTGCCAATTTTTCGAACGCGTTGGTTATCATGACTATGAAGGCATCGTTCTTGACGGATCTGAAGCACCTCGAATAGAAGATGCATTGGGTGAGAAAAATCATACCTTGGTTCTAAAAAATCACGGCCTACTAACCGCAGGTGATAGTTGCGCATGGGCATTCATTCGCCATCAAGCATTTATTCGGAACGCGGATGTTCAACTACGCGCAATGGCTGCCGGGAAGATTAATCAGATTTCTCCAGATGTGATGCGGAAAACACGCCAGCAGTTCGAGGGTGGGGACGCACAAGCCGGGGCAAAGATCAGGCACCCCGAATGGCCTGCATTAGTCAGACAGATCGATCAACTTGATCCGACATGGAAAGAATGACCGGAGTAATACTCCGGTCAGACCACTCAATCCGACCAAAGATCCTCGGCGCAACGCACGACTAACTCAAGCTTTCGACGCTGATCATCGACCGTAATCGCATTGCCTTCCTCAGTAGATGCAAAACCACACTGAGGTGCGATGCCCAATTGATCCATATCAGCATATTTCGAGGCCTCATCGAAGCGGACTTTGAGATCATCCAGCGTTTCGAGATCACCCGTTTTCGTAGTGACGAAACCTGCCATCACACGCTGATGTCCTTTCGACAAAAACTTTAGTGGCTCAAGACCACCGGCACGATCAGTGTCATACTCCATGAAGAAAACATCGACTCCAGTCTCATTAAATACAGCATCAGCCACCTGATCATAACTACCCTCCGCCGCATGCGTCGAACGGAAATTACCTCGGCACATGTGCATGCCAATCACCATGTCATCAGGGCGATCTTTAATCGCTTCATTCATCATCCAGGCATATCGATGAATCAGCCAATCAGGATCTTGACCCAATGCTTCCTTATCAGCTCGATGCTTTGGATCACATAGGTACGCAAAAAAGATGTCATCCATCTGCAAATAACGGCAACCCGCATCATAAAAGGCATTCACTGCTTTTTTATAAGCAGAAGCCAGATCAGCGGTATATAACTCAGCATCGCGATAAGCGGCAGGCGCAATATCTTCCGGTGCCACTCGAAAATGACAGCAGCTCGGTCCAGGAATAGATATTTTTGGCGTCACTTTTGTGTGGGCCGCCAAATATTTAAAGTGATCAAGCATCGGATGATTATCTGGAAAATCGACATGGTCACGGACCACAGGAAATACGGGCCTTAATTGAACACCCGCAAAAGCAACGCCCTCTGAGCGATCCTCGAGATCAAAACCATCCAAGGCTCCCATAAAGTCGTAGTGCCAAAATGACCGTCTCGCTTCCCCATCAGTCACTACCTGCAAACCAACAGATTCTTGCAACTTCACAAGATCGATGACGGCTTCATTTTCAGCTGCTTCAAGTACCGACGCATCAATCGTCTTATTCTCATAAAATGCTTGACGAGCCTGCTTCACAGGGTCGGGGCGGAGTAAGCTGCCGACGTGATCAGCCCGAAAAAGGGGGCGTTTTGGATTATTCATAAAATTCCTCTTTATCCAAAAATATACGAATATTAAATCAGTCCACAACTGATCCGAATCAGGCGAACGCCGGGATAGGGACTTCACCTTTCACTGTGGTTCGAAGCATTTCCCTTCGGAATCCATCGTAATCATTAAACGCACGATGCAAACAAACTCGATTGTCCCAGATCGCTACAGTATGCGGCTCCCATCTCAATCGGCATGTGAATATCTCTTGAGTAATGTGCGAAACGATCCATTGTAATAACGGCCTGGCTTCATGGTCAGTCATCCCATCAATGCCAATGGCATAGACCCCATCACAGTACAGAGCTACCTCACCAGATTCCGGGTGTTTCCGGACCATAGGGTGAATACTACCCCGAACCATTGACTCAATATCCAGGTCCAGATCCATATCACTCATCGCCGTCATTCCCTTTGTGTCCTGGGCGACCTTGCGCATGCTATCAACCACATTTCGAGCCGACATATGAACCCGCAAATGATTCAGCAATGATTGCATTGTTGAGGATAACCCCTCGTACGCAAGGACTGAGTTGTACCAAAGGGTATCCCCCCCGTAGGCCGGAATTTCCGTTCCGTGCAAAATACTAATGGAGGGAGGCTCTGCAAGAAACGGTGAATCAGTGTGCCAGCCGCCGCCAAACACCATTTTAGATTTTGTATTGGCCTCTTTGATCACTGGCTGGATCTCTGGATGACCTGGAAGTCCTTTGGTGTAGGCATCAGTTCCAAAGTCTCCAAAGCGCAGCGTGAGACGCTCTTGATCATCCAAGGTTAAGTGCTGATCACGGAGAAAAATCATTTTATGATGAAAAAGAGCCTGTTCTAATTCATGAAACCCATCATCCGTGAGCTCATGAAGCTGAACATCCAACACCTCTCCACCCATCGCCGCCGCGAGTGGTCGTGTACGGATCAAATCACCAATTATCGGTGTATTTCGGTATGGTTGCTTATCGTCAATAATATCCATCATTACAGCCCCGCAACCTCTAATCGACCTTCTCAAGCATGAATCGAGCAAAAAATTCAGCAAGATCATTAAATGCATCTAATGGATAAATTGCAGAGACGTATTGATCAGGACGAACGATTACAATGCAACCCTGCTCTTTATTCAATTGGCGCATTTGAAAAATATCATCACCCAATTTGTGATCAACAGAGAATATCTTCTCGTAGTCAATGAGACCATACCTGCCTTTTTGAGGTCTCAATATTTCTGGCATAGACATCGTATCCAAACTCATATGAGGCTCTTGAAATACTGCCCTCACATCGATCACAGAATCGATATCACTACCAACCGAATACCGATTCAGAGGTGACTTTGGATCGTCTGTTAAAAACTGGCACAAGGCGCTTATTTTTTCTGATGGCTGGCCACTTTTAGTCACTGGATCTGAAAATACAAACAATCGCCAACGGCCGTCTGCTTTAACTGTATGAGCAAGATGAACCGGCTTCGCATCGAACACTCGAATTACTGGTGCAGAGTGAAAACGCGTTCCAATAACGAACCCCTGAGCCAAGTCCTGGCGAGATTCCAGATCGGAAATTAGCGACGGACCATACTCAATGGCTGTTCCAGCAGTAAATCGGCCATGTTTCTGAAAATATTCCTGAAATTTCTCGTGGTCTACCGAACTGCCATCGCCTGAATCAGACGACGCTGGCCGCGCACTCGCCATTTTTGCGAACTCACGATCAAAATCGATTAATATTTGAGCCACACTCTGCCGCTCAGAAGAATAGGTAGACAATAGTTCTGGGGATGCCTCTCGACCCAATACGTGAGCCAGCTTCCAGCCCAAGTTAAATGCATCTGCCATTGATGTATTCATGCCCTGCCCAGCCTTCGGACTATGGGTATGGCAAGCATCACCCGCAATGAATACGTTTGGAAAATGATCGCCCAAGGTTGTAGACGATAAATTATCAAAGCTATCGGTCAAACGCTGGCCAATTTCATACACAGACCACCACGCGACTTCTTTTACATCAAGCTTATAAGGCGCCATGATTCGATTGGCGCGCTCAATCACATCGTGCTCATCAAATTGCTTGTCCGCAACACGCTCGTTTGGGTTTAATTTGTCCATCTCGACATAAATGCGAAACATATATCCACCTTCGCGGGGAATGATGATTGCATTGCCTTCCTCAGCAGAATGAATCACCACCTTTTTTCGGACATCTGGGAAATCGGTTACGGCCAATAGATCCATGACGCCCCATGCTTGGTTCGCCGAATCGCCTTTCAGCTCGGACCCGATCAAGCGGCGGACGGCACTTCTAGCACCATCACAGCCAACCACATAACGGGCTTTGATGTGTTCGTCTGGCGCCCGCTCGGAACTGTTATTCCGGACCGTTGCTGAGACCCAATTCTGGTTTGACAGACCATTCGGTTCGGCTTTTAAATCGATTAATTCACGGTTGTAGTATGGGATCATCCGATTACTCGAATTTAACATCCGCTCAAGATAAAAATCATGGACCCGGGCCTGATTCAAGATCACATGAGGAAATTCTGACAGCCCATCCTCAACATCCTGAATGGTTCGACTTCGTTCAATATGGCTGGAATCAGAAGTACCCGGTCCCCAAAAGGCAGTCTCATTGACCCAATAAGCTTCTCGAGACACTTTATGACTAAATCCAAAAGCCTCGAACATCTCCATCGAGCGACACGCCACCCCATCCGCTTGTCCGACCTTTAATGGGCCCGATTTCACATCAACAATCGCCACCTTAATATCATTGAAATACGATAACTGAGCAGCAAGCGTCAATCCCGCCGGACCGCAACCAATAATCAAAACGTCAACCTCTGCGGGGAGAAATTCTCGTCCTATCGATTGCGTTTCTCGGGAAGAGGAAGCATCTTCCACATCCGGATTGCCGGGATTAAAACCATTTAAAAAAAATTGCATAACTCTTAACCGTTCGTTTCTCTAAAATTATTCAGACGCACCACCATTAGCGCATCCCCGTACCAATCACTCGCATTACCGGCAGAACTTTATAAATATTGACTGACCCAGCGTTCGATCACCTGAGCCACCTCGTAAGGTTTCTCAAACGGCAAAAAGTGTCCCGCACCTTCGATAACAGTTAATTGCGAACAAGCCAACTCATCGGCAATCGCCTGATGTTGTGCGACGGGACTCCACGCATCGTCTTCCCCAACAAGAAGCAACACAGGAATATTAATCGACCCAAGATAAGTGGCAGCATCCGGACGATCGAGTAAGGCTTGAATCTGGCGCTCGTGTGACTTCGAGTTCTCATTCAATAGCATATCCGATAGCACAGAAAATCCTGGATTTTGCACAAAACTAGGCGCAACCATCGGCCTTAGCCAGTCATCAATTAATGCCTTCATGCCCACCTCACTTGCGAGACGCACCCGCCTGTTCCGACCTGCACGCTCTTGTTCTGTAACCAATCCATCCACACCAAAATCAGCAAGAATCAGACCCGAACATCGATCTGGCGCCAAACGCCATGCTTCGAGCGCAACCCGAGCACCCATGGAATGACCAAAAAAAATCGAAGGCACATCTGCACTTGATGCGACCTCAGAGCCCCATTGGGACAAAGAACACTCATCAGACCGTTGAAAATGAGTCCATGAGTAATCGCTTAAAAATTCACTACACGGCTCAAATACGCGCCGATCAGACAAGAGTCCTGGAATACTGATAATTGCCTGGGCCATAAACGTTCTCTCTACTCAACCACTAAAACTCAAGAAGCACGATCTAATTGTACTGATCTTCAGCTCAGAGTCAGCCACAACCAATAGCAAAAACATATTAGATCTGGTTTGAGTCAATCTGGAAGGAAGTTGACTTCGCTGCTCATCTCCCATGTACTCAATGAATAATAATAACTCAGGAGGTTTCTATGATTAAAAATATCCTGGCCGTTTCTGCTCTAACCCT
>Ga0209192_10000706_pt1 | contig 30474 bp, 29 predicted proteins | sample ArcticOcean_MG_C_11_FD_187433 | JGI IMG/M metagenome (GOLD analysis project Ga0209192, IMG submission 187433) | Marine microbial communities from western Arctic Ocean - ArcticOcean_MG_CB2_154 (SPAdes) (version 2) | ecosystem: Environmental > Aquatic > Marine > Oceanic | place: Arctic Ocean... | reverse complement strand
GACTCAGTAGAACAGCCCTCGCAATCGACTATACCTAATGAAATTGGAGAAAAAACAAACAAAATCAGGACAAAAATGCATACCACCGCTACGCCCAAACATAACGCCAATGTTTTACTGCTACTCACCTGTGTGCCAAATAGCTTCACCGCAAGGCTCAACCCCTACCTTAGTCTGCATCAATGCTTTCCCTATTTAAAATCGAATTTGCAAAATCAATTTAGCAAAATCAACCATTCGCTCGTATGAGCATCTCTCAGCCCACACCTTAGTTATATTTCTTTCCGACCAACGGGCTTGAAACCAAGCTTAAAGTTAATAACCAAAAGACTAACTTTGTTTCAGGAAGCGAAAAATATCACCGAGGGTGTCAGTGCTTAGTACATTCACCACCAAGCAGGTAAGAAATATAGGACATACGTTCTAGAACCAATGGTTCTGATTTTTCAATCTTTTGCCTTTTTTGCGCTCATACACGACAGATCAAGGACCACCAAAAAATTGGCAGCAGCGTAAAGCTACCGCAGCGAACCCAGACGAGGAATTTAGAGGTGTGCACCCAAACCATTCAATGTGGGTGCAGAAAACACTCGGCCGAACGGCCATATCACGAAGAGAAATAATTAGAGCCGCAAGGGAACAAGAATATTGCGCAGAACAATACTACATAGAATGCACATCACCCATCCGCAATGAGGTGGTCAAAATTCGGCTTTAGCCGATCTCAACCATTTCGAAATCGTCTTTACCCACGCCACATTCAGGGCATGCGAAATCTGCATCGACGTCATCCCATGCAGTACCTGGTGGTACGCCTTCATCTTCACAGCCTTCCGCTTCATCGTAAATCCAACCACAGACGATACACTGCCATTTCTTCATGTAATTCTGACCTTAAGTCGACACTATTGAGGCGCGCTAAACTAAGCTGAGAACTTGAAAAAATCAACGCCGGCATGCAAATATTGCCCGTAAATTGAGTTTTAGCGTGGATCTACGAATATTTTCCTTCTGTGACGTCACTAAAGCAAAGCTATTTGGCTACATTGTGGTCCTAAGCCCACTAAATCACTAAACTCTAGAACTCAATCAACGAATCGTCCTTATTTGATGAACTCGCCCACACTGCAAGATTATTTACAGCTCATGCGCCTAGATAAGCCCGTGGGCACACTATTGCTGCTCTGGCCCACATTGGCAGCACTGTGCATGGCAGCCGGGGGCTTGCCGCCATTGCACCTGGTTGTGATCTTCACCCTTGGCACTTTTATTATGCGCAGTGCAGGATGCGTTATTAACGACTTTGCTGACCGCAAGGTAGACGGCTTTGTTGAACGCACCAAAGAGCGACCCTTAGTCACCGGAGTAATTTCTTCCAAACAGGCGTTGAGTTTGTTTTTCGGCCTCATAATCAGTGCCGGCGTGCTGCTGCTATTTCTCAACCAAACCACCAAGCTTCTAGCTTTTGGTGGCTTGGCCCTCGCCATTGCTTACCCGTTCATGAAACGCTGGACACACATGCCACAGGTAGTACTTGGGGCAGCATTTAGCTGTGGTATTCCAATGGCTTGGTCTGCCCAAGGCCTAGCAGTTCCATCAGAAAGCATACTGATGTTTTTTACCAGTCTGCTATGGATCGTTGCCTACGATACGCAATATGCAATGGTAGATCGCAACGACGACCTAAAAGTTGGCATTAAAAGCACCGCGATACTATTTGGTGATTTAGACAAGGTGATGATCGGCATTCTGCAAGCGCTAACCTTAACGGGTCTATATTTACTCGGGCAAAGGCTGGGTTATGCGCACGCCTATTATGCTGGCTTAATCGTCATTGCAGGCTTTTTCGTTTATCAACAATGGCTGATCCGCGACCGCGAGCGTATGGGTTGTTTCGCGGCTTTCCGTAATAACATCTTGGTGGGCGCCAGCCTACTCTCCTTCACTCTGATCGAACTATTGTTAACGCAGTACGTTTTGACGGGTAGCCCTTGAGCGTGAGAGATTCACTAATGGGGTTTTTCGCCCGCGCAGGGCAAATAGCTGTCGCCGCATGCCAACCTATTCGCTGGCTAACCCTGGCCATGGTTGTACTGACCATGGGCATCGTTTTGCTGCGTTACGCTTTTGGCAGCGGCAGTGTATTTATCCAAGAGTCGATCATGTATATGCACGGCGTTTTATTCATGCTCGCCATTCCAATGGGTATCGCTGAAAACTCCCACGTGCGGGTGGACATTATTTATAGCAATCTCAGCGAGACCAAAAGAGCCGTTATAGATTTGTTAGGCCATTGTTTGTTTTTGCTGCCAGTCGCTGGTTTTATCTTCTTCATTAGCTTTACCTATGTAGAAAACAGTTGGCGCATTACTGAAAGATCTTCTGAAGTTGGCGGTATTCCCGGCGTATTTCTGCTGAAAACCCTTTTACCAATTACCGCAGCGTTAATGTTCTTACAGGGCTTAGCCTCCATTGCGGCGCAGGCCTCACTACTCCTAAACGCCGGTAAGACCAAATAACGCCTATGTTGCCACTCCTTCTATTTGCCGTAACCTTCCTCGTATTACTCAGTGGATACCCCGTGGCATTGACCCTGGCTGGGGTTTCATTGATCTTTGCTATGTTCGGCATTGCCACCGGCACCTTCGACGCCAACGATCTTGGCTTCGTGTCAGGCCGCCTCTTTGGCATCATTACCAACCAAACACTGATTGCAGTACCCCTGTTTGTTTTTATGGGTGTGTTGCTAGAAAAAACCAAAATCGCCGAAGACCTACTCTCGAACCTATCGGCATTGCTAGGCCGCTTCAGAGGTGGTCTTGCGGTGACAGTGATTTTGGTCGGCATGTTAATGGCCGCAAGTACTGGCATTGTGGGGGCAACAGTAGTCACAATGGGCTTAATGTCTCTACCTATTATGCTGGAGCGCAACTACCCAGCCAGTGTCGCTACGGGAACAATTTGCGCCACTGGCACATTGGGGCAAATCATCCCGCCGTCTATTGCTCTGGTGTTGCTCGGCGACGTGTTGTCCAACGGTTACCAGCAGGCCCAGCTAAATATGGGTATTTTTGCACCCAAATCCATTTCCGTTGGCGACCTGTTCGCAGGGGCGATTATTCCGGGCATTTGTTTGGTTTTGTTGTACTTGGGTTACATTATTTTTCGGGTAATCGTTTATCCAGACTCTATGCCCAAAGCAGAGCGTACTGAAGCAGTTGCCTTAACCCCCATTTTCAAAGCATTGGCACCGCCGCTGCTACTGATACTCGCAGTACTCGGTTCCATTATTGGCGGCTATGCTACGCCGACTGAGGCGGCAGGAGTGGGGGCTTCTGGCGCACTGATCTTGGGTCTGCTTTATTCTCGTATCAACTTACAGAACCTCTCCGAAGTTTGTTCCGCAACCTTGTCCACCACTGGCATGGTGTTTTTTATCTTGCTGGGTGCTTCTATTTTTTCGTTAGTCTTTCGCGGCTTCGGCGGCGAAGAATTGGTGCAGTCAATGTTCGAGCAAATGCCTGGCGGCATGTGGGGCGCGCTAGCTATCGTTATGCTGGTGATTTTTTTATTGGGCTTTATCCTCGATTTTATCGAGATAACATTTGTCGTGGTGCCTATAGTTGGGCCGGTGCTTATGGCAATGGGAGTAGACCCCATCTGGCTCGGCATTTTGATCGCGGTTAATCTGCAAACCTCCTTTCTAACCCCACCCTTTGGCTTTGCGCTATTTTATTTACGCGGGGTCGCCCCGGCTTCAGTAGCTACCGCAGAAATCTACCGTGGCGTGGCGCCCTTTATCGGATTACAGCTAGTATTGCTCTGTGCACTGCTAGTATGGCCCGAAATGGCAACATGGTTACCCGGGCTGCTGAAATAATCTGCGCTGCCGAAAACCATATCGCGCAGGTTTAGAGCGCAGATCTAGAACGCAAATCTAGACTAAAAATCTAAGTCAACCAGGGGGAAAACCCAAACAGTCTTTCCGCTACACCACAGTATGATTTACTTCAGAGAAGGCCAATCAGGACTGCGCTTTTCAACCAGAGCGGCCACGCCCTCGCGAAAATCTTCTTCCTTTGCCATCTCGTTAATTAAATGTTCCGAGTCCTTCACAGACGCCGCCACATCTCGGTGTAAGTCACGATAAATTTGCCATCTGGTCTGCCGCAAAGAATTAGGTGAAACGCTACGAATCAGGTTGCGCGCATATTCGTAGCATTTAGGCAGCAGTTCATCGGCACTAAACAGTTGATTCACAAAACCCAATTGCTGGGCTTCGTCTGAAGTAAACACTCTACTGGTTAGGAGTAAATCATTAGCCCGGCCAAGACCCATAATCTTTGGCAACATCCAAGAAAGGCCATATTCGGCGGGCAAATTGAGTTTGCCGTGAGCAGTTGTGAATTTCACACCGGGCACAGCAAAACGCAAATCGGCAAAGCAAGCGAGGGCTAAACCAACCCCCGCAGCCGGACCGTTCATTGCCGCAATCACAGGTTTATCTAACCCAAAATGATAGGCAAAAGCTGCATCGAATTCCGGACTGGTGCCGAAACCTGGCTGCGCAATATCTGCTTTGGTGCCAGAATCGTAGCCACCACGTTCCGAATGACCATTAAGCGCATCACTATCGCCGCCAACACAAAACCCTTTGCCTCTACCGCTAACAACAATCACTCGAACCTTTTGATCATCGTTGGCTTGTTCCAGCAAATAGCGATATTCGGTGTGTAGTCTACCGGTCCAGGCGTTCATCCGATGCGGACGGTTCAACCAGATCGTTGCGATGCCGTCAGCGTCTACTTGGTACTCAGTGCACTTTAATTCCATACTCGCCTACTCCCACTACCGCGCGTTTAGATATGCTTGTTCGCTATATGCATGATACTTGCTGACATCTTGCTGGAAGGTTGTATAAGAATCATGGATGCGCCCAGCCAGTTCATTTTCTAGGGCTGCTTCTGCGACTACTTCTTGGGATATATCTTTTAGTTTGGCTAATACATCATCGGGTAGCCTGCGCAGTTGCACACCGTGTTCTTCAACAAGGGTCACCAGAGCTGCATTATTGCGCGCAGTAAACTCACTCAACATGTCCTCGTTAATCGCTTTAGTGGCCACTTCTATCATCATCTGCAAATCATCTGGCAAGGAATCCCAAGCTTCCTTATTAACCATTGCTTCTAATGTAGGGCCCGGCTCGTGCCATCCGGGGTAGTAATAGTATTTTGCGGCAGTATGTAATGAGAAAGCTAAATCGTTGTAAGGCCCCACCCATTCGGTAGCGTCAATAACCCCCGTTTGTAGTGCGGTGAAAATTTCACCACCGGGTAAGACCACTGGCGTACCACCGGCTCTGGCCAAAACTTCTCCACCTAAACCGGGGATGCGCATCTTCAAGCCTTCTAGATCTGCAACTGAGTTAATTTCCTTGTTAAACCAACCGGCCATTTGCACACCTGAATTACCGGCGGCAAAAGGCACTAAATTGAACGGCGCGTAGAGTTCACGCCAAAGTTCTAGACCGCCTCCATAGTGCAGCCAACCATTCATTTCTTGGGCGTTCATACCGAATGGGACCGTAGCAAAAAACGCAGCGGCAGGAATCTTGCCGCGCCAGTAGTAGGCGGCGCCATGTCCCATCTGGGCAGTGCCCTGAGACACTGCATCAAAAACTTCGAGTGCACCGACCAATTCTCCAGCGCCATACACCTTAATATCTAGGCGTCCAGCGCTCATAATCTTCAGCTTTTGGGCTAGTCGTTCAGGTGCAGTGCCTAAGCCAGGTAGATTTTTGGGCCAAGTGGTGATCATTTTCCATCGGTAAACTTGCGCTTTAGAAGGGCTAGCCGCCGAAACCGTGGGCTGTCCACTCTCACCGCTGCAGCTCGCCAAAATCACAGCAATAACGATTAAGCTAACATTCTTCATATCTCTTCCCTAAATTCTTTCTCACATTCCATTCGATTACTCGCAAATCAATCTAAAGTTTGTAGATTCGCGTAGCCCACCATTAACCACTTGGCACCTTCAGCAAAATTAACCTGAACTTTGGCGCGTTCGCCGCCGCCTTCAAACTGCAGTACTACCCCTTCACCATATTTGCCATGCATCACTCGTTGCCCCATGCGCATACCGTCTACAGCTTCGTCGCTGTACATCGATCGCTGAGGAGCCGGGGCGCCATAAGAACGACTGCCACTGCCTTTCATGCGCACTTCAGACAACAGCTCTTTCGGCATCTCTAACAAAAAGCGACTTGGGCGATTATAGTTTTCTTGGCCATGCAAGCGACGGCTCTCGGCATAGGTTAAGTACAACTCTTTCATTGCACGAGTGATCCCCACATAGGCTAAACGTCGCTCTTCTTCCATGCGGCCAGGCTCGTCAGCCGACATTCGATGAGGGAACAAGCCTTCTTCCATGCCGCCCAAAAATACCAGTGGAAACTCAAGGCCTTTCGCCGAATGGAGGGTCATCATTTGAACACTAGGACCTTGTGCCGCCTGGCGGTTACCCGCATCTAATGTCATCTGATCTAGAAATTCTTGCAAAACGCTGACTTCAGTTCGATCACCATCTTCAAATGGAAAAACCAGATCACCGCTAAACTGGCGACAGGCAGTGACCAATTCTTCTAAGTTTTCTTTGCGCGCTAAACCGCGCTCACCACGCTCTTGACTGTGAAAGAGCATAAGCCCACTGACCTCAACAACTTGCTGGGCTAACTCGTCTAAATCTAGTGGCGCTACCGCTTCTGCAAGATCGTTGATCAGACCAAGGAAGGCGCCAATTGCGCCGTGAACCCGCGAGGTAAAAAGCCCTTCGGCTATACCGGCCTCAGCCGCAATCCAGAGAGACACACCTCTTGTTCGTGCAAGAGCGCGCACGCCTTCTATGGTTTTGTCGCCAATGCCTCTGGGCGGTGTATTCACCACCCGTTCAAAAGCTGGATCGGAATTACGATCTTCGATAAGGCGCATATAGGCCAACGCATTCTTAATTTCAATGCGATCAAAGAAACGCTGTCCACCGTAAATTTGGTAGGGAATATTCGCGCGCAGTAAGGCTTCCTCTAAAACCCGGGACTGAGCATTTGAACGATACAAAATTGCCGCTTCATTTGGACTGCCACCGCCCTCTATCCATTGAGCAATACGTTCGGCAATGAAGCGAGCTTCGTCCAAGTCGTTAAAGCCGGCATAGAGTTTTATCAACTCGCCTTTTTCCCCTTCGGACCATAACTCTTTACCGAGTCGGTTGGTATTACGCTGAATAAGGCTGTTGGCAGCCTCTAGAATAGTTTGGGTGGAGCGGTAGTTTTGCTCCAAACGAACGGTCATTACATCGCTGAAGTCTTCGCTAAAACGCTGAATATTTTCAATCTTGGCGCCACGCCAGCCATAAATTGACTGGTCATCATCGCCCACCGCCATAATTTTTGAATTTGTGCCCACCAACACTCGCAGCCAAGCATATTGAATTGTATTGGTGTCTTGGAATTCGTCCACCAGTACGTGCTGGAAGCGCGTTTGGTAATGGGCGAGTAACTCAGGGTTGTTCAGCCATAGCTCGTGACTACGTAAAAGCAGCTCGGCAAAATCTACTAGGCCGCCTTGGTTACAGGCGTCTTCATAAGCTTGGTATACCTGCTGATGAGTAATTTGAAACAAATCATCGCCTGTAGGCACTTCTTTAGCCCTTCGACCCTCATCTTTTTGGCCGTTAATAAACCAGGCAATTTGTCGCGCAGGCCACTTTTTGTCATCAATGCTCTGGGCCTTCATTATTCGCTTAATCAACCGCAGTTGGTCATCGCTGTCTAAAATCTGGAAGCTCTGCGGTAATTTCGCTTCCAACCAATGCATACGCAGCAGCCTATGAGCCAAGCTGTGAAATGTACCCACCCACATGGATCTAGCGGAAACATTAAGCAGCGATTCAGTGCGCGCGCGTAGCTCAGCAGCGGCCTTGTTAGTAAATGTAACGGCCAAGATGCCATGAGGAGATACGTGCTCGATGTCTACTAGCCAAGCGATTCGGTGCACCAGTACTCGAGTTTTACCACTCCCGGCGCCGGCAATAACCAAGGCATTGGAGAGGGGCGCAGATACAGCCTCGCGTTGGGGCTCATTGAGCCCGTCGATAATATGAGTGATGTCCAATTTATTCCTCGAAAACGCGAATCATGCAAAATAGGCTTACGTTCTAAGGATAATACATTACTCGGCGGATCTTGGCTGGGCGTTACAGAGCTAAAAGGTGTTCAGTAGCTATTTGGGCTATCAGGCGGGCTCGGCGTTACGGTTTTCGCAACCTACTCTCGGCCCAATTGGGGTTCTGGGTATAGCTCTGGGTATAGCCCTAGGTATAGCCTTAGATACAGCTCTAGATATAGTTCTAGGAATTGAGGTTTGGCAAACTAGTGGCCCAAGCCGCAAAGACCGCTATGTTCTACCTAGCGAGTCGCCCATAAGTGTGGAATTTAAGCTCTGACGCAGATATCTGGCAATTTAGGGATTTGCTTTGCCCTGTTCCGGGTCTTCTTCTTCAGGCTCTGGGTTAGCTGCGTTGCTGCGGAATTCTAAAGTGTGCGAAGTAATCAGGCTGCCAATGCCACTGGCTTCAGCCGACATACCTAAACGCGTCAATATCTCCTTTACTAAAACCCTCACTTCCGTACGCAACTCCGCAACCTCATCGTCAGATAGAATGGCGGAATCTTGACCAATGCGATAAAAACGAGAGACATAGGACGGCGGCAACCAAGATTCAATTTCGCCTCGCAAACCACCAATAGCGGCATTACTTTGCGGCATCGACTCTCGCCCGGCTTGCTTGTCCATTTGGCCTTGATCAATAATTTGTTCTATATGCCGAGACAGGGTGAAAGAGTAGCGTTGCCTTAACTCATCGATATTTACTGGCGCTTTATCCGGGTTTTCAAGCACATCCCAAATTTCTTTGCCCTTAAACCCAAGTAGCGCCGCGCCAGCCTGCTTAACTTCTACTGCCGCGTCCTTGCCCCTACTTTTTTCTAATGCTGTTATGCGCTGCCAAAGATAGATCATGAAGACAAAAATCAGTGAAATCAGCAAACCTACGGCGATAATTAACGCTGGAACGACAAACGACTGTGACATGATTTAGCTATTCCTCAAAAAATGGCTCGGCAACAGATCCCAATATTATCTACCAAAAGTTTTCGCAGCCAGTCTATAGCAATCGAAGTATGCCGCTATTTTTCGACACTCGATTGACTCACCGTCGCGTCCCTTTGGTCCAACAACTCCCGGGCCATACGAGCGCGTTCAATAATATATAAATCATCTATAGTCTGTCGCACCTCGGCTAGGTCGACTCTGACCTGACTAAGCTCACGACTCAGATTGCTGATAGGAGCAATCATTCCACGCTGCTCCGTCAAAACGCTTTGCAACTCGCCTAAGGTATTGAAAGTCTTCTGGTTTTCTTCTTGCAGAACACTTCTAGTTTGCACCAGATAATTACTACTTTCATCTACCACTCGTCCAATATCTGCCTGCATATTTTCGTTTAATGCGGCAATTTTAAGTTCCAATTGTACTACCGCCAACTCGTTGGCTGCTAAAGTTTCAGCTAATGAGGTCTGATTCTCTAGCGTTTTGCCAATGCTTTGCTCCAACGTGCTAAAGGTTTCAATGCCTTTCGTCACCTGCAAGGTACGTTTGGCAACAAGGCCGATCATCGAATCTACTTCTGATATTTTTTTCGAGATCTGCGTCGACATAAAGATGTAAAACAAAACACCGGCAAGCAACGCAATACATAGAGATGACACGGCATACATGGTGAACTTGCGAGACTTTTCCAGCTGCGCCGCAATGTCATCTATCAGCGGATGCCCAGTAGAAATCCGCACATCATCTTTGCCTACATGAATTTGTAATTTAGGTTCTTCGACATCGCCTTTTTTATCGGCCGCCTTGTTAGCTGCCTTATCGGCTGGCTTGCCCGCTGGTTTGACTATTTCTGCCTCGCCCAAATCCAGGACGATCTCAGGGCTCGCCTCCGCAACTTCGCTACTGCTGGCTACTTCTTTGTCGGCTAAGGCGCCATCCAACGCCTCTTCAATTTCATCAGCTCGGTTGCGTGTACCCTCAACAATTGCATCTACTGCGGCGCTAGAATCGAAGGTTTCTTCTGCTTCAGGTAACTGCGTTTCGTTATTCTTATTATCTTCGTCAGCCATGGTCTACTCCATACCCGCTAAAACGTTGTTGGCCCCAGCCAGAGGCTCGCCTAAGGCACCGCCTAGAATGAAATAGGCTTTGTCCATTACACCTACACTATCTAAATATGCCTGAGCTGCAAGTCGGTCGGCAAAGGGGCCGCTAACTACTACGAAACGGGTATCCACACTGCCTTTACTATAAATTTGTGCGTTCGCTAAGCGTTTTGCATTGCTCTTCCAAATATATGCACCCTGAGTCAGCCGAAAGGAAGCATGTTGTACGTAAACCGCCTTAGCGTTAGGCCGCGGCGGCTTAACAATAAAAAGCTCAGACAAAATGTCCTCTGCATCCGCAGGTTGCAAGGTTTCTGCTAGGGAAGCTGCGAGCGAGGCCATTTGTGCTGGCGATTTACCGACGGCAATTTTTTCTGCAGCCCCAACATCTAACTTTTCTACAGCTGGATTTTCGACGATTGCGTTAGTGGCAGCGCCCACAACGATTGCATCCGGCAGCGCGCCTGCAATTTGACTGGCGGCGGCTATTGGCGCACTTTCAGTTAAACCCGCATATAAATTACTGATTGCACTTTGCTCCTCCTGCCAATCTTTGTCATTAACAGCATACAGGCCAAACAGAGCTATAGAAGCAACTACACCACCCACTAACAAAGACCGTTTAGAGCCTTTGCCAATATACCTAGGCGTAGGCAGTTTGGCTGCCGAATTGGTTTTCGCCGTCACAGGTCGTTTAATTTTTTCGGTTTGACGTTGAGTCAAAAACTCTGCAGTCGATAGGCCATCACTTGCTTCTTGAGGAAAGACGGACAGGGTTGCTGGCTGACTTTTCTGAATGGTATAACCCAGATCTCTAATCAGGCCATTCACCTGTAACGCATCCGAACTGCCAGCCACTTTCTCTGCTAGCGCTATACAAGAATCTTTATTTGGTAAGGCGAACTCTACTAACGTACCTTTAATTCGCTGAGCCAATTTGCTCAATAGCTCAGAGCCTGGACGCGCTTGTCGAGAGTTAACAATGATGGAAACTCCGGCCGCCTTAAACTGTCGAATCATCTTTGCCGTAGTAACAATCATTTCTGAGTCACTGGGTCCTGGCAATTCATACAACCAGATTTCTGTGGTTGGGACCTTTTTCTTTGCCTCAACGCTCTTAAAATCTAGTTCCGCAAGTGACCGGTTCAATGCGGCCAATAAGCCATCTTTATCTCCGGGCATTCTGCGTACGGACAGCTTGCGTTGACCGGTAGCAGTTTGCCCGGGCATTTGGCTGAGCAGCACTCGGGTATAATGAGCCAGCAGACTTTCATTGCCAGCAGCTGTGATGACGACCGATCCTGCGTAGATCAGAGCATTCCGGCAGGTATCCACTGCATGGCTGTCTTCTGGGCTAAAACATAAGCCTTCGGCCAATATTGGTTCTTCTTTTAAAGGGATCATTGTTTTTGTCCTGTCGTTTTTAATCAACGTTACGGCGTCCAAGTTCATCAAATATCAACTCATCTGGCACTTTAGGTCGTGGTTTGTGCATTGCACCACCACCTGGGGTAATAGAATTTAGGCTATATACATAAGCTATGACTTGAGCCACTGCATGAAATAAGCCTGGAGGTATAGGCATACCAATATTGGTGGTAAAATACAAAGCACGAGCCAATAGTGGCGCCTCAAATATTTCAATGCCATTTTCTGTGGCGACTTCTCTGATACGTCGCGCCATCATATTTGTACCTTTGGCCAACACCTTGGGAGCCTCTTCCTGGTCCATTTCATAGACTAAAGCCACGGAGAAGTGCTGTGGGTTGGTGACAATGACATCGGCTTTAGGCACATCATCGAGCATTCTGCCTTGAGCCATTTCCTGCTGTTTCTGACGTATCTTTTGTTTTACTTCAGGCTGGCCCTCAACCTCTTTCATCTCATCTTTTATTTCTTGTTTGGTCATCTTGAGTTTTTTGAAAAACTCATAGGTTTGATAAGGCACATCTACGGCGGCAATCACCAACAGAGCCAAGGAAGTTATAAGAGCACCAAACAAGACAAATTCAATACTTTGTACTATGGCGCGCATAATTGGGCTTTGGCCAATCATCAGAACTTGATCGAAATTAAAGGAGAGGTAAGTGCCACCAATGAGCGCCACCATAGAAAATTTCAGCAGCGCTTTACCCAGCTCCACTAGGGCTTTGGTACCAAAAATTCTCGCCAAACCTTTAAGCGGGTTTAATTTGCTCGCCTTCGGCATTAACGCTTTACCGGAGACCACAAAGCCACCTAACGCAGTAGCTGAAGCAATTGCCATAACCACTGCCACAGCAAAGACTGGAAACATCACATAAAAACTGTCAGCAGTTAATCTACCAAACCTGCCAATTGCCAAGTTTTCTTCAAATGCAAAGTTTGGCGGAATAGTTAGGGCTTCAGTAAATATTGCAACAAACTGTGGGCCTAACCAAAAACCGCCAACATACATCGAGGCAATTACAGAAATAGTCACTGCCGCAATTGTCATGTCTTGAGAGCGGAGAACCTGGCCATCTTCCCGAGCTTTTTCCAATTTCCGCGCGGTGGGTTCTTCTGTCTTATCGTCTTGTGAGGATTCTTCAGCCATTATATGCCCAACAAATTTTCGTTAAGGACTTGAAAGCCAGCAAACCACAGACTTTCTATTCTGGATCCAATAAACCCCATGGTGATAATCACCATGCCAAAACCAAGAGGAATCAGTGCAGGGAAACCCACAGCGAATACATTCAAGCTTGGCGATGCTCTAGAGATAACACCCAAACAGACGTTAACCATAAGCAGACCTAAGATTATAGGTAGCACCAAGGATAGAGCGCCAATAAAAATTTGCGATGACCAAACAAGGAAGCCTTCCAGAGCATTAGTGCCGGTCAAGCCCGATCCAATAGGTAACAAGCTAAAGCTTTGCACCAGAATGCTGATAATTACCAAATGGCCACCCAGGCCGAGAAAAATCAACATGCTGATGACTAGGAAAAACTGCGACAAGGTAGGAACATTACCTAAGTTAGGGTCTACCATATTGGCCATACCCAAACCCATACTCGATGACACTGCTTGCCCACTGGTTAAGATTGCAGCGATAACGATCTGCAAAGTGAGACCCATCATTACGCCAACTATGATTTCGTTGATCATCAGTTGGATTGCAAAAATACTTAAGGGGTCAACATCCGGGACATCCACAAGCGGGAAGATCATCCAGGTTAAGACAAATCCAATGGCAATTCGTATACGCAGATTCATTGCTTCTAGACCAAACAAAGGCGCGGCAATCAGTACTACAGATACGCGGACAAAGGGCCACATAAAATTTTGTAGTAGGTTGACGATTTCTGGAAGCATGATATTCATTAGCTGGCTACAACGTAATCGTTCTTATGCGTTCAAATATTGTTTCAAAGTAGTCTGCTAACACTGCTATCTGCCATTCACCAAATAAAATAATTGCCAAAACCATGACGACTAATTTGGGAATAAAACTTAACGTCATTTCCTGAATGGAAGTAGCTGCCTGCAAAATACCAACGAGCAGACCAGACATTAAAGCGGCAGCTAGAATGGGCGACGCAACCAATACGGTTACCCGCAAAGAATCCACCGCTATGTCCATTACAAGTGATGTATCCATGATTTGCCTTAAGTTACGAATGTAGCGACGAGTGAACTGGTGACTAAACCCCAGCCGTCGACGAGTACAAAGAGAAGAAGTTTAAAAGGCATGGAGATCATCATCGGCGAGAGCATCATCATACCCATAGACATCAAAACGCTGGCCACGACCAGGTCAATGATGATGAAAGGGATATAGATCAAAAACCCAATGGTAAAAGCTGTTTTTAACTCTGAGGTAATAAATGCAGGGACCAGTGCACTCAGTGGTATATCGTCGGCGTTGTCTACCGCAGGCGATTGAGACATTTCCATAAACATAATCAGATCTTTTTCACGAGTCTGATTGAGCATAAATTCTTGCAGCGGTATACGCGCTCGGTCTAAACCCTCTTGAAAGGTAATCTCGTTATTTTGTACCGGCTCTAAGGCGTTTGTATAAATGGATTCCAAAACCGGATTCATAATAAAAAGTGTTAGAAAGATCGCTATGCCCACTAGCACTTGGTTGGGAGGGGTTTGCGCGGTGCCCATAGCCTGACGCAACAAAGATAGGACAATAATTATTCGGGTAAAGGAAGTCATCAGAATAAGGATAGAAGGCAAAAAGCCCAAAAGCGTCATGACAATAAGCAGTTGTATAGACAAACTGTATTCCGTACCGCCTTCGCTGGCTTCTAGAATCGTTAACGCAGGAATGCCCTCAGCATAGACCAGGCCAGGCACGAGGATCGTTAAACACAGGCCCGCCATAACTGCCAAAGATCTTTTGATCTGAGTTCTGCGGGTTTCGCCAAAAATTTTATTCGGTGCTAACATTTAAGCCTTCATTTTCATTTCGACCCTTTCCGTCTTTTCCGGTAGAAAGCCTGCAAGGCTTTGCCAGAATTATGAACGGTGGCAATTTCTTGCCAGGCGGTCTTACGAAGATGTAAGATGCAAAGTCGATGCCAACAATAATACTTATATAAATCAATGAGTTAGTGTTGAAAGGGTGTTGTTGCCGGGGAAACTGACGTTTTTCCCACTACTTTGGTCGATTTTTCGACAGGCTTTTTGCGAAGCCTTTAAAACTTGGCAACAGCATATTCCCAGCGCCTTTATTTGCGTTGGGGTTCCTGCATAGGTCGACCCCCAAGGGAAGTGGCCATTTATTACCGGCCGCTATAGATGAATTTAGGAATACCTCAACGTGATTAAAACACTACTGCCCTCGTCAACATTCATACGACAAATAGGACTGGCCGTATTGGTCCTTCTGGCGACAGCGACATGTAGCCTAAGTTGGGCAGAGGAGGCGGAACTTAGCGAGGACAGCGCCAAACGCCTCGGCGACATTCCCTATATCGATTGCTTTATTCGGTCCGCTGATCGCTACGAGGTGGAAGTTGAATTGGCCATAGCAGTGGCTATTGTAGAAAGCAGCCTCAACCCCGACGCCATTTCAAGTTCAGGCGCCATTGGTTTGATGCAAATAAAGTGGCCTCTTACCGCTGAACATTTGGGCATTACCCAGCGCGACCTATTATTTGATCCGTGCATAAACATAGATGCAGGGGTTAGTTACCTAAGAGAGTTAATGGATCTCAATGCGACCTCCCAAGGTGAAGATCTGCTAACCCAAACCCTAGCCAGCTATCGTCTGGGGCCGACTACTATCGCCAATGCAGCGTCTTTACCAGAGCAGGCAGCTGACTATGCAGAAGCTATATTCAAGCAGCGAGACATCCTAACTGAGGAAGATGTTGTTGCAGAGCAAAGCCTAGGGTCAGCGACTGCGGAGGAAGCACTAGCTGAAGAAACCGCTGGACTGCGTCAGGCACTGGAGAGTAATGAAGCGGTAACAAATCTAAATGTGCTGAGAGAAAACAACCCCAGCGCCCCTGAGAACACATTTAGTAATCAGGGCCTAAACCTCGCAGATTTAGATTCGGCAAAACCAAGTGACCTTGGGCCGGTAGAGTCGCTTCCGCAGATCAATCCGTGCTCAACAGCTTCGGTACGTACACTGATGTTAGGCACTCACAACCCCACCGTACGTGGAGAAAAATTTGACCAATGGTTGAAGATAACTGGCATCAATTGCACAGAATCGCAGCTCATTACACTGCGTAATAGCCTGCCACTGTGGCTAGGCACTGCGCTTAACTCCAATCTGCTTGGTGCAGTAGAAATACTTATGGAAGAGAAGAGGGCCTCACAATAGGTCGAGCATGGCGTTGCATCTTCGCCAATCACTTCGGCCAGTCACTTCGGCCAATCACTATGCACTAAATCTTGAGATCAAGAACTGGCGAGCAATTCTGCCGCCAATAGCTGCTGGGCTTCAATTCGCCCCCAACACTCATCTATGGCTTCCAATTCGCTATCAAGGCTTGCACGAAGTTCTGCAAATTTTTCGCCGTTGAGATTAGATGCTTCAAAGCCTTCTTCCAATAGCTCGGTATTTCCGCCTACTTGCTCAGTCAACTGCGCGATGAGTCCATCTAATGTGGTCAAATCTGGAGTAAGCTCCAATGCATTCAGCCCTTGCGCCAATATGTCGGCATTATGCTCTTGCTGATCAAGATTAAAACGCAGTTTAGCGGCATCGTTTTCACCCACGGCTTGTAAAAGTTGGACAAATTCTTTGTTGAAGCGGGTCAACGCCACATTCAGACTCATAATTTCACGATTGCTATCCGAGCGCTGCTTGAGACACTGGTATTCAATCTCATCCATGACTCGTTGCCGCTGCCCCTCACTCAGCGCCTGATATTCTGGATTGCTTTCAACAAAAATTCTGCGCGATCGATAGATGTTCGTTGTCGACTCGCTCATTAAATTGCGATTTCGACCAAACGCCGTTAGCAAACTGCTCAGGCCGTTTGTTACATTGTCAATAATTTGGCTTCGGTGGGCATGGCTCTTTGCGCGATTACCATTAACCAAAGAACCTAACTCGAAAAGCCTTTTTCGGTACGTATTATCGGAAACGGGGTTTTCACTTTTGTTCACAGGCGGGGACTCTTATTATTATGTTCCTAAGCAAAGCTACTATGAACCGCTGGCCCCCTAGGTACAAGACTCAGCATTCTGGAACTTCCAGCTTGAATTCAGCGTTTTACTAAGAGGCTTTTAAAATGCTCCGCGAAGGACGTTGGAACTTGTTCGGCTGCGGCCGGACTCTGTTCCGCAGCGGCACTTTCAAAGGTGGATATGTCAGCACTGGCTTGATTATCTAACAGCGATATTTGTTGTCCACTTATGCCTAACAATAATGTGCGGCTGCCATATTTGACCACACTGAGATTGTGCTTCGTGCCAAGACGAAGGGTTTGCACAACGTACAAGTCGTCCCCGGTCCTTGGCGTCACGCCAATGCCTTTCGTTCTCATAAACCACAGTGTTAAAAGCAGTAAACCAATAACGAAGATAAAGCTAAGAATAGCCGATATTAGTGGAGACACTTCCATCAAATTAGACCGGCTTAACTCTTTCCAGCGGCGCTACAATTTCAACAACGCTGATACCGAGTTTATCGCCGACGGTGACCACTTCGCCTTTGGCAATGATTGTATTATTGATTTTGACATCCATTAATTCGCCCACAGAGCGATCTAATTCAAGCACGCTACCTTGGGAAAGGCGCAACAGATCACGTAGTTTAAGGCTGGTAGTACCTACTTCCACCGTCATTGTAATAGGTATCGCACGAATAACTTCTTGATCTATATTCGCTTCCACCACAACTGCTGGGCTGTCTAAATTTTCTTCATTTTCACTCATGACTTTCCTCTGGCAAGACGCTGCTGACAATTTGAACCGCTACTTGATTACCGCGACTTCCAACATCGGCGTTGAAAATTGGGAATCCATTGACGGAGACTTCGGCGTGATCTGGCGCTCTAAACGGCAACCAATCGCCAACTTTAAGGTTTGATAACTGATCTATTGAAATTGAGAATTCCGCGGCTTTAACGACAACCTCTGCGGGCACTTCGTCTACGCTTGCACTCAATGTTTTGGTCCAGTCAGTGTCTGCTTGAGCATTGCCGCCACTGGTTTCAACTCGCGCGCGAAGCACGTCACGTACAAGTTTTAAACTGGCATAAGGGTAGACAATATCTACGAACCCTTTATCGCCATCATCGCCTAATATGTCGGTTTCAAAGCGGTTGAGTATGACCATGTCGTCGTCCGCGGCGATGTTGGCAAAAACTGCACTAATTTCAGAAGAAGAAATCTCACACGCAATCTTTAGAAAAGGTGCCCAAGCTTCCGTTAGTGATTCAAAAACTACTGCGCGAATTTTTTCAATCACGGCTGTTTCTGTAGGCGTAAAAATCCGCCCGGCTGGCACTGAGGTTAATGTTCGCGCATTGCCGCCAAACCAATTATCTAAACAACTAAACACCACCTGAGAATGGATTAAACACAAACACTCGCCACGTAACGGGTCTATCTTCAGCACATTGACAGAAATTGGTGATTCGGTGCTTTGGACATATTCACTATATTTAATGATGTCTATGCGCCCGGCTTTGAGCCTTGGGTTGTAACGTAAGTCTTCGAGCAAGCCTGCCCGGAAAAAGCGGTGAAAGCGGTCATTGATCTGCTCAATCGCCGTTACGTTAACGCCAACACTGGTGTCTTGCAGTGTCAGGTCATAGCGATTTGCAGCAACGCCAACATTAAAGCCGTCGCCATCTAGATCACCTGAAGCCACCATTTCTTCAATGGCGAGTAATTCCTCATCGGATAGCAACCTACTATTGTCATCAGCCATATTTTTCTTCTGAATCAGGGCGCGATCTGAGGATCACGCCAACTATAAACTACGGGCTAGAACTCTACTGAACTACAAATCCTGTGAAATATACTTCCTCTACCCCGGCAAATTTGAATTCCTCGAACTTCTCTAGAACTTCATTAATCACTAGGGTGAGTTCCTCCGCTAGCTCGCGACGAAAATCTGGCTCTTTGATCTCGGCCTCCGTAATCATGCGTAGGCGATCTAGAATTGACGAAGTAATTGCCAACTCGTGGGTAGTAATTGCGGTAATTACCCGTTCATCATAATAGGTCATTATCGCCAGAGAAATTTGCAAGACCTTGCGCGAGTTCATTACGTTTGCAACAAACGGCGCCGAAAAGGAATGATACGCAGGTTTAAATTTTTCCTCGTCCACAGTCTCCTTGGCAACTTTTTCTGGTTGCTGAAGAGCTTCGGTATTTTCAATTTCCGCTTCTAATTCAGCAATTGCTTGTGCTGCCGCATCTTCCTCGGCGGCATCAAAAAACCCGGTAAAAAACAAACTACCCAGAGCAGAACCAATGGCGACAATCAGCACCAACAAAACCACTAAAATAATTTTAATTAGGCCACCACTACCGCCGGATGCTTCAACATCTTCTACTTCAGCCACTTTAATCTCCTAACTATTGGCGCATCGCACCGGTAAATTCTAAACCAAGACATCAAAACCGTCCCGCAGTGTGGTACCGCTGTCTGCAAGTACTTTGTTGCCGTTAAAAATTTCATCTTCAAGGTCTATGACAATTTCTAGCATGTCGTCTGCAGGCTGCTTATCTTTGCCCGCTTTGTCATCGCCAACCTCAATATTAACGCTGCCGCTTTGACCAAGAAGATCCTCTAAAGAGGAACGCAATTTGGGCAGAGCGTCACTTAATAATTGACGTACCGCACCATCATTTGCCGACAATTGGCCTTCTATTCCCTTCTCTCCAACCTCCAGTGCTATGGTAATTTCACCAAGGCTGTGGGGGTTTAAATTCAACTTTACTGCCCATGTTCCCTGCTTTACTGCAAGAGACAACTTTTGTCCCAGCACTTCACCAAATTTTTCCGCCCAATCCTGATAAGGCTGCATACGCGCCTGCATCAAACTCGGGTCATTAGCGCTGAGTAGAGTGCCTAAGCTAGTGGGCATTGCCGCCACAACAGGCGCCGCACCTTGAAGCCCGCTAACTGGCGGCGCTGATAACGAAGCGGTCGCCGCGATAGTACTTTCACTTAGCCCCGAGGACACCCCAACGTCTGCTCCATTCTGGACGTTCGAGCGCGCTATTTCCATAACTGAATCAATTGCTTGTCTTGCTTGTCTCAATTCTGAGATAGATAATTTTTCAGACAAAACTTTAGCTTCTATGCCTTTACCTAGACCATCCAACTGCTTGTCAGTAAATTCTTTGCCCTGGTCAGTAACTTGTTCCACGCGGCTGCTTTGTTGACGTTGCACCCGCAACTCCTGGGCACCCATCATCGTAGTTGCTAAGGGGTTAACCAATTCGCCGCCAGCAAGCTTTGGCTCGCTAGTCTTAACAGCGGAGTTAGTTACTGCAAAAGCCTGCTGCGCGCGTAACGCAGACAATGTGCCGTCTACGACTTTAGCCCCAGCGTCTGCACCCGTTGACGCATCATTCGGCGCCCCTACCTGCTGACCTTCCAGAGCATTGCGTTGCAATGCACTGTTACTCAAAAGGCCACTTAAAATTGACGGTGCTGTCTCTGCTTTTAAACCTGCAACCTGCGCAGATCGGCTCACAGGATTTACCTCAGCAAATTGAGGCTGTTTCAACACTGCTTCGCTGATTCCTTGAGCCCGCGCAAAAGCAGTTAGGCTGTCTTCATTCACTTTAGTATTGCTCGTCGTCAGAATGACTCGCCCAACCTGTAAGCCAGGAGTATAGATCGACAGCTTTGGCAACGGGTTGCCGTTATCCGGAATAACTGGCAGCGTAACCGGCGCAACTATGCTCTCAGCCTGCGCAGCCATTTGATCTTCGACAGCAGCAGACTGAGCAACCACAGGCGCACTTTGATCAGCGCCCTTGACTTCAACCTCTTCAGTTGAAGCAACAGCCTCTTTGGCAAAAACTTTACTGAAATCAGCGACTTGAGACGGCACAGCTGCAGCGAGAGGCGATTTTTCGGCGCCCGTGTCGGTGCTACTTTTAACAACTTTACTTACAAAGGATAAAAAATTATCAGACATAATATTTCAATCTAACTCGTTTACTTAACTTGGTTTTATCTAAGTAAGAGCAATATATGTGCCACCAATGCATCCCAAGTCATATTCAACGCTTCAGCGCTTCAAAACGCATTACATTCATCATGTCTTGGTCTTTCTGATCTGCGCGCTGCAATATGTCACGCAACTGCTTACGCGATCGCGAGGCTAGGGTGGTAAATTTTACCTGTTCACTATTAAGGGTTCGAAATTGCTCTTGAATTTTGCCCTGTTGAATTGCCAAAACTTCCAATTCCGTACAGATAGCCTTAGCAGCAATATCCAGCTGACCGAGAAACCGACGCAAATAGGTGACCTTTTCCATGTCATGGGGACCGATTTGCACTTCTTTTAGCTTGTTGGCGTATTCAACCTTCATATCACCCAGCTTAGTTCGTTCACCGTCCAATTTAGTTTGTTTGTTGCGCACAAAAATGAGTACCTTTTGTACTTCATTGACTTTATTGCCAACACCTTCGGCAAGTGTGTCCCAGCGTTGTATTGAAGATTTGAGTTCTTTAGACATTTAGGCACTCCTTTAACCCTTGCGCAGATGCTTCAAAGGTTGCTAATTCATCCATGGGTTGTCGCAGAAATGCTTCCATATCTGCACGTAATGCGATGGCGCGATCTAGGTCAGGGTTTGTCCCCATTTCATAGGCGCCAACTTGGATTAAATCCAAATTCTGTTGGTAGAGGGTCCACAACCTTCTGAACATGTTTGCCGAATCAAAGTTCTCAGATTCCGCCAAAATTGGCATCAAACGAGAGATCGACCCCGCTAGATCTATGGCCGGATAGTGGGCGGCATCGGCTAACGCACGACTCAATACAACCTGACCGTCCAGCGAGGCTCGCGCCAAGTCCACGACCGGGTCCTGCAAATCATCGCCCTCAGCTAAGAGCGTATATATAGAAGTAATCGAACCTTGATCCGCTTTGCCGGTACCAGAGCGTTCAATCAGATTGGGCAAAAGACTAAATACAGAGGGTGGGTAGCCCTTGGCAGTGGGCGGCTCGCCAATGGCTAGGCCGATTTCGCGTTGCGCGTGAGCAACCCTAGTCAAACTATCAACAAGCAATAAAACATCTTTGCCTCGGGCGCGAAAATGTTCTGCATAAAGGTGCGCCAAATGGGTTGCACGAATTCTCAGTAGCGGGGAATTATCTGCAGGAGCAGCAACAACGATTGCATGCTGCATGCCCTCAGAGCCCAAAATTTGTTCTATGAATTCTTTTACTTCGCGACCACGTTCGCCGATTAGACCAATAACCACAACATCTGCTGCGGTGAACTTAGTTAGCATTCCTAATAAAACACTTTTACCAACCCCGGAGCCAGCAATAAGGCCTAAACGCTGGCCACAGCCCACGGTTAGCATTGCATTGATGGCTTTTACACCAACATCCAAAATTCTATCAATAGGTTTGCGCTCCATGGGATTGATTGGGCTACCCATAAGACCACTGCTTTCACTACACTGGATCTCGGCCAGACCATCCAGCGGCTCACCAAGAGCATTAACCACACGACCTAGAAGTTCATCACCAACAGCTGCGCTATCAGTCTCCGAGAGTAAATACGTTTTAGCCCCAGCCTGAAGACCAAAGGCGTTCCATAGCGGCATCATAAATAGTGTTCCGCTTTCAAAACCCACAACTTGGGCGTCGACGTAATGATCCTTATTCGTTTGCTCAACACCTTCAACGGCAGAACTTTTTAGAATTCGGCAAATCGAACCCACGGTGGCAGTAATGCCTTTGGCCTCGATGGTTAAACCAACAATTCTTGTCAGCACACCATAACGCCGCAACGCTGGGCCACGAAGATGCAGCTGAGCATCGTTAACGTGGTCATTAAAGCTAGGAAACTCGAGTACTTTATTCATTCGTCTGGCGCATTAAAGAAAATGTCATCAACTTCTACTTCTGCGAAGTCTCCTCGTATCACAAAACCATCATCATTCTCTTCTGAGAAAAGCAATTGTTGATCTTCAGATATGGGCGACGGGGTAAATAGTTGCTCAGACAATTGACCAATACGCCGCTCTATTAGATCTTCGATGGTCGTATCTTGGATGGTTAGTCGAATGCTACCGACGCTGAGTTTGTCATCCTCTCTAACTTCATAATTTTGTACAACAGTTTTCAGGGGTTCGCTCTGTAGGCGCTCATGCCAGGCACTAGAAACATGCAACACCAGGGCTTTAAGCTGAGTGGGTTCTATTTCCGCAATACTGCGCTCAATAAAACGACGTATGCTTTCATCGTTATGGGTTAGCTCCGCACGAGCAATTTGCTCGGCTAATGTCAGTGCCAGTTTCTTTAGTGGATCAAATAAATTTTGACTATCTACCAAACTTTCCTCTACCGCCGCCAAGAATTCACTGAACTCATCGCGCAATTTAATATTCAATTCAGCTGACACTTCTTCGGCTTCCACGCGCATAGATTGACGTGCTTCCGTTTGACCTTGGGTCTGACCTTCGGCAAAGGCTTGAGCCTTCGCCGCGCTGAGTTCCTGCTCGCGCTCTTCAGCGCTGACGGAATCTACTTCAGTATCTGAATCAAGAGCCGGTGTCTCTAACGGTTCACGTTCTTCAACGGGCAGCGCTTCACTTTCTAATACCTCAGTGACCGGCTCAACTAGCGTTTTATCCAATGGTACTGGCGATATAACAAACTTTTCTTCTAAATCTATTGATCCAGGCTTAGCCTTTGAAAGAATGCCGTCTAATACAAAGCCAGCTGCATTAAGCTCGTCTCGCCTTGTGCTATTTCTTTGCCACGACTGCGGTTCACGACTATACAAAACCGCCTCCATCTGCCGATGCTAGGATGATTTCACCGGCATCCTGCAACTTACGTGCTTGGCGGATAATATTACGTTGTGCTTCCTCAGCATCGGTAACTCTAACCATACCCATCATTTCCATTTCATCGAGGAACATTGCGCCAGCGCGTTGCGACATATTGCCCAAGAATTTCTCTACCACCGCCTCAGGAGCAGCCTTCAAGGCATAGGCCATTTGCTCTTGCTCAAGTGTGCGCATAAGGATTTGAATACTTCTGTTGTCCAGATCAACCAAGTTCTCAAAGTCGAACATATTATCTTGAATACGCAGCGCCAGATCCTCGTCCACCAAGTTGATATCCGACATAATCGCAGATTCAAGATCCAACTTCGTTTTGCCCATAATCTTAGCAGCGGCTTTAACACCACCAACAGAAGCGGACGACGTGGTCGTTGATTGTGCAAATTGTTTTGCCATCACCAATTCTAATTCGGCCATGGCGTTGGGCTGTACGGTGTCCAAATTGGCCACACGACGAACCACTTCAGGGCGAATGTCCGCAGGTAGAAAGGTCAAAACATCAGCGGCGGTTTCGTCTTCAAGCACGGATAAAATAATTGCAATGACCTGTGGGTGCTCATCACCCACCATGTCGCAAATTGCGCGTGGCGTCATCCAAGCCAGAATCTCCAAACCTTTGCTTGAAGAGCTGGGTAAAATTCTACTCAATACTGAAGATGCGCGCTCCGGACCCAGCGCTCTATTCAATACGCCTTCAATATAGTCAGGGGAACCTAGGCCAAGATTGGTTAGCTTCTTCAACTCAGTAATAAATTCATCTAGCACTAAGCTAACGGCTTCCTGGGAAACATCGCTGACGTTAACCATTGCCGAACCAACCGCCTGTACTTCTCTGGGGCTAAGGTAAGCTACGATATCCGAAGCCTGCTGCTCACCTAACAACAACATCAGCAATGCTGCTCTTTCAGTTGGGCGCAGAGATTCAAGCTCTAGAGCTACCTCTGGGGATAACTCCACTGCTCCTGCAGGCGCTACTAACGGTTGTTCAGCCATTGTTTTATTCCTCTAATACTTACGTTTAACTAAGAAATCTTAATTACGCGTCTATCATTCGTTTAAGTAGATTCGCGACGCGGCCAGCATCATCTGCTGACAGCATTCGCAGAACAGCGACCTTGTCATCGTAGGTATTAGCCGTGTCCAGCATTTCCAAAGGTATGGAGGACTTCTTGGGCCTAAGTTTCGCCTTAATTTCCTCAAGAGTCTCGCCCTCACCCATACTGATCATCTGCCTGTCGCCGTCTGAGAGCTCGCCATCCAATGCCGCGATCGGTATATCTAGCTCTACTTCTGGCATGTTCGCCTTAATTATCGGTCTTGCAACAAACAGCAGTACTGCAAGGATAAGTAACAAACTGGCGCCGTACTTGATCAAGTCGACCATTTCCTGGTCTTTGTACCAGGGCAAATCAGGCATTTGATCTACCGCCACTGCAAAGGAAGAAGGTACGACGGTAACGGTATCACCGCGACCCTCGCTAAAGCCAATTACGCCCTTCACAACATCAATAAATTGCGCCAATTCGGCTTCAGAAATACCCCGTGGATCGCCATCCTCAGAATCTTTGGAGGAGAGAAAATCCTGATTAACAACTACAGCTACAGAAATTCGATCTATACGTCCAACCTGCTGCTTCACGTAGCGGATTTCTCTGTCCAACTCATAATTACGGGTTGAAGAAGAACTCGCCATACTCGACATATCTGCGCCAGAAGTTTCGCCTAACGAGCCCGAAGCAACCATTTCAGGAGAATCAGGGGGTGAATTAGAGAAACTACCGGGCATACCAGAAGCGCCGGCCATGGCATCTTTTTCAAAATCGATAGACTCGGACCTAGTCATAGGTCCCTGACCGCCTTTATCGAACTCCTCAAAAGTGGTTTCAACTTCGGTGAAATCTAGAGCCACATCAACCTCAGAGCGCACATTACCGAGACCCAGGATGGAGGAGAGTATTTGCTCTATACGACGCTGGTAGGACATTTCTAACGAGCGTTTATGATCAGATTGTGCGTTTGTGAGGGTCATGGCTGTCTCGCCCTCGGTATCGGTCAAAAGGTTTCCGGTGTTATCAACGACGGCGACATTTTCTGCTGGCAAATAGGGAATGCTGGCCGAGACCAAATGGACTATAGCGCGAATTTGCGAGAGCGAAACAACACGGCCAGGGTAGGGCATAACCACTACAGATGCCTTAGCTGGCGTTTGATTGCGCACGAAAACACTCTGCTGAGGTTCAGCCAAATGCACTCTAGCGGCCTTGATAGTACTGATTTCTGAAATCGATTTTGCCAGCTCTGCTTCCATCGCGGCTCGGTAGCTGACTTGCTCCATGAAACGACTGGTGGTCATAGACCCCTGTTCCAATAGTGATTCCATGCCGCCCAAACTTGCGCTACGGGGAATATCTTGTGAGGCCAAAAGAATGCGCGCTTCGTGGTAGCGTTTTTCTTCTACTTCAAGAGCGCCATTATTTTGATCAATGCGCGAAGTAAAACCTGCAGCGGATAACGCCTCACGTGCGGTTTGTCTATCCGACTCGGACATACCTGGATATACGGAGCGGTAAGTAGGTGCAGAGACCCATAAGTAAAAAAGTACGCATACTGCTAATGAAACAAGTCCGAAAATTGCTGGTAACGCCTGTTTCACCGCAGGGTTTTCTAAAATGGCTAATGGTCCAGTTACGGCAGGGGTCTCAGTTAGACCGTTGCCTGGATTACCTCCCAATGGGGCACTCATCTGTCCGCCCAAACCGGCGCTGGGTAAATTCCCTGCTGGACTGGGTGCACCTGCGCCTAATGGATTTGCCATTAGTGCGTTTGAATTTGGGTCAAGAGTAGCTTCTGCCATGGGATTCTCTATTTATTAACTAATGCGGAAAAGGTCAGTGCCTAAACCGGCATATTCTTAATGTCTTCGTATGCGCGAACTAGCTTATTGCGCACCTGGAGGGTTGCTTCAAAACCAATTGAGGCCTTTTGCATCGCTAAAACTACATCTGTAAGAGGGATGTTTTCACCCTTTTCGTATGCATCTTTCAACACCATACTGGCATGACTGGTTTCATTGACGTCATTTAAAGCCTCAACCATAAGGTTGCCAAAACCCCTGCTCGAGGTCTGTTCTGCGCCTTGAACAAGTTGGCTAAGGTCCATACTTGTGTCGCCGCGAACAAGATCGTTACGACTTTGTTGTGCTCTGATCTGACTCAACAAGTCAGCAACTTGGGACTGATAATGATTACTTACACTATTCATGATTTACGCCGACCGTCGCTTAGGAATCTGGATACCGCGCTCGCGCATACGCGCAATTTTGTAACGCAAAGTACGTTGGCTAATGCCTAGTACGTCTGCGGCTTCCTGGCGGGTACGAGTGTTTTTAATGGTATCGACAATAATACGGAATTCGTTCGCATCCATGGCTCCCTGCAGCCCAGGACCTGAGTCACTGCGTTGAGTTTCCGGTGCGCTAACATAGCCGTTGCCATTGTTCGTCTGCATTGCAAATGGGTTGCTGACTCTTTCCAAACCCTCAGACCAAGCTGTGTTTCTTGCAGATTGAGCACCATCAAAATGTTGCGGCTCTTGAGGTCGCTGATTATCCGCATAGGAGGAGCGATAGCTGGGCGGGAAATTCGGCACGTAGCTCTGACCATAGTCTTCAATAGGGTCATCAAAAATCAGGTTGGTGGCATCAATAACGCCGCCATTGGTCAAAACGATTGCTCGTTGAATGACATTTTCTAGTTCCCGAACATTGCCCGGCCAAGAGTAGGACAAAAGCTTAGCGGATGCCTCGGGTGCAAGTTGCAACATAACTTCCTCGCGCCCATGCTTAACCAAGAAATAATTCGCCAGTGGCAAAATGTCATCTAAGCGCGCAGACAGCCCCGGTACATTGATACGGAAGGTACTGACGCGGAAATATAGGTCTTCGCGAAACATGCCGCTGCGGATGGCTGCGCGCAAATCTCTGTTCGTGGCTGCGACAATGCGTACATCAACTTTATGGGAAACCGCACTACCCACTGGCAATATCTCTTTCTCTTGAATTGCTCTGAGTAGTTTTGCTTGTAGGGCCAAGGTTAACTCGCCGATTTCGTCAAGAAATAGCGTACCGCCCTGGGCCTGTGTAAAAAATCCGTCAGTGCTTTTAGTAGCACCAGTGAAAGCGCCTTTGGCATGACCGAATAAGAGGCTTTCAGCCAATGCCTCAGGCAATGCCGCACAGTTCACGGGAATAAACGGGCCATCTCGGCGCGGTGAAAAATCGTGAGTCAAGTGCGCTAGCACTTCTTTACCTGATCCGGTGGGACCACACATTAACGCGGTCACTTCAGCGGCACCGACTCTTTCTACCAAGGCCAATAAGTGCTGGCTGGTTTCATCGACAAAGACGTAGGAATCGTTTTTCAATAGGCGCAAGCGTGCGAGGCTGGCAATCTTTTCCCAACGATGCAGTTGATCATCGCCATCGGAGATCACATCATCTACACCACACTTAATGGCCTCGATGGTGCTGTCCAAATCACCCGGTGCAACGCGCAGTACCAAATAGATCTTGGCGCCGTAATGCTGCTTTAGGGTACGAATCATTTCTATGTTCGGCAGTTCTCTGCGGTGCATGCACAAAACACAGGGGCCGAAGCCATTTTGGTCAACGTAGCGCGCCACTTCGGCAGGACCCATGCTCTGTGGCAAGAAGCCGGCCTTGGTCAATAACGCCATAACGCTGGTGTCTATGGGTGAGGACTCGTCCCAGATAAGGTCTATTGATTGTTCTTGATACATAAAATCGCTTCACAAAATAACATTCGATGCAGGACTTAAAGCAAATGCCGTGCCAAGAATAAAGTTGATATAAAACAATAGGTTATGGAGGAGTGGCGAATAATTGCCAGTATTTGCCGGCGCTTGCCGTGTTGTTGAAAAGGTAAGTGTCGTTATTTCGACAGGCCTGCCACAACCTCCCTAGGCTCTGGTCTGTGGGTACACGGCCAACCAATTTGACAAATTATTAGGCGGCAACCACTTTAAGGTCGTACTTCTTAATGCGCTCTATTAGCGTCGTCCTCTGCATACGCAACAACTTCGCACAACGGCTTACATTGCCATCGGTTTCGGTCAATGCTCGCTGGATAATATCTTGTTCCACATCGCTCAGAATACCCTTCAGGGATTGGCCTTGTTGCCGGAAGTCGTCGAACCCTTGGGCGCGCATGATGATAGATTCAAACTCTCTATCATCCTCTGAGAGCGATTCCTGGCTACCAGTGGCTACAGGGCCAGCCCGTTGCATATCTGTTGATTGCGAAGCCGGGAGGGCATCATCATCGAACATCATGTCTAACAGCGAAGACTGCTCTGACTCACCTACATCACAGGCAAGGTCACCCATACCTGCCGGCAACATAGTTGGCGCTACGTCTTGAATAGATAGGTGCTGAGCTGGATGTAAAACCGAAAGGCGGTGCATCATATTAGATAACTCACGCACGTTGCCGGGCCAATCGTAGGCTTTCATTACCCGCAGAAATTTACTATCAAGGATAAGTACGGCGTTTTTATCCGCTGCAAAAATCTTTGCAAAGTGCTCCACCAAAGCGGGTACCTCCTCCCTGCGTTCGCGCAGCGGAGCAACACAAACTGGCACAACATTAATACGATAGTAGAGGTCGGCACGAAAGCGCCCTGCCGTTATCTCCTCTTCAAGATTTCTGTGGGTGGCGGCAACCACCCTTATATCTACCTTGATCGGTTTGTTCGAGCCTACAGGCACCACAACCTTCTCTTGTAGCACCCGCAGCAATTTTACTTGCATGGCCATAGGCATATCGCCTATTTCATCTAAAAAGAGGGTTCCTGTGTGTGCAGATTGCACCCGTCCCACATGATCACTAATGGCACCCGTAAAGGAGCCCTTTTTATGACCAAAAAGCTCACTCTCTAAAAGCTCGGCGGGAATAGCCCCACAGTTTACCGCCACAAAGGGTTGGGTGTTGCGCAGTGATTTGTCGTGAATGCCTTGGGCTACCAGTTCTTTACCTGCACCACTTTCCCCTGTGATCAACACACTGGCTTCTGTTGGCGCAATGGCGCCTATCAGTGCTAGGAGGTCCTGGGTCGCAGGACTGTTGCCGATGATCGTTTCAGACACTAAACGGGGCTTCTGTTCATGAAGGATCTGTCAACTTTATAGGAACACCTAAGAATTTGCGATACCCATAAAAGCGCGAGCTATATCTTCAAGGCAACCTGCACATAGTCCGACAACAGGCAGTCCGATTTATCAAAAAGATCACAAAAGTGGATTACTCGCCGTAACAAGCCTTCAATGAAACTGGTTCACAACCGAACAAAGAACCATATAATGCCAAGAATGGGACTACAGTAACGACGGGGGAAGAGCACACGTGTGGCAAAAACTTCCAAAATTGGGTTGAACCAACGAAGTTTTATCTAGTTCACCCATACTTCTCCTAGATTTCAAAGAGTTACCGGAAAAATGGCACAGTAGTTGCTTTGTTTACTCCAAAGTGGTGAAAATCCGACAGGTTACGCATCTTAACCACCTAATCAGGCTAAATAGCTTGGAATTTTTCTCCGGAACTGAGAGTCTGCGAAGACGCCTGCTTATATGGCTGGGTATAAAGCTTGCCCATAAAAACCGGAGAGCAAGGGCGTGAGTGCATTTACGGTATAC
>Ga0209192_10000702_pt1 | contig 30549 bp, 28 predicted proteins | sample ArcticOcean_MG_C_11_FD_187433 | JGI IMG/M metagenome (GOLD analysis project Ga0209192, IMG submission 187433) | Marine microbial communities from western Arctic Ocean - ArcticOcean_MG_CB2_154 (SPAdes) (version 2) | ecosystem: Environmental > Aquatic > Marine > Oceanic | place: Arctic Ocean... | reverse complement strand
CCTGCATTATTCACCAAAATGCTAGGCGCGCCGTAGGTTTCAACGATCGCCTTTAGCGTATCTGCTACTGAATCTGCATCAGATACGTTAAGTACCATTCCAGTGCCAGCGTTGCCTACTTCTGCTAGGGCATCAGTAATTGCGGTAGCACCTGTTAGTGATGTAGCAGTGCCTATAACAATTGCACCTTGAGAAGCTAGCTGCAAAGCAATGGCCTTACCAATACCTCTGGTAGCGCCCGTCACCAATGCTATTTTGCCATCAATTGCCAACATAATTTAATCCGTCTTAGTGTTCTAGTGTGGCTGCAAGTGACGCAGCATCATTAATAGACGCAGATTGTAACGTCTTATTAATACGTTTTGTTAGTCCATTTAAAACTTTACCTGGCCCACATTCTATCACAAGGTTTGCACCACTATCTGCAATAGCCTCTATACATTGTGTCCATAATACAGGTTGATGTAATTGCGCAACAAGATTACTAGCAATAGATTCACTAGAAGTGGCTACAGTAGCGCCTACATTTTGTACTACAGGTATTGCAGGGGTTTTAATATCTATACCCTCTAGCATAGCGCTTAGTTTATCAGCGGCAGGAAGCATTAAGGCACAATGAGAAGGTACGCTTACAGGCAAAGGTAAAGCACGTTTAGCTCCAGCATCTTTACAAGCGATCATTGCGCGCTCAACAGCAGCTGAAGAACCAGCAATAACCACTTGTCCTGGTGAATTATAGTTCACAGGCGCCACAACTTCACCGTGAGCGCTTTGTTGGCAGGCAAAAGCAATAGCAGCGTTATCTAGACCAATAATAGCTGCCATAGCTCCCTCTCCAGGCGGCACTGCTGCTTGCATGAAGTGACCACGAGCTTCTACCAACTTTAAAGCATCAGCAAAGTCTAAGGCACCAGCGCAAACTAAAGCCGAATACTCACCTAAACTATGCCCTGCTAAAACTGCAGGAGTGACGCCGCCTTGCTGCAACCATAAACGCCACAAAGCCACACTAGAGGCTAGTAATGCAGGTTGAGTAATGTGTGTTTGGTTTAACTGCCCATCATTGTCATGCTGCACTAAATGCCATAAATCATAGCCTAAAGCACTGCTAGCTTCTGCAAAGGTTTCAATCACTATTGGATGCACTGCACCTAATTCGGCCAACATGCCAACACTTTGGGAGCCTTGTCCGGGAAATACAAATGCAATATCAGCCTTCATTACAGTGCCTCTTTAAATAAACTATAAATATAAGTGTGAATTTATTCATCGTCCTGCAGCCTTTGTGCAAGCTGCATTTCAACATAATCTTGGGTTGCTTCAATAGCAAACTGCAAAGCCCTTGCGTTGGCATAGCCATGAGATTTAACGACCAAACCCTGCAAACCTAATAAAAATGCGCCATTTAAGCGATCTGGATCAAACTGAAATTGCCAGTCTTGCATGACTGTTTGTGATTGTGAGGGCGTTAATTCGCTGTTAGCTAAACTAGCCATAAACCCATGAGCCAACATATTGCTGACACCTTCAGCTGATTTAATCAAAATATTGCCCGCATAGCCATCACAAACAACAACGCTTGCTTGCCCATCAAACACTTCTTGGGGTTCAATATAACCCAAATAATTAAGCTTTGGATCTGCTTCTAGTAAAACGTGAGCTTCTTGCACCTGAGATTGCCCAGTGCCAGTCTCAGTAGCAATGTTCAAAAGTTTTAAAGTAACATCAGGCTTGTGTTGCAAGCTGGATTCTAGGGCTTGGCCCAACAAACCAAATTGATATAATTGCTGGCCAGTAGAGCTAAGGTTGGCCCCCATATCAAGCACTAGACAGATGCCTTTTTGAGTGGGTATATGACTTGCAAATGCAGGCCTTTCATAACCTGGCAGCATTTTTATAAGATGTCGGCTTAAGGCCATTAGCGCTGCTGAACTACCACCACTAATACACGCATTAGCTCTACCTTGCGCCACTAGGGCTAAAGCAAGATACATCGATGAGTTTTGTTTTTGACGTAAGATGACCATCAAATCATCGGTTTTTTCCACGATTTGGGGTGCGTCAACAAAGTGTAGTCGTTTTAAAAGTGGTGCCTGTGCGTTGGATACTGCATCGATTAGAGGTGCAAGTATAGCCTCAGGACCAACCCAAAAAAGGGTTAAGAGAGGATGGCGCTCGAGGCTAGCTAATGCTGCCTCGAGGCTAGTGGCGGGACCTAGGTCCCCACCCATAGCATCAAGTGCTAAGGTGTAATACGACGACAAACTACTCGGCGTCTTGGTTAACTACCTGACGTCCTTTGTAAAAGCCATCGGCAGTTACATGGTGACGACGGTGAGTTTCACCAGTAGTAGAATCTACTGAAAGAGTAGCAGTGCCTAGAGCATCGTGTGAACGACGCTGCCCACGCCTGGAACGGGTTACTTTGTTCTTTTGTACAGCCATGACTAAAAACTCCTAATTGGTAAACTAATCTTTTTGCAGTAAAGCTTGTAATCCTTCAAACGGATTGGGCTTTTCCTGCACGGTTTCTTCTTGGCCAAACTCAGTTGCTACTTCACAATCTGAATGATAGGCCACAATGGGTATGTTCAATATCATTTCGTGGTCAATAAGCTCACGCATATCAAGCTTTTTATCTTCCAACAACCATGGATCATATTCAGTTGGAAGCTTCTGCGCCTGCTCTTCGTTGAGCACTATGGCCACGTTCATGTCACCTATTATATCAATGCTTATCGCATCTAAACAACGCTGACATCCAATTTGTACGCCTTTTATTTCAGCCTTACCCCTAATGATAGGCCGATGGGCGTTATCACGAGAAAAATGCAACTGCACATCTACCTGACCTTGGTCAGATTGGAGGTAGCTACAAAACCCGGTTAACGTTGATAAATCAACGTGACCAGTAATGGTTTGCTGCCCATCGCATAGCTTGCGCGGGTCTAAAAAACGAGGTAATTCTGTGTCAAACATGGCGCGATATGATATTCATGTCCCCGCCTTATGTCAAAGCCAAATACCGTTAAAAGCCAAATTAATTGCTTTATTTTCTACTTTTCTTTGTATTTAGATCAAATGAGGCAAATATCACGGTTTTCAAGGGTTTATTGCATCATTAGGCCTTTATTCAAACCCCAAGAAATGGCTGTTTTTGTCTGCACTCCCAATTCGTCAATCACAGCTTGAAACGGAGTTTTCTCAGGTGAGTAAAATACGATGTGAGCCACGCCAATTTGATCCCTTGAAACGCTATGCAAGCTACCTAAGCCATCGATCAATCCCAACTCTACAGCACGAGCACCATGGAACACTGCACCGGAATATAGATCTTTATGGGGCACTAGCCTGTCTCCCCTGCCCAACTCTACTTGAGAAATAAATTGCTGATGCACTTCATCAAGCAGCTGCTGGAACATAACTTTATGATTTTCTTTTTGTGGTAAAAACGGGTCTAAGAAATCTTTATTACCACCTGCTGTGTAAGTGCGCCTTTCAACACCCACTTTAGCCATGAGCTGATCAAACCCAAAACCACTACCAATCACACCAATAGAGCCTACTGTACTGGCTTTGTCTGCATAAATTAAATCTGCCGCAGCAGCAATATAATAAGCCCCAGAAGCACCAACATCACCGATAATCGCATAGAGTGGCTTTTCAGGGTGAGCTTGCTTTAGGCGCTGTAATTCATCAAATATGATTCCTGCTTGCACCGGGCTGCCACCTGGGCTATCAATGTTAAGCACTACTGCTTTGGCATTGGGTGCAGCAAACGCATTTTCCAAAGAAGGCAGTAAGTGGTCCGTGCTTGCTGGCGCGCCCGCCATAATAGGTCCAAAAACATTCACCACAGCCACATGTGATTGTGAAAGTGGTTTTGTATCAGCGTCATTGTCAAAAAACACCATTATCAAAATGCTGAATATAAAAATAAAAAATAGGCTTTTAAAAAAAATACCCCAACGCCTAGAACGACGCTGCTCATCTTGTATGCTAGCCACCAACTTGCCAATGACTTGCCATTCTGGGGTATTTAATTGTTCGTTCATGAGGTAAACCTGTTCGCGTTTGCTATAGACCCTTGATGGGCCCTAATATTTTTTTTAAAAGCCCTCATGTTTGCATTTTCTCTGCTATGCTAAATCTAAGCGCTCAAAGCAAGAAACAAGTAAATACAACAAGGTGAAGAAAAGCATGCACACCATAGACGCTCTCATATCACCCCAAGGCAGCCTAGATATACTTACCTTGGATGAAATCAACCAGCTACACAAATCGGCCTCTACAGGCCTACATGAACTCTTTAGGCAATGCTGCCTTGCCGTGCTCAACTGTGGCAGTGAAGAAGACGATATTGAAGCCTTACTGCAGCGCAATGAACGTTTTGATGTAGAAATAGTGCCACAAACACGAGGCGTATTACTGCAGCTTAATAATGCACCTAAAAGTGCTTTTGTGGATGGAGAGGTTATCTTAGGCATTAAAGAAAATCTATATTCAGTCTTACGAGACATCATCTACATCAACAACAACCTTCTTAACAGCGAAAAGGTGCGTACTGGCACACAGCTAACTGATCTAGTATTTCAAATACTGCGTCATGCCCAAGCTCTAGCCCCAAGGCGTAAACCTAATATTGTCGTTTGCTGGGGTGGACACTCAATTAATGATATTGAATACGACTACACCAAAAAAGTAGGTTATGAATTAGGTTTAAGAGGCTATGATATATGCACAGGCTGTGGTCCAGGCGCCATGAAGGGCCCCATGAAAGGCGCTCACATAGCTCATGCTAAACAGCGTTGTTATGATTACAGATATATCGGCATTACCGAGCCTGGCATTATTGCTGCCGAATCTCCAAACGCTATGGTTAATGAATTAATCATTATGCCAGATATAGAAAAACGTCTTGAAGCTTTTGTAAGGCTGGGTCATGGATTTATTGTATTTCCAGGTGGTGTGGGCACTGCAGAAGAGATTCTATATTTATTAGGCATTTTATTACATCCAAATAACGCCCAACTTAAAGTGCCTTTAATTTTTACAGGGCCAACAAGTTCAAAAGCTTATTTTGATCAGATCGATGCATTTATTGGCGCTACTCTTGGGCCAAAAGCACAAGCTAAGTATCAAATTATTATTCAAGATCCAAGCGCTGTGGCTATTGCTAGTAAAGCCCAAATAAATAATGTGCTTGAGCACCGCCAAAAAACAGGTGACGCTTACCACTACAATTGGCAATTGCACATTGAAGATGATTTCCAACATCCGTTTATTCCTACTCACGACAACATGGCCAATCTAATTTTAGACAGTAGCCTTTCTACGGCAACATTGGCTAGCAATCTTCGCAAAGCCATGAGCGGCATTGTTGCTGGTAATGTGAAAACCTTTGGCCTAGAACAAATACGCTTACACGGACCTTATAAACTTAAAGCCCAGACACAAATGCTAGACAAGTTAGACGTCTTATTAAGGAGCTTTGTGGCCCAAAATCGTATGAAATTACCTGGCAGCAAAGCCTATCAACCTTGCTACACAGTAAGTGATTTAGAAACTTAAATAAGATGGCAAGGCATAGCTAGGCTATAATGTTGGTACTCAGCAGATCACTATATTCGCTATGCTCCATGGCCAGCCAATCACTCAACACCGCTTGAGTATGCTCACCCAACATAGGTGGTGCTTGCTTGTATTGCAACGGAGTAGCAGATAGCTTAATGGGGTTAGCAACGCTTTCTACACTACCCAGCTTTTGATGTTCAAGTGATATCTTCATACCACGAGCTTTAATTTGTGGGTTCTCAAACACTTGATCCAAAGTACAAATAGGCCCACAAGGCACACTGACCCTATTAAGTGCATCCAACCACCATTGTGTAGTGTGTTGCTCCAGTAAATACGCCACTTTTGGCACCAGTGTCAAACGATTAGCAACTCTTAGCGAATTGCTTGTATAAAGTGAATTACTAGCCATCTGCACATCACCAGCCACCTCACAAAAACGTTGGAATTGACCATCGTTACCTATCGCCAAAATAAGATGACCATCAAAAGTGGCAAAGGCTTGATAGGGAACTATATTTGGATGCGCATTGCCCAATCGTTTGGGGTTTTCATGGGTGGCAATATAGTTCATGGCCTGATTAGCTAATGTGGCAACCTGCACATCAAGCAAAGCTAAATCGATATGCTGGCCTTCACCGGTGCGTAACTGGTGAATAAGGGCCCCTTGTATCGCGTTAGAGGCGTATAAGCCAGCCATAACATCCACTACGGCCACGCCCACTTTCATAGGCTCACCACCTTCACTACCTGTCACACTCATTAAGCCGCCCATGGCTTGAATCATAAAGTCATATCCTGCACGGTCTTTATCAGGTCCATATTGACCAAAACCAGTAATAGAGCAATAGACTAATCGTGGGTTAATAGCAATTAAACTATCAAAATCTAAGCCATATTTAGCCAACCCACCTACTTTAAAATTTTCAATTAAAACATCAGCCTTAGTGACTAACTGTTTAATCAGCAGCTGGCCCCTTGACGAAGACATATCAACACATAATGAGCGCTTACCACGGTTTGCTGTCTGAAAATATGCTGCTTCATAAGCTTCTTCAGCTTCAAAACCTACTGCAGCCGGCATGTAGGGAGGCCCCCAGGTGCGAGTATCATCACCCACTCCTGGTCGCTCTACTTTAATCACATCAGCGCCCAAATCTGCCAACATCTGCCCCGCCCAAGGACCAGCCAAAATACGACTAAGATCTAAAACCTTAATACCCTGCAAAGGTGTAGTGATACTCATATTAAAAGCCTAATAAAACGCTTGAATGCCAGTTTGAGCACGACCTAAGATCAATGCATGCACATCATGGGTGCCTTCATAAGTATTCACAGCCTCTAAATTCATTACATGGCGAATCACACCAAACTCATCGCTCACACCGTTTCCACCATGCATATCGCGAGACTGGCGAGCCACATCCAAAGACTTACCACAGTTATTACGCTTCATTAACGAGATCAACTCTACAGGGCAGTTACCATCATCCATTAAGCGACCCATTTGCAGGCAACCTTGTAAACCAATAGAAATTTCTGTTTGCATATCAGCAAGTTTCTTTTGGATCAGCTGAGTAGCAGCCAGTGGACGACCAAACTGAGATCGGTCTAAGGTGTATTGACGGGCTGCATGCCAACAAAACTCTGCTGCACCAAGTGAACCCCAAGCAATGCCATAACGGGCCTTATTTAAGCACCCAAATGGCCCCGCGAGGCCTTTAATTGTAGGGAACAGGTTCTCTTGTGGTACAAATACGTTGTCCATGACAATTTCGCCAGTGACCGACGCACGTAAAGAAAACTTACCCTCTATCTTAGGCGTGGTTAAACCTTTCATACCACGCTCAAGTACAAATCCACGGATTACACCGTCAAGCTTAGCCCACACCACCATTACATCTGCGATGGGAGAGTTGGTAATCCACATTTTAGCACCCGTAAGGCAAAAACCACCCTCTACAGCTACTGCACGGGTAGTCATGCTAGCAGGGTCTGAACCTGAATCAGGCTCAGTTAAACCAAAACAGCCTACCCACTCACCCGTGGCAAGTTTAGGCAAGTATTTCATGCGTTGCTCTTCTGTGCCGTATGCATGTATCGGATGCATTACTAAAGATGATTGCACACTCATAGCCGAACGATAACCACTATCTACACGTTCCACTTCTCTAGCTACCAAACCATAGCTTACGTAATTTACGCCAGCACAGCCGTATTTCTCTGGAATGGTCGCCCCTAGTAACCCAAGCGCACCAAACTCGGTCATAATCTCGCGATCAAAAATTTCTTCTCTATTCGCCTTAAGCACCCTTCTTGCAAGTCCATCTTGGCAATAATCTCGCGCGGCATCACGAATCATTCGCTCTTCTGAGGTGAGCTGTTGATCTAAAAAGAATGGATCCTGCCAAGAAAATTCGGTACGAGTTGCCATGATTAGAGTCTCAAATATTAAAGGTTCCAGTGTTTAATCACTGGTCAAGAAGGTAATATATCGCCATTTTGATAAAATGTCGACATTTTTATATCAAGACTAAGAAAGGGTTAGAACATTATGTTGTTAACAAATAGCGAATGATTCCGTAGATGTACAAAACAGCAAAAATAATGTTTATGTATTTGAGTTGACGTTCGGTATGAAGCCAAGCGCAATATACCCAAATCAAACAAAACGGAAGGCTAATGAACATAGTAAACGGATACCAATCCTGCACAATGGCTACCGTACTAATAATGCCAAGCACAAGCGCAAGCCACTTTAGCTCTTGTTCGTAATTAGATAAGGATTTTATCTGCATTCTTTTAATCAACCGGTGGCTTAGCAATAAGCACAGCACAAGGCTAACAACAAAAGAAACGAGCCTAGAGCCCATTAATGGCAGTGATTTCCCTATCATGAATAAAATTAGCACATGCTATGCTGCGTATCACTTTTAGCTATAGTATAAGTACTTAAAATACCATAAAAGACGTATTATTATAAGATATATATAAGCACATGTAATAGTCAAAGTTATGGCTTTTACGTTACTCTATTTATGCATATTAAACTAGAAAATATCATCAAGGTCATGAAGTAAACCTAGCGTTGGGCCTGATCTAAAAAACAAGATCAAACCTAACAATGCATTAAAACCGTAAGCCTCCATCAAGCTCAATGAGCCTGCCATTCATATATTCGTTTTCAATAATAAACATAGCCGCGTTGGCAAGTTCTTCTCTATCACCTAGGCGTCCTAAAGGAATCACCTTTTCGATGCGCTCTAGCGCTTCTGGCTTCATAGAGTCTGTCATATCTGTAGAAATAACCCCTGGAGCGATGCCTGCAACACGAATACCAAAACGTTTTAGCTCCCCTGCCCACGTGGTTACAAGAGCAGCCACACCGGCTTTGGTAGCAGCATAGTTGCTTTGGCCGATGTTACCCGCCTTTGCAATGCTAGAAATGTTGATAATCACTCCTCCATTACCCGCCTTTGCCATGTTGATGGCACCTTCACGGCCACACAAAAAGGTGCCTGTAAGATTAACGTCGATAACGCTCTGCCACTGGCTAAGGCTCATTTTACTTTGCACTTGGCCATCTTTAAACTTTATTAACATGCCGTCTCTAAGCAAACCTGCGTTATTCACTAGACCATCGAGTCTTCCAAAGTCTGCTAACACTTGCTCAAATAAGGCTTCAACTTCAGGTTCTTGTGTAATATTGCAGGCGTAACCCTTACTTTTATTGCCACAAGAGATTGCGGCAGCATCTACCGCGGATTGATCTAGATCCACCAAGGCACACATGCCTTGCTTATCAGTAATGGCTTTTGCTATGGCCAAACCTAAACCACGTGCACCACCTGTAATGACAAATACCTTTCCTTCAACATTCATGATCAAACCTTTTTGTTGGCGTAGTGCTGATAAATGCTAGAAAAATCTAGCCCACCATAGCCTTGTGCGCCATGATCTTTGAATAATTCAGAAGCCTTTATTCCTAACGGCACAGCAGAATTTGACGCTTGGGCGGCGTCTAAGGCTAAACCTAAATCTTTGTTCATTAGATCCACCATAAAACCACCTTGGTAATCGTTACTTGCTGGCGTGCCTTCCATCACCCCTGGCACTGGGTTGTATATTTCTAACGCCCAATTGCGACCGGAGCTTTTCACCATAATATCTGATAATACCTTAGCGTCTAAGCCGTTTTCCACGCCCATGCGTAGAGCTTCTGAGGTGCCTGCCATCAAAACACTTAACAGCATGTTATTGCACATTTTGGCTACTTGCCCAGCACCAGTTGGGCCTGCATGGAAGATATTTTTTCCCATCAAACTAAGTATAGGTTGTGCAATTTCAAAAGCCGCTACTTCACCACCAACAATAAAGCTTAAAGTGCCGGCTTTAGCGCCTGCTGTACCACCAGAAACAGGAGCATCTACAAAATTTATACCTAGCTTTTGGGCGCAAAGGCCTACACGACGTGAGGTTTGAGCATCTATAGTACTAGAATCAACCACTAAGGACCCCTTAGCAATTAATGATAAAAGGCCACCTTTGCCTAACTCATCACCTAAATAAAGCCCCTCTACGTGCTTGCCTGCAGGCAGCATGCTAATGACTACCTGAGCATTTTCCACTGCATGTTCTGCAGAATTTGCCGCTACTCCACCAATACTTACAAACTCTTCTAATGAAGCTTTCACCAAATCATAAGCCACTACATGATGCCCTGCCTTTACTAAGTTGGCAGCCATAGGGCCACCCATATTGCCCAAACCTATAAATGCTATATTTGTCATAAGTCTTGTCCTGTAGATTTTTAAATAGTGTTAAAAGTGGGCTTGTGCTACATTTTCGGTGACAAAAAACTGATCTATCCAAGCCTTTGGCGTATTTTCAATGGTGTCATAACGCCACGCTGGATTGCGGTCCTTATCTATAAGTAATGCCCTTACACCTTCTTGAAACTCCCCTAAACGTGCAGCGTTAACACCTACGATGTATTCATGCAGCAATGCGTCTGCAACATTGGTAAAGTTTTGACCAAAGGCATAATAGAATAAATGCAAACTAGTAGGCGAGCCATTCTCCATAGTCTGTAAGGCCTTATCTAACCACTTATCTTGGCCTTTGAGACTCGTTAAACTAGCAACTATTGCAGCAAGGCTCTTTTCACTAAGCGCAGTTATAATATTGTTACGATGAGCTGCTAAATTTGATTCTGGGGCTTTCTCACTTACCTTAGCTTCCAGATCAGCAATCAAAAGTGTAAGCTGGCTTAGGGTGTCTGCATTAGACTGCCTAGGCATAGTGGTAAGAGATATCATTATATTTGAGAAATGGTCATCATCTAACAACCCGTCTAATAACCCCATCTGACGAGCATCTGTGCCATTTAACATAGCGCCTGTTAAGCCCATAAATAGCCCTAAATTGTCTGGTACTTGACGTAAAAAATAGCTAGCGCCTACGTCAGGAAACAAACCAATAGTCACCTCTGGCATCGCTAAGCGGCTAGAGTGAGTGCCAATGCGTAAAGCCGCTCCTTGCAATAGACCCATACCACCGCCGATCACATAACCACTGCCCCACACCAATAATGGTGTAGTGAGTTTGTGTAGCATTAAATCCATTTCATATTCGTGATTAAAGAATATTTCACCAACGTCTTGGCTACCTTTAACCATTTCATGATATAGCTGGCGTATATCGCCACCTGCACAAAAAGCTTTAGTGCCTGAGCCTCGCATGATGATAGCAATCACACTTTCATCAGCTTCCCACAAAGGCACGTGCAGCAATAATAGGTCTACCATGTCACCATTTAAGGCGTTAAGAGCCTCAGGCGCGTTAAGTATGACTTCTACCACCTGTTGACCAGCATTTGTAGCATGAGCCTGCACCAATAGCGGCCCTTGACTTAATTGTGTGACCATTATGAATTAGTCCATTTTGGTTTACGCTTTTCTAAAAATGCTTGCACACCTTCTTTTTGATCATTAGTGTTAAACAAGTTTATAAACTCATCTCGCTCATAACCCATCCCTGCAAACATAGGCTCTTTACGCGCACTTTGAATTAAGCGTTTACATGCAGCAATACTAGTAGGGCTTTGTCTTTCAGAATTTCTGGCCCATTCCATGGCCTTCTCTAAGGCTTGACCCTGTTCCACTACGGCTTCCACTAAACCAATAGTTAGCGCTTGTTGTGCAGAAACCCTCTCACCACAAAGAATCATTCGTTTCGCCCAGCCTTCACCCACCAACCAAGCTAAATTTTGGGTACCACCAGCACAGGGCAATAGTCCCACAGCGGCCTCTGGCATAGCCATTTGAGCCTGACCTTCAGCGATGCGTAAATCACAAGCCAGCGCTACTTCCAAACCACCACCCATGGCATAGCCATTTATGGCGGCAATACTTAAGCCTCTAAATTGGCTTAATACTTCAAAGGCTCGGCCAAATGCGGTGGACAGATCTGCTGCAGTTTGTTTATTACCGTCGGCAAATAACTTAAGGTCTGCACCTGCACTAAAAAACTTCTCTCCATCGCCTGTGATGACTAAGCTGTAGATATTTTTATCAGCATTAAATGCTTGTATCAGCTGCGCCAAGGCGTCTAAACTTTGGCGGGTCCAAGTATTTGCTGGTGGATTGGTCATTGTGATCACGGCTACGTGCCCTTCAATGGCAAAAGGTATTAGTTTATTCATGATTGAATCCATTGGTAATTAAATAGCTAAAACAGCTGTTATAAAATGGCCTGTGAATCTTTAAGTAAGATACGCCTAGCGATAATCACCCGCATTATCTCATTGGTACCTTCCAAAATACGATGCACACGGCTATCTCGCACATGCCGCTCCATAGGATATTCTTTAATGTACCCGCTGCCGCCAAAGCACTGCAACGCTTCATCACACACCTGATAACCAATATCTGTTGCAAAACGTTTGGCCATAGCGCAATAGGTGGTAGCATCTGGGTGTTTATTATCCAATTTAAAAGCTGCTAAGCGCACCATTTGACGTGCCGCAACTAGATGCGTATTCATGTCAGCAAGCTTAAATTGAATCCCTTGAAAAGCAGCAATCGGCTTACCAAACTGTTTTCTTTCATTTACAAAGGCCAAAGCCTCATTCAAAGCTTGCTGTGCCGTACCCACGCCAACCGTTGCTATGTTAATACGACCGCCATCTAAACCTTTCATAGCCAGAGTAAAGCCATCACCCTCTTTGCCAAGTAGGTTTGTAGCAGGTACACGCACCTGATCAAAATTTACCATTCTTGTGGGTTGAGCATTCCACCCCATCTTCTCTTCTTTGCGTCCAAAGCTAATACCTGCACTGTCTGAATCCACAATAAACGCGGAAATACCTTTTGCTCCAGGCTCTCCGGTGCGGGCCATTACAACTAATACCTCGGTTTCACCAGCGCCAGAAATAAAGATTTTACTACCGGTGATCACATACTCATTACCGGTTTTTACAGCCTTAGTCGTTAACGAAGCCGCATCAGAACCTGCATTAGCTTCTGTGAGGCAATAAGATGCTAGCCACTTACCACTTGTGAGTTTTTCACCGTAGTGCGCTTTAGCAGCCGAGGTAGCATTGACTGACACCATCCATGCGGCCATGTTATGTATGGTAAGCATGGCTGTAGTTGTAGTGCAGCCCATAGCTAGCTGTTCAAAAATGAGTGCAGAGTCCAGCCGAGACAAACCTAACCCACCCATTTCTGGGTCACTGTATAAACCACAAAAACCCAATTCTCCTGCTTTTTTAATGGTAGCTTTAGGAAAAATGGCTTCTGCATCCCACAAAGCTGCATGCGGGGCTAGCTCTTTGGCACTAAACTGCTCAGCTAAATCTACATAAGCAATTTGATCTTCATTTAAGTCAAAATTCATATCTATTCCTATTTAACTATGGGCTGTATTAAACCAACTCTATCGCCACAGCAGTAGCTTCACCACCACCAATACACAGCGCTGCAATGCCTCGCTTTAGACCTTTATTTTTGAGTGCCGTCATGAGGGTAACAATAATACGAGAACCCGTAGACCCAATAGGATGACCTTGTGCACAAGCACCACCATAGATATTCACTTTACTAGCATCTAATCCAAGCTCTTGAGTGGCTAGCATGGTAACCATGGCAAAGGCTTCGTTTATTTCAAACAAATCTACATCTTCAGGTTGCCAATCTAGCTTCTTCAACAACCCTTCAATAGCACCGATAGGCGCAATGGTAAACTCACTAGGTTCACGGGCAAAACTTTGCACACCCAATATACGAGCCACAGGGTTTACATTGTTTTGATTAACAAAATCTGCACTAGCAAGCACCAATGCGGACGCACCATCAGAAATTGAGCTGGCATTAGCTGCAGTAATCGTACCGTCTTTCTTAAAGGCCGCTCGTAACTGTGGGATTTTGTCGATGCGAGCTTGACCTGGCTGTTCATCGACGGCAACGGTAGTGGTGCCCTTTCTGTTGGTGATGACTACCGCTTCAATTTCGCTTTCTAATAAGCCACTTTCTATCGCTGCGTTAGCCTTGGACAACGAGTGAATGGCAAAATCATCCATTGCTTCACGGGTTAAACCAAAGTCATCGGCTGTCTTTTGAGCAAAGCTGCCCATCAGGCCACCTTCATAGGCGTCTTCTAAGCCATCAAGAAACATATGATCCAACATTTGCCCGTGGCCCATACGCAAACCTTGGCGTACTTTAGGCAATAAATATGGGGCGTTGGTCATGCTCTCCATGCCACCGCAAACCATAATGTCTGCAGAGCCTGCCTTTATTGTATTAAAACCCATAATAGTGGTTTGCATGCCAGAGCCACACATTTTATTGACCGTAGTGCATGGTGTGCTTTTTGGAAGCCCTGCTCCTAAAGCCGCTTGACGAGCTGGTGCTTGACCTTGCCCTGCTGCCAGCACGCAGCCCATATATACTTCGTTTATCTGTTCTGGGGCTATATTTGCCCGAATTAAAGCACCTTTAATAGCCACTGAGCCTAGTTGTGACGCGGTTTGAGGTGCAAGGCTGCCATCAAGGCCTCCCATTGGCGTGCGGCTGCCGCCGAGGATATAGACATCTTGACTCATTTTTAGGGCTCCAATAAAAGCGAATAAATAGAATAAACATTTTGCTTGACCTTTACGTTAACGTCAACCAAAATAAACACAGATATATTAATAACTAGGGAGCATTATCCATGTCACCCACCCAATACACAATTAGCGAATTGTCGAAAGAGTTTATTATTACAACTCGCAGCATACGCTTTTACGAAGACCAAGGCCTGCTATCACCAAAGCGTGAAGGCCAAAAGAGAATTTATTCTACCCACGACAGAACATGGTTAAAGCTCATACTACGAGGTAAGCGTCTAGGGCTTACTCTGGCTGAAATTAGCCAAATCCTAGATCTCTACGATTCATCATCTACTAATAATGATCAACAACTACTTGTTTTTATTGAAAAAATAAAAATTAGAAAATTAGCATTACAACAACAAATGGAAGATATTAAAGCCCTACACGATGAACTTAGTGCAGCACAATTGCGTTGCACTAATGCACTGTCTAGCAATAACCCTCTGGAGACTCAAGCATGATAAGCACTTATACCAGCCTTAATTTCGACCTAGGTGAAACCAATGACATTTTACGTGATCACGTAAATCAATTTGCTGCTAATGAAGTTGCTCCTTTAGCTGAGTCTACAGATCAAGATAACGAGTTCCCTAATAAACTATGGAAAAAAATGGGCGACATGGGCTTGTTAGGGATTACCTGCGATGAAAAATACGGTGGTGCAGGTATGGGTTACCTAGCCCACAGTATAGCCATGGAAGAAATTAGCAGGGCTTCAGCAAGCATTGGCTTAAGTTATGGTGCGCACTCTAACCTTTGTGTAAACCAAATTCATCGCCATGGCACAGACCAACAAAAAACTACATATTTACCCAAACTAATTAGTGGCGATCATATCGGTGCTCTTGCTATGAGCGAGCCAGGCGCTGGCTCTGATGTGGTAAGCATGCAGCTTAAGGCTGAGTTAAAAGGCGATAAATACGTACTTAATGGTAACAAAATGTGGATCACCAACGGCCCAGATGCCAACACCTACGTGATCTACGCAAAAACAGATATAAATGCAGGGGCCAAAGGCATTACCGCATTTATTGTAGAACGAGATTATGCAGGCTTTAGTCGCTCGCCAAAGTTAGACAAACTTGGCATGAGGGGATCCAATACTTGCGAATTAGTATTTATCGATTGTGAAGTGCCGGTAGAAAACATTCTTGGCAAACTAAACGGCGGCGTCCGTGTACTAATGAGCGGCCTTGATTATGAGCGCGTTGTACTTTCCGGTGGGCCATTAGGCATTATGCAGGCCTGTATGGACTTGGTAGTGCCCTACGTGCATGAGCGCAAACAGTTTGGCCAAGCTATTGGTGAGTTTCAGCTAGTACAAGGCAAGCTTGCTGACATGTACACCCAAATGAACGCTGCTAAGTCTTACGTTTATAATGTGGCGAAATCGTGCGACCGCGGCGAAACCACCCGCAAAGATTCAGCTGGCGCAATTTTATACTCTGCTGAGTTAGCCACAAAAATGGCACTGGATGCTATCCAACTATTAGGAGGCACTGGCTACACCAGCGAATGCCCCACTGGTAGGCTATTGCGTGATGCCAAACTTTATGAAATTGGTGCTGGCACATCAGAAATTCGCCGCATGTTAATTGGCCGCGAATTATTTAACGAGTCAAACTAACATGGCTACTTTATCTAGCAGCATTAACCCCCAAAGTGATGAGTTTAAAGCTAAGGCTGCTGCTATGCAGCTATTGGTTGATGACTTACAGCAGCAGGTTGCAAAGCTAACATTAGGCGGCGGTGAGGCATATCAAGCCAAGCATTTGAGCCGTGGAAAGATGTTACCGCGCGACCGCATAGATGCACTACTAGATCAAGGTTCTCCCTTTTTAGAAATAGGTCAACTGGCGGCCCACCAAGTTTATGACGCAGCTGTACCTAGTGCAGGCATCATTTGCGGCGTGGGCTTAGTTAATAGTCGTTATTGTATGATTATCGCTAATGATGCCACCGTAAAAGGCGGCACCTACTTTCCATTAACCGTAAAAAAACACTTGCGGGCACAAGACATCGCTTTGCAAAATAACCTACCCTGCATTTATTTGGTAGATTCAGGTGGTGCAAACTTGCCACAACAAGATGAAGTATTTCCAGATAAACTACACTTTGGACGTATATTTTATAACCAAGCCACGATGTCTGCTCAAGGCATTCCTCAAATTGCGGTTGTTATGGGCTCTTGCACTGCTGGCGGCGCCTATGTGCCAGCGATGGCAGATGAATCAATTATTGTGAAACAACAAGGCACGATTTTTTTAGCCGGTCCCCCGCTAGTAAAGGCTGCTACAGGTGAAGAAGTCAGTGCCGAAGAGCTGGGTGGCGCAGATACCCACTGTCGTATATCAGGAGTAGCTGATCATTATGCGCAATCAGATGAGCATGCGCTGTTAATAGCTCGCCAGTGTATTGCACATTGCCCCAAAACAGCAGGTAATCCTTTACTGCGTAAACCAAGTGCTGAACCTCGTTATCCAAGTGAACAGATTTATGGGGTGGTGGGCACAGACTTGCGTAAACCATTTGATGTGCGCGATGTAATAGCACGTGTGGTTGATGATTCTGGGTTTGACGAATTTAAGGCTTTATATGGCACCACATTAGTGTGTGGTTTTGCTCACATCGATGGCTACCCTGTAGGCATCGTCGCCAATAATGGGGTGTTATTCTCCGAATCGGCACAAAAAGGTGCTCACTTTATAGAGCTGTGTTGTCAGCGCCAAATTCCTTTAGTATTTTTGCAAAACATCACAGGCTTTATGGTGGGAAAAAAATACGAAGCCCAAGGCATAGCTAAACACGGTGCAAAAATGGTGATGGCCGTAGCTTGCGCTAAAGTGCCTAAATTTACAGTCATTATTGGTGGCAGCTACGGTGCAGGTAACTACGGGATGTGCGGCCGCGCCTTTGAGCCTAACTTTATGTGGATGTGGCCTAACAGTCGTATTTCTGTAATGGGTGGCGAACAAGCTGCGGGGGTGCTTACTCAAGTAAAACGGGATCAGCTTGCAGCTCGAGGCGAATCATTTAGCGACGCCCAAGAGCAAGCGATGCGTGAGCCTGTGTTGCAACAATACGAACACCAAGGACACCCCTACTATGCCAGTGCTCGCTTATGGGACGATGGCATCATTGACCCTAAAGACACGCGCTGTGTATTAAGCATTGCTTTGGCTACAGCCCTCAACAAACCCGCACAAGAAACACGCTTTGGCGTGTTCCGTATGTAATATAAGGCGCCTCACATGACACCTTCTTCTTTGTCTACTTTGCCTGAGCACTGGGTAACCTGCCATCTGAGCAGTTCTGGTATAGCCACCCTTACCCTTAATAGGCCTGACAAACACAACGCATTTGATGACCAGTTGATACAACTATTTATCACCCAGCTCAAAAAATTGTCTCTAGACAAAAACGTGCGAGGCCTTATCGTTACAGGTGCAGGTAAAAGCTTTTCAGCTGGCGCAGACTTGGCTTGGATGCAACGCATGGCTGATTACGATGAGGCTGCTAATATTGCAGACGCTCAGCAATTAGCACTGTTAATGCAACGCTTAGATGAATTTCCAAAACCGACTCTAGCGCTAGTCAACGGCGCCGCATTTGGGGGAGCTGTTGGACTAGTTGCTTGTTGTGACAGCGTGATAAGTGCAGACCATGCGTCTTTTTGCTTAAGTGAGGTGCGTATTGGTCTTATTCCTGCAGTAATTTCTCCCTTTGTAGTCAATAAGATTGGTGTTTCTTGGAGTCGTCATCTGATGACAAGTGCCAAAGCATTTACTGCAAGCCAAGGTTTAGCCTATGGCTTAGTGCATGAAGTAGTACCCACTGATGAACTGAACAACGCTAAGGAACAATGGATTTTAACTACATTAAATAACAGTCCAGAGGCAGTGGTACAAATAAAAATGTTACTTAAAGGTATAAATAAACACTCCCCTATCGCTAAGGAAAACTTAGCCTCCACAACATCTCACACGACTAAAGCCATTGCTAAAACTAGGGTAAGCACCACTGGTCAAGCAGGATTAAAGGCTTTTTTAACTAAAACTACAGCCCCATGGAAACAGTAAATACTATGCTAAAATCTGTATTAATTGCTAATCGTGGAGAAATAGCCTGCCGCGTAATACGCACTGCTAAAGCCATGGGCATGCGCACCATCGCTGTTTATTCGGATGCCGATGCAAACTCTCTTCATGTAAAAGAAGCAGATGAAGCTTGGCATATTGGTCCATCTGCGGCCACTCAAAGTTACCTAAACGCTGATAAAATATTGGCTATTGCCATAAAAAGCAAAGCCGATTGTATCCACCCAGGATATGGTTTTTTATCTGAAAATGCTGACTTTGTGGCTGCCTGCCAAGCTAAAAACATCGTATTTATTGGCCCAGACGTTCCGGCTATCCAGCAGATGGGTAGTAAAAGTGCTGCAAAAGTCATCATGAGTGCTGCAGGCATCCCTTTGGTACCTGGCTACCATGGTGATATTCAAAACGATGCCTTATTACAAACTGAAGCCACCCACATGGGCTATCCTTTATTGATAAAAGCAGTGGCTGGCGGCGGCGGTAAAGGCATGCGAGTGGTTGATAAAGCTGAAGATTTTCTCACTCATTTAGCAGGGGCAAGACGTGAGGGATTAGCCAGCTTTGGTAACAGTGATGTGTTAATTGAAAAATACCTAATTGCCCCACGTCATGTAGAGGTTCAAGTATTTTGTGACCGTCATGGCAATGGTATTTACCTTGGAGACCGAGACTGCTCAGCCCAACGACGTCACCAAAAAGTCATAGAAGAAGCCCCTGCCCCTGGCTTGTCTAATGAATTGCGCCAAAAAATGGGGAACACAGCAGTAGAAGCTGCCCAAGCGATTAAGTATGTGGGTGCAGGCACTGTAGAGTTTTTATTAGACAATAGCGGGGGGTATTATTTTATGGAAATGAATACTCGCTTGCAGGTAGAGCACCCTGTTACTGAAATGATTAGCGGTATCGATCTGGTGTGTTGGCAACTTAAAGTAGCCGCAGGTGAACCATTACCACTGACTCAAAACCAGCTCTTTTTTCAAGGTCATTCTTTTGAAGCACGTATTTATGCAGAGGATCCAAGCCAAGATTTTCAACCTTCCACTGGCCAAATAACACACCTTCGCACACCTAAAACAGATTCAACCATTCGTATTGACACGGGAGTATGTCAAGGTGATGAAATAAGCCCTTTTTATGACCCCATGATCGCTAAGCTCATCGTATGGGGAGAAAGCCGTGAAATAGCCTTAGCCAAACTAGACCAAGCCTTGCAAGACTATCACTTAGACGGCATTCACACTAATATTGATTTTTTGCGTCGCCTAGCCACCTTACCAGACTTCAGCACTGCCAACTTACATACCGGTATTATCGAACAACACCAAGATCTGCTGCTATCGTCTTCGTTACACAACCAACAACTGGTCCTAGCTATGGCTGGATTAGTACTTGGCACACAGGCTTTAAAAACCTATGGTGATTGCACAGGGCTAAGGTTAAATATGCCATCCTCAGGCTTTAGCTTGGATGCCCTCTATTTAGATAGCCCCTGTGTCATCACTACCAACACTTCAGGTACACTAAACTCAGATTCTTTAGTATTAGATTATAAAGACGGCAAACATAAGGCTGGCTTCAATCTAACGGGTGACAAATTAAGCTTATTTACTGCGCACGGTAAAGCTGTGGTAATACTTAAAGCTGCCAAAATTGATGATTTCTTGGCCCACAATGATCATAATACAGGCCATATTAAAGCGCCCATGAATGGTAATCTTATTGCGTGTTTGGTGACTTCTGGGTTACACGTTTTAGCAGGTGACGCACTCATGGTAGTGGAAGCAATGAAGATGGAGCACACTGTTGTAGCGCCAAAAGATGGTGTTATTGGCGAAATCTATTTTAAAGTAGGTGAACTTGTAGATGCTGACTCGCAACTATTAGAGCTTATAGAGAAGGAAATATAGCATGCGTTTGAGCACTTCAAGGCCTTTAGCCAAACATGTAAAAGTAGTAGAGGTAGGCCCCCGAGACGGTTTACAAAATGAACCGGGGGGCATGCTAGACGCTAAAGTAAAAGCGAACCTTATTGACCAGTTAGCTGCCGCAGGGCTCACTCACATTGAAGCTGCGGCTTTTGTACACCCTAAATGGGTGCCTCAAATGGCCAACAGCGCACAAGTGCTAAAACTTATCACTACCCATAAGCACGTATCTTATAGCGCCCTCACACCCAACATGAGAGGTTTGGAGCGCGCTATAGAGGCCGGTGTAAATGAGGTAGCAGTGTTTGGCGCAGCCAGCGAAAGCTTCAGTCAACGCAACACTAACTGCTCTATAGCAGAATCTATTAAACGCTTTGAACCTGTGGTTCAAATGGCATTAGATGCTGGGTTAAAAGTGCGAGGCTATGTTTCTGTAGTGATCGATTGCCCTTATGAAGGAGAGGTCGCTCCCACCGCAGTAGCTAGTATTGCGCAGCAGCTAATACACATGGGCTGCTATGAAGTGTCTCTTGGCGATACCATTGGCACCGCCACACCTTCGCGCATGTTACATATGCTAGAGGCTGTAAGCCACAACATACCCATATCAAACCTTGCCGGCCATTGCCACAACACCTATGGGCAAGCTTTAGCCAACGTATTATGTATGCTTGAAGCTGGCGTTACTACGTTTGATAGCTCTGTAGCTGGGTTAGGTGGCTGCCCTTATGCAAAAGGTGCCAGTGGTAATTTGGCCACTGAAGATTTGGTGTATATGCTGCATGGGTTAGGCATACATACCGGCATTTCGCTAGATAGATTAGCCCGTGCTGGCCAAAGTATTAGTGATGTTTTAGGTCGCCCCAACGGTTCACATGCTGGACCAGCTATGATATCTTTCATTTAATTCATTTTAATCGATTTTACTCTAGTAACTCTTGTATTAATTGATTTTAATAAGCATCTAGTTGGGGGAACTCACCCTCATTTTATATTTTAAGGATCAGCATGCTTCAGCCTTTATGGCAGCCCAGCCAAAGCCGTATTGAAAAGACTAACCTATGGCGTTTCATTCAATCTGTTAATGCCACCCACCACCTCAATATTACTAATTATCATCAATTACACCAATGGAGTATTGATCATAGTGACCTTTTTTGGGACCATATTTGGCAACAATGTGACATAAAGTCTAGCCATAAAGGCGGTGTGATCGTTGAAAATAATAACAAGATGCAAGGTGCAAAATGGTATCCACAAGCGAAACTAAATTTTGCAGAAAATCTACTTAAATACCGCGATGACTCCTGCGCACTCATTTTTTTTGGCGAAAACGGCGCCCGTGAAGAAATTAGCTATGGCGAGTTATATCAAAGAGTTGCTGCGCTTGTCGGCGGCTTAAAGAAGTATGACATTAAACCTGGTGATCGCATTGCAGGCTTTATGCCAAATGTAATAGACGCCACAGTAGCAATGCTCGCTACAGCAAGCTTAGGTGCTGTATGGAGCTCATGCTCACCAGATTTTGGCATCAACGGTGTTTTAGACCGCTTTGGCCAGATAGAGCCACGCATACTGTTTACTACAGACGGCTATTACTACAATGGTAAAACTCTAAACTCACTAGATAAAGTAGCAGGTATAGCGGCTTTAGTACCTTCCATAGAAGCTATTGTGGTGTGTGATCATGTCACTCAAAGTGCAGATTTAAACCTACTGGATGAGGCAGTACCCAACACAGCTATACACCTTAAGGACTTTATAGACACTCATGCCACGCAAATTGAGTTTGTAGCCTGTGGTTTTGATGATCCACTTTATATTATGTATTCATCTGGCACTACAGGTGTGCCAAAGTGCATAGTTCATGGCATAGGCGGCACATTATTACAGCACAACAAAGAGCATTTATTACACACAGATGTGACACCAGATGATGTGCTTTTTTACTACACCACTTGTGGCTGGATGATGTGGAATTGGCTGGTAAGTGGCCTGTCATTGGGCTGCACTGTGGTGCTTTATGATGGCTCGCCATTTAAAACCCCAGCTATTCTTATGGACATGGCCGAGCGTGAAAAGGTAAGCATTTTTGGCACTAGTGCTAAATATATTGCCGCGATAGAAAAGGCAGGCATTAAGCCAAGCCAAAGCCATGATCTAACACACTTAAAAACCATTCTTTCTACAGGCTCTCCTTTGTCTCATGAAAGTTTTGACTATGTGTACCGTGATGTAAAGGCAGATGTGTTGTTGGCTTCTATTTCTGGCGGTACAGACATTGTTTCTTGCTTTGCCTTGGGCTGCCCTATTCTCCCTGTGTATCGTGGAGAGTTGCAATGTCGTGGTTTGGGCATGGCGGTGAACATATTTGATGAAGATGGCCAAGCTGTAAGCCAAACTAAAGGCGAGCTTGTGTGCACCGCCCCATTCCCTTCAATGCCTATTTACTTCTGGCAAGATAAAGGGGGCCAAAAATACCACGATGCTTATTTTGCTCAGTTTGACAATGTGTGGGCCCATGGTGACTATGGTGAAATTACCCAACACGGTGGCGTGATTATTCACGGCCGCTCTGACGCGGTGCTAAACCCTGGTGGGGTTCGTATAGGCACCGCAGAAATTTATCGTCAAGTAGAAGTGATAGAAGAGGTTTTGGAAAGCATAGTGATTGGCCAAAACTGGCATGATGACGTGCGAGTGATCTTGTTTGTGGTATTACGCGAGGGTTTGGTTTTAGATGACACATTAACCCAAACCATTAAACAACAAGTGCGTGCAAATACCACACCGCGTCATGTGCCTGCAAAGGTGATACAGGTAAAAGCTATCCCACGCACCATAAGTGGCAAGATAGTAGAGCTGGCTGTACGTAAAGTGATTCATGGTGAAGTGGTGAAAAACAAAGATGCACTGGCAAACCCTGAAGCATTAGCCTTTTTTATAAATCTACCAGAACTTTTAAGTTAAATTTAGGTTGGTTTAGCTAGGTTATAAAGGTTAGTAAAATGCTTGAAAAATTAGCCCAATTAATCAAAAATGCTCCATCTGAAAAATGGCAGGTGGAAGATTTTTGTGGCATTGACCAGCTTCACTTAGGGGGCATTGGCGCCACACATAAGCTACTTGATTCGCTGGATAACTGCTTAGATAGTATCTACGGCCTAGACATTGGCTGCGGATTAGGTGGCACCAGCAGGCTAGTGTGGGCTAAGCATGGCTGCTCTATGGTGGGGCTAGATATTAACACTAGCTACATCGACGCCGCAAAAATGCTCAGCGCCAGCATTCACCCAGCACCAAAGTGCCAGTTTGTGGTGGGTAACATCTTGCATTTGCCCTTTGAAAAACACACCTTTGATTTTGTGATTAGCCAGCACGCATGTATGAATATTAAACAAAAAGGCGATTTGCTCAAAGGCTTATACGCAGTGCTTAAGCCTGGTGGGCAAGTGCTAATGCACGAAGTTATGTTGCAACCCAATGCCACAGAAGCAGACATCATCTACCCCACCCCGTGGGCGAATAAAAAAGATGAGAGCCATTTGTGTACATGGGCTAGCTTTAATAGTTTAGCTGTTAAGGCAGGGTTTGAGGTGAAAGATTTTGAAGATGACACCCAAGCAGCCCTAGCTTGGGTGCAGCAGGCGCGTGCAGCTGCCTCTAGCCCTAGAGCAACAGTCGTATCCAAACCAACTTTTACCCCAGTATTGCCACTTGGCCCAAATGCCGCAGCGATGAGTGCCAATATACAAGCGAACATGCAAGCTGGACTATTACAGGTAGTGAGTACCAATTTTATAAAGAATTAGATTTAACAACCCTTTGATAACAGCTTTGTTGGTTCATAGTTAGTAATAAAGAAATTTTCAACGCCTCAATATAGAGGTTATTTTATCTAGTCCTTCGCCACATCTTCACCGTAATATAGGGTTGAACGATGTCATGTTCATGCCTTTGACCAGTACCCTTGCTCCCTGTTTGCTTTGTTCCAGAGTTGTTAATCCTCACGGCACCTCTACTTTCAACACTCCCTTCTTTTACAGTTATTTCTGACATGTATACTGTGTGGTCATGACGAGGCATTTCTGAAATCGTTAATGCGTGAGAATCAGTCTTACTACCTCCAGTTTCGCTTAAACCATCAAAACTAACGTCGCTTGTATCTTGGCCAACTAATACCCGTCCAGCACCAAAGGAAACCCAAGTGCCATAGCCCAATGTTGTGGATGGGTTTGCAGAGGTCACTGATATATAAATACTATCGATAGGCAATTCATTAACGCTGATAGGTGGCGTCCAAACGGCGTTTTTACAGGTTAAAAATTTTCCGGTGTTTGATGTACCAATGGATTTAGCTGAACACGCTGCTCCTTCTACCAAATTGCCAGCAATTTTTAATGTGTCAACGTTAAGATTTTTAAGAACACTCAGCCCTGCAGGGCGCATGCCGTAGGCAGGGTTACTTGGGGAATACACATGCTCTGCTCCTACTTCATTGACGCTTTCAATGTTTTTGCCATTTACATTCATGTTACCTGTTAACGCTTTTGAACCATCAAGTGAAAAAAGAGCGTCATGGGAAATTTCCTCACCAGGTGGAAGGATGGTGCTACTGATGGACGTACCGCTGATTGTCACACTGGGTAATAATCTAGCCAGCATAGAGGGGTAATAGAGCTCACGCGTATTCATGCTTACCCTAAATTCGTTTTTTGCTCCATTAATAGCCACGGCATATGTATCTCCGTAATAGTCTTTATTTGAATTAATGTAGCCAGTTGAAACAAGCTTTGCAGCGTTTATTGGCCAACTGCTGGTGTCGCGATAGTACTGTAAACTTTGGCGTTGAAAATGGTTAATGTGGTTGGCCATATGCACCACGTTAACCTCTCGCATCTCTTGTATTTGAGCCTGGATTTGATACGCAGCGACGATGCCCCCTAAAGCAAGCACCATCATAAATTCAATTAAGGTAAAGCCTTTTTTTTGTCGGCGTGCTGAAAAAAAATGCATCAGTTGATATCCTGTTGTTACCCAAGCTACATTAAAGGTTTTTTAAAGCGGTGCCTTTGGCAGTGTATTTATTTTTATCTGCCATTTCTCATTTTTTAAGTTGCAAGGTGATGTTGCACGTCAGGGGCATCTTGGCTCATAAATCTCTTTAAATACAATAAGCTCTTCAGTTTTTCCGGCTACCTCACCGCCTTGCTGTGGCCGCTGCCGCCAAGATAAAACTTGTCCCGATATAGTCCTGGGTGCTAGATTATTAATCAAAAACTGGGTAGGCGCTTTATGCAATGTTAAGGTTACAAAAAGAAAAGAAGGCGTGCCTATGTTGATATAAGAGCTAAACACACCCAAACTTTCGTCCATTAAGGTAGAAGGTACTAACTGCGTATTAACCAGCGTTGGGGTTAAGTCCACAGCGCCCAAAACATTTGGCGAGCTTGTGCAATGAGCTGAAAAATAAACATTCAAGGCATCAAAAAGCTGTATTTGCCTTTGTTTAGTGAGTTTCACGTTTAAATCAGCAAATTCTCCTGCTCGGTTTGATAACACTACATCAATAAGCAGCCCCACCAAACCAAGCACGAGTATTTTTCCTATTAACATGCCTTATGTCTTAATATCTTAACCTTAATTTGAGCATACGAGTTTTACCAGCGCCCTGACATTCTGGGGCCTCAATATCAGGGTCTACTTGATCCTTAAAGACTCTCGCCACTGCGCCACAAACTTGAATAGGCATGTTCGAAACACGTAATACAAACGCTGTAACATCTGTCGCCCAAGGCTCTGTAATGTAATTTCCACCATTGGGATTCACGCCAGTACCATCACCCCACGCAGAATTCAAAGCACCGGCAGATGTGAGCTGTGTCATTGTGAGACCTTCATAATCACGTGATGCGCCCTTCCAGCCTACAGCAGCATTTCTGATAGAAGTAATTTCTTGGGTGTATTGTCGAACAACAACTGTATCTTTGGCGCCGCCAAACGCTGCGAACATAATGGCTAAGGCGATACCAATGAGCCCTAAGACCACTAATATTTCTATAAGGCTGTATCCAGCTTGTAGACCTTTTTTTAAGTTAGTTTGGGTTTTGGATAAAAACATAAATAATTCCTTATTTGATAAATTTAATTTTTATGGGTAAACATGTTTTTATTAGAAACCTTGCTATAAAATAACCTCTAATAATATTAATATGCAAGATAAGTAATATAATGCTGTACGTATATAATTTATTTAAAGTCTGTGCGGTTAGGGCAGGTTAATACGCCATAATTAATTCCTCATGGTAAAGTTAATGTTTGTAGGCAAATGGATACATATTACAAATCCTTCAAACTAAAAAGGCCTGTAATAATAGGGATAACCAACATGACCACAGCAGCTAGATAAAACTTAGACACTGCCGTTATAAAAATAGACAGTGTTTTCATAATGGCGACGTTGGTTTGAATTGAGGCTTCCATTAGTGAAGATGTAAACTCCTCAGCCCCAGAAAGAATTTTTATTCTACCGATAAGCTCAGGAGAAAATAATGCTCCGTTTAAGGTGTCACCAAGTTGAACCTCCCCCGCCCCTATTTTTTGACTAAACGTCAGTAAATGTTTTCTATAATAGGGCCCTGCAGAGCCAAATTCGTCGGTAATAATATCTTGGTCACTTTCACCTAACCTTTTCATAATGGAATAATTCATTAAAAATTGCGCCCCTTTAAATAGAGCGTAATGTTTGAAAATAGGTAGCGGGTCTAGCTGGAATCTTATGCGCCCTGTGTTATTGATTAAATAGTGTCTAAGCAACATTGCGCTGGTTAAGATAGCCAACGGAATAATATAGCCATAGGCCAGCATCCAATTGGTAAGGTCTAATAAACTACCCATGCCTTCAGGTAAGCGGTCAACTTCACCCCCAACGATTTTGAGAACCACAGAAATCAGTTCCTCCTTCAAAAGGATCATTACAAAAATGACGGCTACTAGCACTCCAGTGGGAGCAATAAATTTAACTAAGTTATTCTTCATCGCACTTCTGTTCTTACCCACCATGTCTAAAACGATGGTCAATGAATCAGAAATGTTTCCAGTGCGCTCGCCAATGCTTATCGCTTTGACTAATAATGGCTGGAACCAATATTTAGCGGCGCTGGATGTGGTGCCACCATTACTTAATTGATCTAGAGCATCTAATGCAAACAGTTTTGCAGGACCAGATTTGTAGCGAGACATAAGCAGGAAGTAGTCTGAGGCTGACAGGTACTTGGTCATGATCACATAGTCTTTGAGAAAGGCCACCTGGTCTTCAACATTGAAGGTTTTGCTTTGAAGGTATCGGTCAAACTTTTTTAACGAATCCATGCTGCTACCTCTGCTGAACTATGAATTAAGCGCAACTTATTTTTTGCAATTGCCACGTCTTCTTTGGTCACTTCATAAGATAGAAAGCTTCTCAAACTCACAGCGCAAACATCACCTTTTATAACGTGGATAGAGGTATGCACATTAATGGAAACCCATTGTTCATTTAGCAAGTGCCGCTCCCACCCAGCCAAGTCGTTACCTGCAATATATGAACGTACACTTTTATTAACTTCTGCTACTTCTGCGACTAAAACCCGACCAGAAAAACCCAGCCCTCCACAATTTTCACAGTGGTTATCCTCACTTATATTGGCGATTTTTACGTTATTACAGCCTGAAAATAATTCGCATAACAGCATAATGTGCTTTGCGTTAGCGTCATTGGTCTCATCAACGTCTTCAAATAACGAGATGCTGCAATGAGAACATATTTTTGGCACTAACCTTTGAAACACCAAAGCTTTTAACAAACTTGGGTCGCTTAATTTAGTGAAAGGCATGCCCAAGTCATGAAGTCTAGGAATGCAAGTGAGGGCGCTATTGGAATGAAGTGTAGTGAACACAAGGTGCCCCGTCATGGCCATGTTCATCGCTTCATGCGCAACATCTGAGGAACGTATCTCGCCAAACATAATGACGTCTGGGTCAAGACGGAGCACGTTTTTACTTAACGATACCCAACTAAGAGAGCCATCCTCAAAATCATCATCAACCGGCACCTGAGTCGCACCTGGAATCACCATTTCTATGGGGTCTTCAAATGTGTAAATTGACTTAGAATGTGGGATTTTTCTAAGCACCGTATTTAGCATGGTTGTTTTACCACTGCCGGTAGGACCAGAAATAACAATAATACCAGAGGGCGACTGTGCCGTTGACTCGATGATTTCACGTTGCTCAGATAAGTAACCCATCGATTTTAGATCCATGGCATAGGTGCCTTCAGCGCCTTCTTTATGTATTCTTAACGTTGCGGTGAAGCCGATCGAAGAAGGCACTTGTGCATAGCGGATTTTAACCACACCATAGTCTCCACTCAATGTAAAAGAGGCGTCGATAGCCTTTGTTACACTAAATGCTTTTTTGGTTGATTGCTCGTTAGACGCATCAGTGTTTATGATAGCAGAACATGCTGCAGTTACTTCTGAGCTCTCCCAATATTTAGTATTGTTGGCAGCGTCAGGGTGCAGCCTAAGAATGCCGCCTGTTCTAAATTTAACTTCTGTATCACCACTAATATTATTGACCTTTAGGTGAATATCAGACACTTTACTCATCGTCATGGCTTCACCCACAATAGTTTCCATGAGCGTTTGTGCGGCTGATCGTTCGGTCGCTATAGCTCCTTTGGCCTGTGGCTCTTTATGGAAGCGCTTCTTATCATAAATTTGGTTTATAACCGGTGATGTACATAGATAGATTTGCACATTAATTCTGTGCACGTTCATAGTGTTATTAAGCCCGTCAACCGCCCTTGTAATATTCTGAATGCTGGTAGTAGAGGCAAAAACACTACCCGATGCCACCCCAGATTTTGACACAATGACACAGTTATCTGTCGTATTATCCAACATCTTTTGGATAGCAGACTCAAAAAGCCATTGCTGACCAGAAGGCACTTGATCTAGTGACGAAATGAATGGGTAGTTTAAGCGTGCTGCAAAACTTTCAAGCTGCACTTCTTTGTTATTGTCCATCACTAACACCTGTGTCTGATTCCACTTCAAGCTGTGACATGTTCCGTTGAGTATTTATAGCTATAGTTTGGCTCTTCCCATGTTCTTTAACCCTTATTGTTTGCGAAAACCACTCAATTGTATAAAACAATATATCCCCAACTTGAGAAAGTTCAGACACAGTGTGTAGGCTGCCATTTATCGCAACTACAGCAGTTGCATTGTCTGGGTATAGTGCAAGTAATTTGATGTCTGAATAGGATTGGGTTGTGGATTTATTGGTTGTGTCGATGTAATCACCATCATCGTGTGTATGATTTTCACTTTTAACTTCACTTTTGCTTTGAAATTGGCTGCCACTAGCTGGTTTAACTTTGGAAGCCTCCACTGGTTTTGATGACATCTTTTTAAGAACTTCGTTCAGCTGAGCGGTATCGATCTGAAAATCCATCTCTAAACGAAGGGCGCTGATTCGTTCGGCCCGAGCTGTGTTTATGAGCACCTCTTTTTCGTTTAATAGTTTTTGAAATGTTATCTCTTCAAACAATTTACGCGACTTATCGTAATATGAAGGCTTGAAAGTTAAGGGGGTTTCTTTACTGTGTAAAGCTTCAGCTTGATGACTGTCAGTCACCTTTTCTTTATCGTAAGCGGTCCAGTAACCCCACCTACTATGTTAAACGCCCTCAAGTTTGATATTCCACGGCAGTAGCAACTCATAGTCCTCAACCGTTTTGCAGCTGGGC
>Ga0209192_10000694_pt1 | contig 30768 bp, 35 predicted proteins | sample ArcticOcean_MG_C_11_FD_187433 | JGI IMG/M metagenome (GOLD analysis project Ga0209192, IMG submission 187433) | Marine microbial communities from western Arctic Ocean - ArcticOcean_MG_CB2_154 (SPAdes) (version 2) | ecosystem: Environmental > Aquatic > Marine > Oceanic | place: Arctic Ocean... | reverse complement strand
TTACATTGTCGCGTGATGCGTTCATTTCAGTTACGGCTTTCCGAATTTTTTCAACCTCGATTTGGTTATTCTGCTCGCGAATGGCGCTTATGATATTGTCATAAGTTTCTTCAGCAAGTGTTCCAAAACGCATCCTAGCATTAGCAACTCCACCGTTAGAGCCTGCCTGCATCTGGATAACAAAGCTATCTACGAACTCTTTCTTGCTCTGCGCCACTGCGCTTGCATATTGAGTTATGTCTTTTACTTGGCCTGTTGCAAGGTCAGTCATGTTGGCTTGTAGCTGGGACTGCCCCTTATCAAACTGGGCTTGGAGAAGTTTTATTTGCTGCGTGTTAAGTACAACATTGCGGCCTTCATTCGCGCTCAAGTCTGCTTCTAGTTTAGTGCGTACGGCCTCAAAGGAAGTGTCATTGATAGCAGCGGTTAATGCAGCCTCGGTCTGGCCGTTTACGAGAGATGTTACCCTAGCCTCCTCATTCTTGTCGCGCTCGGCTTTCTTCTCATCGAACTTTGCTTGTGCATCGTCTCCGTAAGTCGCACCCAATTCAAAGCCGAGTGCAGTCGCATCGCGCTTATCCTTGTTTATACGGGCGGTTAGAGCCTCTTGCGTTGTAGCTGGCTTCATGGCCATTTCATCTAGTTCGAACAAAGCCTCGCTGGAGAAGTCTTCTTTAGATTTGGCAGTCCGTGCTTTGTCTCGTCTGGTGAAGTTAGCTTTGTCTTCTGCTATAGCGGCTTGAGCCGCAGCTTGAGCTTCGGTGCTATACTGAGCTAATTTATTAGCCAACATTTCTTTATATAATTCTGGCGTGATGTCTGTACGCATGGTGAGTACATCTAGTTCAGACGTTAATCTAGCAACTTCAGCTTCAAGTCGTTCGCTAGTGGTTTCTTTGAAGTTAGTGTTGGCCTGAGTGACGAACTCGGCTGCGCCGTCCTGCACCGCTTGGGGGTACATGGCCAAAAGTTCTTTTCGCTCTTCTTCGTAAACGTCTACGGCAAGATTTTTTCGGGAAAGATCGCTTAACTCGCCGCGCAATTTTTGAACTGAAGCGTCAGTCCGAAGACCCATTTGGCGGTCGAAGTTAGCACCATATCCGTTTACTATCGAACCATCGCCACCTTTGGATACTTCAGCCCGAACATCCTCAGAAAGAGTAAGCAAAAACTGGTCGCGCTTTCTTTCATAATCCTGTGGAGTGCTGTCCTCGTTGGAAAGTTCTTCTAACTTAGCTCGTGCCGTCACGACTTCTTCCGCAAGTTTCGTCTTCATGTTCCCTTCGAAGAGCCCTTCGGTAAGACTGACTTCTGATTTTACTTTATTAAACACAGCATCAGGATATTTGTTTCTAAGATCACGGAGCTGTCTATCATAATCAGCTTGGTCCGTCGCGGATGCCAATACTTCCAGTGCGATCTTCAATTCTTTGCTTTGGGTTTCTTCGGACGCTTCGTACTGGCTTTTAAAAAGAGTTGTTATGTTCTCTTTAAAATCTCCACCTCTTGAAAGGAGAAGATCGTAGCCTGCCTTTGTCGGGCTCTCCAAGTAGCTCTGGATCGCAGCTTCGTTATCTTTCTGCCATTCCTGAAATTGCTTGTCCTTAACACCCGTCATGATGGCATCTATGCCATCAAGTTCATACCCGAACTCTGTCAGAAGTCCCTCTACGTAAGCCTTATCTTGCCCCATAGCGGCAGCGTTGGCCATAATACTTTCTACGTCCGTAAATCTTTGACGGATAGCAGCCTGTTTGCGGCTTTCCGCCGCCCTTGCAGCAGCAGCGGCCTTTGTTGCTTCCGCTTTCTTGTACGTATCAACAGACTTCTGCATAGCAGCTCTGGTCGGAAGACCCCTGCTGCCAACACCCGTGTCGTTGATGAGGGTTTGAGCGTAATCCGTACGCTCATCAATGGACGCACCAGGGTTATCTCGTACGAAGTCAGCGTACAAACCAGCGTTCTCTTTGCGAAGCGAACTTCTACGTTCATCACCGCGCTCGATAGCCTCAGTAAATTTACCTAATCTAAGCACTTAGTGCCTCCTTAACTTACTGGGGTGCGGTCGTTGTAGCCTGTGAGCCTGTCGTACCATGTTCCGAAAGTGCCACCCGCATCGTTTGCGTTGTCATTCATACGCTTGGAAATGGATTGAGCGCTTTGCAGTGCGTTGCCAAATCCTGCGGAGGTCTGGCCATCAGCCGCAAACTTTGACGGAGCTGCCGCTAGGTCGCCCATAGTTGAGGCGAAGTCAGTGTACATGGCGCTCTGATTGTTCATAACGGTGTTCGAGTTAGTGTAATCCAAAAGCGCAGTGTCAGTATCCATGTTCGTATAATTCTTAATCAAATCTTGGCCAAATTTGCGCTCAGACATATCCATGATCTGTTCGTTGCTGCTGACACCTTGCACACCTTTAACGTACGTAAGTGCGTCGTTCGTGCCGTCTAGCAAGGCTTGGTTGTAAGCCTGCGCCTTTAGGTCGGCAGCGCTCTTGCGGAGCTGTACCTCAAGCGTACTGTTATCCATACCCCTTGCGTACAAGTCTGCTTGGCCACGCGACATAGTTTCATCTACGGCACGGCCTGCGTTCGCCATGCGAGCGTCGATAAACTTTTGCGCAACCCGATCAATGTTAGGGGCCATGTCGAAGGTACTCGCACCGAACTCACGGGCACGATTGTCTGCGGCGTAGACATCGTTCTCGTTCTGCAAGTCTTCCTGCTTGCGCTCTGAGGTGAAGTAGTTCCTGAGAGCAACAAAGTTTTCTGGCGTAATGTTCGCGAAGTCTCCGGCACTATCTAAAGCACCTCTCATCGCATTCTGCATTTCGGAAGAGCCTTGCGCGTAAAGCTCCATTATTTTTTCGTTACGTGCAACTTCAGCGGCAGTTAATGCCGCCTGCTGATCGTTTGCGCCGTCAGCTCTGTTGTTTGATTTGACCGCATTATAAAGAGAGGTGCCAGCCATTAATAGATCGAACATCTTGTAGTCTCCTAAACCATAGAGGCAAAGCCGTTGCGACGGTCGAGGCGGAACTGGCTTGCTCCGTTATTTCCGTCGATAGCACCACTTCCAACAGGCACATTGACGTACCGTATTTCTCCAGTTTCACGATCCTTAACAGCTCGGCGTGTGAACACACCGCTAGACGGTGATGTGTTGGCAATCAGGTTGTTCTGCGTTCCGTCTAAGGCAAACCCGTACGCATTAAGAAATGCTGCTGGGTCATAGGCGTTTGAGCCTAGATCAAGGTTCGCTAGATATTTCTCAAGGTCTTCCTGTGTGAGATACTCATCGGGAAGAGAAGTCACGCTCTGACCGCCAGGCGTAAAGCTCTCAAGGACTTCTACCAAGTCAGTGTAATCGACCGTATCAGTGCCAGTCGTATCAGTTTCAGCGGTTTCAGTTTCAGTAGTATCAGTATCAACTTCAGTAGTGGTGTCAGTAGTAGTGGCTGTAGTTGTGGCTGGCGTATCATCGTCATTATCTGTCGGGGGTGGGGGAATGTATGCAGTACCGATTGACGCGCCAGTGCCTTGTGTCAGTTGGCCGTCTTCGTACATAGAGCCGTCGAACGGGGTAACGAGGTTCGTAAGGTCTTGGTACGAAGTGTTATCAGTAACAAGTGAACCGTCTCCTTCGTTGTATAGATTGCCGCCTTGGTACACCATTCCGTCTGGTCCGGTAATGCTGTTAGCTACGTTTTGACGTAATGTATTGTCATTACCGTCAACAAGCTGTCCTTGGTTGTAGGTCGTGCCGTCATTTGGCGTAAAAGCATCCGCAAGGTTCTGGTATGGAGTTGTATAGGTAACTTGGCTGTTGTCACTATCGTTGTAGAGAATGCCGTCCTTGTAGGTCGTGCCGTCATTTTTGGTAATGCTGTTGGCAATGTCCATACGGGTGGTGTTGCTACCCGCGCTATCGCTGGTGTTTGTATCGCTGACTGTGTTGAAGTTGGTGTTGCTCGTAGGCATACTCAAGTTCTGGCCAGCTTGGATTTGATTAACGTCAGAAATATTGTTGGCCGCAGCAATAGCGTCAACAGTCGTGTTATTAGCCTGCGCAATCTGACTAAGGGTATCGCCAGCCTGTACCGTCATTGCGTTAGAGGCCGAGCTTGAGTTGTTGTCGTCATCACCGGGGTCGCCACCGCCGTCCTTTGCGAACAAGCGTCTGTCTAAAAAAGAGCCAAAAATGTAGCTGTTAAAAGTTGCCATTGCTATCTCTCCAAGCGGTAGTTTGCGCCGACTAGATTGTAGCCTCGCTTCTGCATCAGGCTATTAAACGCCTTTGGGTTTATGTCGGTGCTGTAGCCTATCCTGACTTCAGACGCGCCTCTCTCTTTAGCCCAATCTTCGAACATATCGAGAAGTCGCAGACCAACGCGAGTGCCGCGTTTTTCCTTAACGACGAACCACGCTATGTCGTTCGCAACGTACTCGTCGCTAAAGTAGTATTTGTTCATGTATCCCGCGTACAAGCCGACTGGCTTGCCATCTTCACTGGCGATAAAGCAGGCTCTAGTGTCATTATCCAAATAGGCATTGAAGGTCTCGATCACCCTAGAGGGGTTAAACTCTAGCTCAGAGTACGAGCTTTCTTCGTGCATCAACGCGCCCAGCTCACATAGAGCAGGGCCGTCGTCTTTAGTAATGGCACTATACTGGATCATTACTGACCGTAGGCTTTCTTTACAGCTTCATCTACGTCGTAGAACTCAAGCATACCCGTCTCAGGGTTAAACGAGCCTGCGCCACCGATGTCTTGCAATAGCTTGATCGTGAACGGTGAAGAGCGAACCATCATGCTGTCGCCACCACGTCCCATTTCTGCTGTCTGCTCTGTTGATCCAGCTTCACGACGTGCCGCAATAGACGTTCCGGTGTTCGGGCCAAAAATTTCTGTACTAAATGCCATCACAGGCTCCTTTATTTTTTAGAACTATATTCCTCAAGCGACATTATTGTCGTCCTCACTGCATCATCTTGGCGGCTCTCATTTTAGCCTCCCTGTCCAGAACGCGCTTTGAGAACGAAAGTTGCTTCGATTTCTCATGGCCTTTCTGCCGACTGACCTCATCATTCATGGCGTCGATCTCTTCCAGAGCGGAAAGCACGTCTTCCTCAGAAGCAAACGGGTTGGACTTTATCTCAGAAAGGCGACCCTCTCCGGTTTTGCGAAGCAACGCTTCTGTGTAGCCGTTGTACCTGTACGCAGAGGAGGCTCGGCCCAAGAAGCCAGCGTCCATATTTGCGTCACCCGTCTGGGCTGAGTAGTTGTACGCACGCTTCACATCAGAAAGAGCGTCCTGGTAATCATCTGGTCCGTACGAAAGTTCTACGTAACCACTGTCCTTATCACCCACCAGCAAGCTGTACTTGCCGTCGTCTGCCAGCTCCAAGAGCATGTCGCCCGTCAAGTTGTCTTGGACATTTCTAGGCAACGAAGCGCGTAATTGCTCCATAGAGTTGCGAGACATCTCAGAAGCAAGAAAACTTTCCTGCGTATCTTGGTTTTTGGAGATGTGAGCGGGTGTCTTTTCTCCGCGCATTCCGGTCGTCAACTCGCCGTCTCGGTCAACATAGTGCATACCCGAAGTCCCCATAGGGCCAGCCGCCGCCGCGCCCGGTCCCATCTTGTTTGGTAGGTGGGTCATCAACTGGCGATGATCGTACGCCTTGAAGTGGCCCTCCTCACCCTTGATGGTGGGTATCTCTCTTTGCGGCGAGGGGGTTAGGCTAGGAGCCAGTATCTTGCTCTCTTCTTCGTTAATGTGGATTAGATCGTTGTCCATAATGGTGTGTATCTCCTGTGATCGCGAGTTGAGCGCTGGGCCACTTTCATAGAAGGGCCACTTGCCCTCATTGATTTCAGCTTCCCAGTGTTCGAAAGCCTCGCCTTCGGTCAAAGGTCTGTCTGCGTTTACGCTTGGCACCCATCCTGGCACCGACACAAACTTACCTTTGTGTGGACCCCGCTCAACCCTGATGCCTGTAGAGTAGACTGTCATAGGTCTGCCTTGGTCATCCCTGCCCACACGACCAGAACTCATCGAACCGTTGTGGTAATCGACAATGTTCTGTTCTTGTGGGCTGAGATTAAGGTCAGACATTGGTGATGACGGCTGCCAAGGTGACTTCGATGTCAGTTACATTATTAGCTGACGTGACCTCGAAACCCACCTCGCGAGAGGTGGTCGTGGCGTCGATGGCAATGGAAGCTGACAGGTTTTGCTCTGTCAGAGTTGAGTTTACCGGGATAACATCGCCAGCGTTGATGCCATTAATCTTTAGCTGGATGTTGGCTGTGCCAGATACAGTCTTGGCTGCTACGGCGTCGATGCGTACGTTTTGCTTGAAGGCTCGCGTAATAACATATGACCCATCTGGAACTGACCCTGTTTTCTGGTAAAAGAAGCTGCGAGTGGCGAATGTATCAGGTAACTGCGCGATAGGCAGGCGACCTGTAGCATCTAGGCCAGCAACCCCATCAGCAGCACCGATGTACGTTTTGGGAACAACAGCAGTAAAGTCGATGCTAGAAAACTCAAGGCCACCACCTGTCGAGTTCACCCGCAAGAACTGAAGGGCGTTCGTGGTTGTGAACGCAGGGATGCCCGTGTCGGGGCTAGTAAGCAGCCAGCCCGTACCGTTGTAGAATTTAAGCACGTTCGGTGAGGACGCGGTATCCACCCAGAAGTCACCCGCGTTAGCAGTCACAGGCTCAGAAGCAGAAACGTAAACGCGACCACGGTTAGTCAAAAGGCTGGTAATCCCAGCCACTTTAGATTGTGGAATTTCTTGGTCAGAAATAGCCAGCTTAGAGTAAGGGACAAAGCCGTTTGCATCAGTAAACTTGTCCTCAGTCATAAGACCACTGACACGAACCTGTGAAGTGTCCTCAACAATCATGAGCGTAATTAAATCGCCTGAGACCATCGCTGACGTAAAAGTTATCGTCGAATTTGCTGGCTGAGTTGTGTAGTCATTCGTACCACCCTCACGCTGCAAAACGCCGTTTCGTGATACTAGAACTTTCTGATCCTCCGTGTGGACAAAAGGGAACACCGCTTGAGACGCACCGGAGACTACATCCTCACGAACGAACCCACTGTCGTTTGAAGACTGCACTTTATAGATCGTTACAAGATCATCAGCGTCCGTAGCATTAGAAAGCGTTACCGTGTTCGCGGCTGCGCTAGATGAGTAGCTGTCAGCCGCCTGCAAGCCACCGTTCAAATACACAACAATAGCGTCAGTATCTTCGTGCAAGAAATTGAAAGTGGTAGCACCAGTAGGATTGGCTATAACTCCGTTTGCGTCAGCGCTATTTATAACTAAGTCTGTACGCGCTGAGAAAAGTGGAGCGCCGATTGTGGCAACGTCTGATCCAGATGTGCCGCGCAAATCAGCAGAAGTCGCGATAGTTTTCCATCCATCTTCAAGCTCGGTATAGACGCCTGCACGGTACTGAAGGCCGTTGACAGCATCGTTACGCAAATCAATTGGTGCAACCAAGGTTCCGTTGTTGTCGAACATAACACTCAAAAGCTCGGATAGTGTGAAGTCACCAACCTCCGCAGAGTTTAGGTAACGAACAATGTTCTCAATGTCGGCACCAATGTTAGATGAGCTGGTGTGGTTGCCAGGGTATAATACTTTTAAACGAGCCATTCTTATTTGTCCTTATGGTTCAAGAATGCAAAGCTAATCACCGTCACTTCGCTCTTCGTGTCTTTTTCATCGGTGCGAAATCTCATTCGAACGCCTCGGAAAATGTGGTTAAATGGGAAGGAGTAGTCATGGTTTAGAGGCGCGTCCCCCCAGTTCTCGTCACCCTCAATCCTGTCGAGGTTGACTTCTATCGAGGCCATGTCACCGCCAACTTCATCTGTGAAGTCAATGAAGAAGCGACCCGTACCCGTAGCTTGCACAATGAAAGTGTGAGACCTCTTCGTACCAAGGAAGTCGCCTAGCCATAGCACAGGCGTCTCGGCTATCATCGGAGATCGCCTTAAATCAGCCCGACCTGTGTCTTGAATGAACGTACGTTTAGTTGCCTCGTAAACTCCATCGGAAGTGCCGAACATTAAACGACCACCTAAAAAGGTTCCGCAACGTGGTAACAGTGTGTCGCCAAGCTGGAAGTTTACACTCTCATAGCCTGCACGAAAATTCATACTCAGACGGACAGTGTTCGAACCGCCTGGACGGGGAAAGAAGACGTGGTACGTAAGCGTATCTGGGTCAAATACCGCAGATATAGTTTCGGGGTCAGGTGTTGTGCGTACGAGCTCTTGATAAAGAGGCTCTACTTCGTCAGACAAAGATGCTTCAGAAATCGTAACACCATTTTGCTCTGATCGCATGATCGAGTGGATGCCTCGGCGTGAGCAGAACAATAAGTCAGAACCAGAGTTGGCAATCGTGTTGTGCGATACGCAACCAATCCGAAGGTTGGCACGACTATCTAGCTGCCACTGCTCAAAATCAGGGTCGATGATGTAAACTAATGTTTGGTCTTTGGTGAACACAGCAAGGCGGTTAGCCTCGAATGTACCCATCCCGACGATTTGGTCGGCAGTACCAATCAAGTTCGAGATGTCGATAAATGCAGCTCTCGTGACCTCTTCTGTCGGAGCTTCTTCGTTCAAAAAGATGTCGGGGTTGTCTACGCGCGAGAACTCCACAACAGTCGGTCGGTCCTTGAACCCAGCAACAGCTAGTCGTCGTTGGATGGGTACGCCGAACTGTGGCTTGATCGAGGAAGTGGATGTCGAGAACTCAAACCCGTCGTAGCGATACATCCGGCTATCTTTAGAGAAGATGTGAACCTTGCCCTTAAAGTTAGTCATGGAAACAATAGCGCCTTTTGCTAAAGCACCGTCAAGGCGGTGGCCCCTGTCAGAAGACAAGTGCGTATTTGAAGCATCTTCTTCTGCGAAGACAACTCCATCGCGGTTGTAAAATCTGAGCGCTTTTACCGGAAAGCGGTTAGAGCCTTTGTGAAGGTAGAACGCAGGATCGCGTATCAACTGACCGCGATAGTCCACGAAACAGTTTTCCAGCTTCCAGAAGTTTTGGTCCTTCTCTGTCTCAAGTGCTGTGATGTCGCGCGAACGGTCAATGCCCCTAAACCCATAGTAGGAAGTGAAGTCGCTCTTAACGGATAAGGGTGCGTACGCTAGTCTGGTCATTAACTAACCGTCCTTGGCTTATACGAAGGGTTGGAACCGCCGTCCATTATTGTACGAACGTACGGTTTGTTCCCATTAGACCTCTGATGTAGAATGTTGGTCATGCTGGACTGATACAGTTGCAAGTGTACCATAGCCTTATCGGAACCTTGCTGAACAAAGTAATGAGCCGATAAGCCGTCGATCATTATCATGTCAGGGATGGGCCTGCGCTCTTGGATGTCAGTGTAGTAATCTATATCTCCACCCACCCAGTAAGGATGCTGGCGCACGTCCTCAACAACCCGATTTGCAAGCTCGATCATCATCATCATGACCTCGCCATCAACCCGCGAGGGTGAGAAGTTACCCGCCCTGACGAGTGCAGAGCGTACTAAACTTTCGAGTGGTGTGAACTTCTCTTTAGCAGCCGCAAACGGCTTTTGTACGCTCTTCTCTGCCATCAGTCATTTTCCTCGCAACTGATTACGCGGCCCGACCAAATATGGTGGTGCATCTTAGCCAATTTAGCTAATTCGCGCGGAACGCGCCAATGTACGAAAGCGCGATCTTTATCCCAATTCCCGCGAACGCGGTCTTCTCCGATGCGTATGTCAAAGGCGGCGTTCTCTTCGTTAGCGGATACGAAGAAAACAAAATCGCTGGGCGCTTCATTCTTCGGTGCCCGCTTTTGTTTAGCCTTTAAGGAAGGATCGTCTACTTTTTCAGAGACTTCTTTTTCTATCCAAGCCTCGTTCTCAGGTGTTGACGGATCGTCAGCCTTAAAACTGCCGTCGGCTTTGTGTGCTCTCTTACGTGCCATTAAAATTCTCCATGAGTTTCCTGACTTTTATCCCCGTTATTTGGGGGCCAGTCGTCCCTCAAAGCAAAAGGGCCACCCGAGGGCAGCCCTTTTCTAAAACTTTCGACTGCCTTATTAGGCTGTAAGGTTCCAGTTTTTGATGTAGTGGTGCGTCTTGTCTTGCAACATTTCGAGACCACACTCTGTGAGGTACTCGTGTGCCGCTTGGTCAGCGCCATTGGCCTGACGGTCGCGAAGCAAGGAAGTATCACGGCCTTCCAAGTAACGGTACTTGAGGTGCGGGAAGTCGATGATGACTGCGGAGCTCTCCATACCAGGTACTTGGCGGAACTGTGGGTGCAAGTGAACCATAAGATCACCAGCAAATGTGGAGTAGCGAGTAAGGCCAACGCCGTACGCACCTTCAACAACTGTTGGAGCCCAACGGTCTTTGCCGAACTTCTGCAAGTGACCCGCAACTTTTGCGCCACAGAACATGATCTTTTGGTTTCCACCAAACGCGAACACATCTTCGATAAGTGAACGGTCGAACTGGTCTTCTGTCATCGTGCTAGAAGAAGTTGAACGGTCGTTGACGTTAGTGATCGAGTTAATCAAGCCGCCTGTGTAGCGAGTTGGCTGAGATGATGCAGCGTTTGCTTCGTGCTTCTTACCGAAGAACATTGCGCGCTCAATATCTTGCATGTGCATCTTGAGAGCTTTTGTTGTCATCTCGTCTTCTTTGTCACCAGTACGCAAGTTCGTTGCGCGTAGAGTGTTGGTGATTGTGAAGGCCGTACGGAAGATTTGCGTGAAGTTCGAAGCAACGCTTGCGTCGAATGATACGCCTGTAGGTGTATTAGCACCTTCAGAGAACGCAGAACCCGCAATGAACAAATCAGCGCCGTCAGCAATAGACGCTGCACCGCCACCAATGCCACGCTCAACAGTCAAAGTAGTCGCGGTCGCATCAGCAGTACAACGCATAACTTCGTTTGTCGCAGCGTTGACAACGATAGTGCCGCCAACTGCAAACAATACATCATTGCCTGCGTCTACAGTGATAGTTGTAGCAGAGTTTGACAAAGCGCCATTCACTGTCAGTGTACGAGCAGGAAGTTCGTCACGGAAATTTTTAAATTCACTATCATCAGTGGCTTCAGAGGAAGTCATTGCCAACAAAGCATTCAGAGGTGCATTGCCGTTTGGTTCTAAGAGCGTAAAAAGCTCGCGATAGTTTTTCGGGCGGAAGTCAGCAGCAAACTGACCTGAGCCCCGTAGTCCTTGGATACCAGCCATGTGGTAATCTCCTTTGGAAAAAGGTTTCAGTCATCAGTGGCACTAAGAAAGTGTGAGCGGAACAATCACGCGAACTTACCGAGTAACCTTTTTAACACCGACGTTTAGGGCCGTAGCGCTATCGACGTTGAGGTACTATTGATTGTTTCTGGGGAGGTAGTCGTCCCTTAAAGGGAAAAGGCGACCCGAAGGCCGCCTTTTTTATTAACCCATCCGCTTGTTGTTGGCGGATTGTGCAAGTCGTGCGAGGGTATCATCCCCCCCAGAGGGAGCCATTTGGCTCGTTGGGCCACCCGATTGGGATGTAAGGTATGCTTCGCGGCGCTTGGACATTTCGCGCAACCGCTCGAACTCAGGGGTATTCATCTGGTTCTTGAAGTCACCGATGACCTTCTTAGTAAGAGAGGCATCAGCAAAGTCTTCTGCGGTGTAACCACGTTCCATCGCGTAAGACTGGAAATCTCCAACAGCGTCATCTGGAAGGCCAGCTTCCTGTTGAGCGCGGTCAAGGTTGTTACGAATAGACTGCATTACAGCTTCGTCGCGGTTACTAAGAGCGTCTTCGCGTGATTGGTTCGCGCCTTGGCCAGCATTTTGAGCGTTTTGCAAGACGCCCTGCATCATCTGAAGCTGCTTGCCCATGCTCTCTTCCATGCGGCCCATGCGTTCGTACTGCTCACGATACCCCGGTGGCAGGCTGATGGCATTCTCTTCTTCGTACTTTGACCACTCTTCGTTGAGCTGGTTGCTACCTTGTGGCCCCGAAGGCTGTTCTGGAGCTGCGACACCATCCTGTTTCGGACGTTGCTTACCCATCTTAGCGTTCTTGGTCATGGCCCGAAGAGCAGCATCCATGAGTTTGGCTGCTTGTTCTGGACTAGCGCCCGTGTCGCGCATCAAACGATCTGATAGGTCGTACATCGGCTTGTTCGTGGCGTTCTTGTGATTGAGATCACGGTAGCGCTCAAATGTGGATCCGATTTGCTGGGGCGAAAGATTGCGGTCTTGGCCACCAATCGAGACGTTGTACATCACAGCGTCCTGAGCCTGCTTGTCACCTTCCGTATCTGGCGATGCAGCCTCAACTGCTTTCTCCATGTCAGTGGGCGGTGCATCTTTTGGTGGCGTTGGAGCCTGTGGAGCCTGTGGTGCAGCAGCCTGTGGTGCGTCACCCATCCGGCTTGCTGAAATGCGGGCGATTTGCTCCGCGTCCATCCCTGGGTTAATAGCCATCTTTAGTCCTTTCTGAGCGGCCTTGGCGGCTCGTCGCGTCTTCTAGTGAAAGTTCACCTTCAAGTTTGTTGATGAGCTTAGTTGGCAGACTGAGCATTTGCTCTGCTGCGAAAATTGCACCCCTCTGAAAGTCCATGTGCTGCTGCGTCATTTCTGAGCTGCGGGCCATGTTCAAAGCAAGCTGGAGGATTTCAGCCTCCATAGTCTTATGGAGAACTTCCCAGCCTGAGCTTTCGGATAGAGATATGAGGTCTTTGATATTGCTTTTGACAGTCATGTTGAGGCTTTCTTATTTCTTTTTGCCGCCCTTCATGATGGGCTTTCCAGCAACGACAGGCTGGCACGATTTTTTAACGAGTGGGTTATGGGCCATTAGGCTTTCCTTTTCTTTGGTTTGGGCTTCCCAAAGTTCTTTTTCATCTCTGAATAAGCCTTCGGGGTGACAGTAGACTTTGCTTTAGACCGAGAGGTCTTAGCCTTTCTACGAGCGTTTATGTGGTCATAGAGGCTCATTACCATTTCACCTTGTCTGCCCAGTACGCAGCAGACATCTTTCCAATCTGGATGTTGTCTGCGTGGCGGGCTTTGAAAGATTTCTTGCGGGCTTTTTCGGCGGCGGTTTTCGGCTTCTTACCCGCACCTTTGACACCCTGCTGACCGAAGCGGATCACTACCTCCTTGCCCTTATCGCACGCCTTTACGACGTGCGATTTGGTCTTGTGAGAAGGCGTGCGCTTCGGCTTGTTACAAGCCATGCTCTTCTTAGAGACGGGTTTTTTAGCCATTGGGTGCAGTCCTCTTTCAAGCACTATCTCGAATTGGGATGTCTATGTCGTCCTTCGCTAGAAAGTGCATTCTTCGAACACTATGTTGCAGCTAAATATAACCCGATCCTCATCAGACATATGCGGGTTGGTGAGGTGCGCCATATGCGCTGGGAAGATTACCATCATTCCAGGCGTCGGGTTTAACGTGTACCTGTCGTTCCAAAGGTTAAAGCCGTTGCCGTAAACCATGTTGTAGCTTGCAGCGGCAGGGTTCCTAAAGACTATCTCGCCCGTTCCTTCAGTGGTCGCACCGTAAAAGACACAAGCCAAGTGCGCGAAACTGTGGATATGTTCTGGGGCAAAGTGGCCATTGCCATAGATGGATACCCAACTGTTCGTGATATAGAACTTTGGGTCTGCCTCTAGGTTCTTGGTGTACTTCTGTGCTTGCGCGACGGCTGCCTTGTGTATGCCTTCGAACCGTTCATCACTGGAGAGCTGGTACGCGCCGTGGCTTGTGTACCCGTGCTCTTTGTAGTCTTCTTTAGACTTTGCTCGGTCGAACTTGTGCCAAGCGTTGCTAATAAGTTTGCCATTAGGATCATCGTCTCTTAGATCGTAGGCGTCTTTGCAGAGATTTTCTGCAAGCTCCTCTCCATTCTCTATAATCTCATGGAAAATGGGGAAGCCAAATGGGTTGGCAAATGTCATTGAGAGTATCCTTAAAGTTGAAAAGTAAGGGGTGTTATCCCCTTACTCGGATAGCGCTTTATTGATGCGGTCCCAAATAACGTCGGCAGGCTCTTTCGAAAAAACAAAACCCGCAGACTTGGCATCAAGGCATATCCGCGTTCCCTTTAAAGGTTCAGCCTCCGGCTCTCCGTCGATTGCAATAATGCAAGTCTCTGTGAACATGACGTTCTCAACGTCGATGAAGTGCTGTACGTCGAAACGGTCAATGTAAGGAATGAGTTTCATATTAATCCTCTGAAAGTGCTGCTGTTTGTGGGGGTGAAAGTGGCATGGCTGGGACGTTAGAGTAGTCATCCTCAATGATGTCAGGCACCGTAGAAGGAAGGTCACGAAGCGCCTCGCGGTATGCAAGCCATGCGGCGCGAGCTGTCGAGAACGCAGCGAAACTTGCTGCGTCCTCCATTGTGCGGATCATGTCGATGTCGCTGGAAGCCAGCTTCTCGTCGCGGGTTTTCCGCATGTTTTTAATAAGGAGGTCACGATCTACAGACATTAGTGTTCTCCATTATATTTCATTGAAGGTTTTTCAGAGCAGTAGGTGTACGGGAATGAACGTGCAGTTCCGTCTTCGCCTGTGCCCCAGATGATACGAAGGCCACCCGACGCACCGTGACCGCCGCCAGAGGACGTGCCTGATCCGCCGCCGCCGCCGCCGTGAAGGCCGCCTACGCGGTGGCCGTTGCCGTTGCCGTTTTCTGCGCCACCCGTGAACTGGTTTTCGCCGTACGCTCCGCGCGTACCGCCTGATCCACCGCCACCACCGCCGCGGTAGTTAGGTGAGCCGAAGCCGTACGAAGTCCAGTTACCGCCACTCCCGCCGTAGCCTGAGCCAGCATTCGGGTTCGCGCGAGGGTCAGCGTTAGCACGACCACCCTTTTCGCCTTGGCCGTCCAAGCCTACGCCGCCGCCAGCGCCATAGCCATGAGTTGAAGAGTAGTCATAGCCCGCCCCGCCGCCGCCATAGTAGCCAGCAGTTGACTGCCCAGTTTGTCCTCCGTTCCCTCGGTATCCGCCTGCGCCCATGCCGTGCCGATCACCTGAGTACATTGGCGCGCCACCGCCGTAGTGAAAAGTTGTGCCCGTGCCATCGTCTACAGGAGAACCTTCTTCAGTCCGTACTCCCCAGCCGCCGCCATCTCTTTGATTGTTTGCGGCGTAGCCATTGCCTTTGTCCCAGTGCGTAAGGCCGCTGACAGTTACGCCCCCCGTGTAGCTAGTGTTTTTTCCGTTAGGGGAGCCATCACTGTAACCAGTCCAGCCGCCACCCTGCGCAAAAAGGATGTGTTCTTGGTTCGCGCCGCCAGAGTGGCGTCTCAACCAACTAGCCCCGCCGCCATAGGAGCCGTTGCTGGCTTCCACTGACTTTCCAAGACCCCAGCACCATTGAAGAACCTCACCTGGCACTACCGTGATGCCATTCATCCAAGCAAGGCCACCGCCGCCGCCGCCATCAGCGGACCATTGGAAACAGCCCATAGAACCCGCGCCTACGGCGACAGCGCATATTGAAGTGACGCCGCCTGGTACGACCCAAAATCCGCTAACGTAAGCGTGATTTGAAGCTGAACACATGATCTGAGTGCTGGTTGGGTTGATGCCCATAACGCCATGCTTATAGTAGTCACCCCCTTGGTCGTAAAAGGATTGGCTTGGGGTATAGCCACCATTGGCCATACAACCATAAGTATCATTTAGGTAATAAGGAGATGTATCTTCGGGGGCGTTCCATTCACGTCTTAGGGCACCAGAGCTCTTTGATGGGTTATGGTAAGTGTCTTCCTCGCCCAGTGACAACGCAAGGCTGGATTGTTGATTTTGCTTATAGTTTGCCGGACCAAAATAACGTGCGCCGTAAGGGTCGCCGTATGATACATTTCCGCTAAACGTCTTGGGCACAGTTCCATATTCACCAAGGTCAACTGTTACAGTAAGAGCGTGGGCTGAAGCAGCTTGCACGGCAGCGCCGACGTTAGATACGGAAACTGCTCCCGTCTCGCTGTCAATGACTGGATTGACGCCTGATAGAAATCCACTGACGTTTGAAAGCGTATAGGTAGCGCCTGAGTAGTTTGTAGTCGGACCCGCTACTATTATTTGGGGGTCAGTGACATTCTGAGCAATAAGCGGAGCGAGTGTGCCCGTCCAGATTGGTGTCGTTCCTGTGGGGAGAACCTTTAAAGTGTAGGTCATCGAGACTTGCTCGGCGGCAGAGCCGTACGGGTAGTCTACCTTCACCTTGAACGAGTTTGTTCCTACTGCGCTGGGCGTTCCGTAAAACCTAGCCTCGCCCGTGTCGGTGTTGGAGCCGTCTGTGTTGGTAGCCCAAGACACGCCAGCCGGAAGCGCCGTATCTCCGTTCAAAAACTCATAAGTGACTGTACCTGTGCCAGTCTCAAAAGCATTGTCGAAGTAGATGTACTGGTCTTTTTCAGATATCGCGCCGCCAGCGTCCATAGCGATTGTAATAGTAGACCCATTGTCAAAGAAGCCGTCATGGCTGGCGTTGTTGCGGTTCGGGTGGCCCTTGGCAATCTTAACAAACCCGCCTGCGGAAGTGGAGGAGCCACTAGAAGCCCCTCCCCCGAAGTTATATTCGTCGCCCGTGATTTTTAGTTTTCTGCGAATACGTGCCATGTGGGCTTACTCCTCGATGCCGTGAACGCGAACTACAATACTGTCTCCGCTCGTCGTGACAATTACTTGCTCGCCAACACTTGCCATGATCGCTGTGCGCTCCAAGATTTCACCAGCAGCAATCTCAGACTTTTCGTACTTGTCGAGCAAAGGCAGAGCGTAGAAGCGTTTCTCGCGCATGTAAGCCTCACCGTTGAAGGTCAGGTCGTAGCGACGATCCGCATCGCCGTTGTCGGCGTTGTAGATGTTTACAGTGGCGAGAGCCGTGGCGTCGTCGTGTGGCGCAACCGTGTCTTCGTCCACGATTGAGACTGCGTAACCCATATTGGTGTGGTTCGGGCAGTACGTGTAGAGAGTATTCGGCGCAGATGCCGGTACAGTCCACTCGATGATCCGTGTCTTGCCGTCGTGCGTGACGTGACCAGACACCCAATCCGCGTTTACCGTCGTCTCTACAGTGAAAGGCGCTGTCGCAGTTGGGTCGCCCAACATGAATTTCATGCCTGTTGAGTAAGGGGTGCCGTTAGAGTGTGGCCCGCCGGAGACTTCGGAGAACTGAAGAGGGTGGCCGTTGTTCGCTGCCGCCTGCTGGTGCAAGCGGTACGTACGACCGCGTACGAATGTAAGCTCAGTCACGTTGGTGGAGAGGTCGTCGTTGACGAACTTGTTTTGCCCTGAGATGGAGGCAACCGTGATGCCAACTGGCATCGCCGCGTAGTGCTTTGATGCCGTCCATGTTATGCCAAGGTCTGCCGTGCTGTGCTTGGTTCCGCCAGCTACAACTATAACAAAGCCCGTACCCTCAGCCCGAATGTCAACAACGTCAGTGAACACAACTCCCGATGGGAAATCAAATACACTGTAGCCCGTTACCGGGAACGGTGCTGCTGCCGTGTATCCAGCGTACGCAACCTTGTTGCCGGAGTAGGCGATGAAGATGTTGCCCTCGTTGACGGTTGAACCTTCAATCGCTGCCGCACCAATCATAAACCCAGAGATACCTGTCGGTGGTGACATGGTGTTAGATTGGAACTCAGACTGGGTTTGTGGCGTTGCGTCGTTAGACATATAGTTAAAGCCAGTGGTGGTGCCGATAATAAAGCGTTCTTCAGAAGTCTTAATGCCAGCAATCTTGCTGATCGCGCCCAAGCCCCAAGTAAAGGCAGTGTTGTACGTAGCTGCGGTGACGCGGTAGTCTGCGATTGAATTGACTACGGAGCCTGCGCCGCCGGGAACACCTTGTACGTAAGACATCGCAAAGTTTGCGTTCTCGTTGGTGGCCCAAAGCACGTTGTCAGTAGCGGTCTGACCGTAGCTTGTGGAAGCAGTAGTTGCTGCGCCGCCAGAGAAGAAGTTGTCGAACGTATATACGCCGCCGTCTGGGGCGGAACGTACGTACAATGCGCCTGCGGTGTAGAATGGCAGCGGGTTTCCGACTGCGGCAGGGGAGCTGACCAAGAAGAAGTTGCCGTCACCGTTCGCTGTTTGCAGTGTCTCTATCTTTTTACCCGCGATAGGGGAAGAAGCCGTGTTCGCAGCCGCAGGCTCTACCGGAGTGGTCTTCATAGCAGTCATCATCTTCGATGTGCTCTGGCCCACAAGATCAAGTGTGTTGGACGTGTCGGCTGCAACCCATGTCTTGTTATAGTTCAGAGGGGTGAGGTAGTCCTCAAAGTCGCGTGTTTGGTACACCTTGTCTGATACGTATACATTAACGGTAGCAGCGCTTTCGCCGTTGTTTAGTACGTTGAGGTTAAATGTAGACGTGCGAGCCGCCGGAACTGTATATACAACTTCCGTGTCGCGGGCGTTTACAACCTTCTTTCCTAATAATCCGTTTGGCATGATATTCCTCGTTTAGCTTTGTGACAGAAAAAAGACCTTCGACGGAGACATCTGGTATGCGTTCAACGCTGACTGGATGCTTGTCTGAAGACCATTGAGAGCCGCTTGCTCCGTGAGGGATGCTTGCTGCACGGCGGTTATTTGGGTGTTACCCTCTTGCGTTACGCTCGTAACCTTTTGCGAACTCACGTTCGTAATGTTGGTGATCTGAGTGTCGCCTTCAGCGGAAACAGCAGATAGGTTTGCGTTGCCGTTGAAGATTTCGATCATCCTCGCCAGATAAACCAAGTCGGCGTTCGGCGTGGATGCAGTTAGGGTGGTAAGGCGCTGGGCAAGTTCGTCTGCGAGAGCCTGCTGATTTGATACCGAAATATTTGGCATTAGAGAGAACTCCCGTTGAACAATTCACCGTGAAGTTGTGCCAACAATATGCCCTGCTGGATCACGGTAGGTGTGGTTTGGTACGCTTGGTTGGCATAGGTTTGGGACAAGTCCCGCGCAGCCTCGGATGCTTGCTTTGCCGAAAGCGATGAAGCGTTGGCTGCTTCCGCGTCTAGCTCGGACGCTAGGGCATTCTCTGCACTGGTCTGGGCGTTAGCACGCTTTACTTCCATGTCTGAAAGAGCCGTAGACTTGAAGGCGGCTAGGTCGGTAAAGAGATCAGTGAAGCTGGCGACCTCTAGGTACGGGGCTTCTGAGCCACCGATGCGTAGCTTTAGCGTCTGGAGGTCGTTCTCGTTGCTGTACTGAAAAGAGAAGGCGTCGATGTTACCCGTGGTCTCATCGAACAGCTTACCCATAAGTTGAGCAAGCGTGAGGTTGCCCATCTCCGCATCTTCAAGATACGTATCAAGAAGGTGAACTCCGGTATTCGCGGAGCGGAAGTTTAACTGTTCACTGGGGACGCGGGTGCGTGCCATCCTTATTCCTCTTCAGTCGCTAGGGAGCGGAGCTTGGCCACCCGCCATGACGACATTTTTAATAGCTCTTCAGCGTCATTTACTCTTGCGGTCAGCGTGCCCATGTCAGACTGGGACGCTTCTCTTATTCGCAACAATGCACCGCGAAGCGCCTCGGTGTCGTCCCGTACTGGCTTTAATTCTTCGTGGATGCGAGCATTCACAAAGTCGCGTATCACTGCGTCAACCTGGGTTGCCCAAACACTGCTATTTATGGGGTTGCTCATCGGCGCTGCGCCTCCTGCATTGGTATGAGATTGCCCCTTTGAACTTCACTCTCGATCTGTTGCTGCGGCTGTACGGATGCGCCACGGGCTTTTTCCGCAATCATCATTTCTTGCGACTTGGTTGGCCCCTCGGCCTGCTGCTCTTTGGATATTTTGAACTGATCCAAGTCTGAGACACCCATAGAGCGGATGGCCTCCTCGACGATCTTGCCTGAGTTGTACTCCATCGCGAGACCCGTCTCGTTGAGGGTCTTGAGCATGGTGATCCAAGTCTCAGCATTGCGGGTTGGCTCAAGTGGTAAGGTGCCGTCTACGACGAGGTAGTCGATTTCGCCTTGGATGTCTGACAGCTTGAAGTCGAGGTAGCCGTCGTTGACCATGCCACGTAGTGATGAAGCATTGTCTTGCTCGCCAATGCGGATAGAGCTTTCAGCAGCGAAGAAATCCTGCACGTTGGCTACCATCATGCGGGCCATTGGCCGTACGGAAGTGGCACTGATCGTACGAGCGAGTACGCCAAGGCGCTGAGAGCCTAGTTGCGTAAGGCGCTGTATCTCTGTCGCTGTGCGTACGCCGCCTTCTGCGGTGGGCATACCCTGTTGAGCGTCGGAAGCGGCGGATAAACGCTGCTTTAGGCCCGACATTGCCTCGATATCGTTCCAATGACCTCGCGTAACGTCGGGGACGTTGGCGATAAACACGCCATCACCAGGCTTAACACCAGGCATAGTGCGTACAATACCGTGCGCATTGCGGTCTATGAGGTCTCCGATAGCGACTTGAGTGGGGTCAACGAACATAAGATTGGTCAAAGCGGCCTGTACGTTGTCGATGCGGCTGCGCAACAGCCATGTCGCGACATCATGTAGTGGGAGGAGGATGTCATAAAGCGACTGGGAGTAGGTCTTATGCGCGTCGTGGTACAGGCCGCCGATTACAACAGGAAACTGCCTGCCGTAAGGGTTGAGTTGGCAGCGGATGATGACGTTCTCGTCTAGGACGGTGATGCACATCCACAACTGTTCTATTTGCGGGACACCAATCTCGTACCCAGCTAGACGTATCCAGCTCTCGTCGATGATACGGCTGTCACCCAATGCGAAGAAGGTGCCGCCACCGCGAGCGTTGCGCTCTGCGGGGTCAATGCTTAGTCCTCGTCCGGCTTCTTTATGCCACTTATGTCCGTCCCACCCACCAGTCGGAGCGGCGAACTTGTTTCGGAGGGCGGGGTACTCTTTGAGTTTAGGGTACATGCCCGTCTGGAGGAGAGCGTCATAAGATGAGAAATCAGAAAAGATGATGTACTGCATCCTCTCCCAATCTCCCCACTGGACGCGGGGGTCGTGGAATACGCGGCGCGGGTCGAAGTTGGTGATCTTGTTCGTCTTGCTTGAAGCATCCCACGTAACTTTTGTGGGGGCGTATCCGTACCGAATACTGTCCAGAAGGTGTTGGGCAATTCGAGCCTCCCCTGCTGTGCGGCGCATCTGTTGGTGTAGTAGGCGTTCAATGATCTGAGATGACTTGCGCGATTTTCTGTTGAGACCTTCCAACTGGAACATTGGATTGCGGCCCGTAAGGGCAGCCATCAGGTAGGTGTGAACCGTGTCCGATATGGCGCGAGTGTCAGCGATGACCGCCTTCTCGCGGAACTGCGTGGCGTCGGGACGTACGTAAACGTCATGCGCGCGGTCAGCTTGCTTCCAATGCTCGTAGCGTTTGGAGATGCGGTCGTATGACATCTGCATCGCGGATCGTACGTAGTCTACGAGCTTCTGTTCTTGCTCGACGCTGAGACGTGAGGATATGTCCTCATAGTTCATGAGGGCGTCAGCGTGATCGGAAAGATCAACAACGATACCATCGTTGTCAGGAACGTAATCCGCACGGTAATTTGTCGTTGTTAATGTCATGAAACGAGTTTTACCTCCTCGTGATTGGTTTGGTCGTCCTTATTCACCCCAGCCGCGCCATGAGCCGCTCATTTTATTGAGATCGGACTTCATGTCCCACAGGCTATCGCCAGAGTTGGGCAGAGAAAAAGCAGACGGAGTGTAATATTCACCCGTGGTAGGGGTGCGAGCGAGAACATCGAGGCCGATTGATAGGGCGTCGATCATGTCGTCGTGCTTTCCCGAAGGGAAAGACTGACATTCCTCGTGGAAGGCGTCCATCCAGGGGGCATTGTCAGGTAAAAACACGCGCCCGCCCTCTATGAGTGGGAGTATCGAGGTTACGCGGGAGACTTTATCCGACGAAACCTTGTACGGAACTACGGATACGCCGCTCTCGCGCTGTAATTCTTGGATGAGAGACTGACCAGATGCCTTATCCTCGATGTAAATGCCCCGTAGGCCGCGTCCACGCCACTGATTATTGGCTTGGATCATGCGTCTCTTTAGTTCGGGGAACTCAAAACGGTCGCGGATCACGTCAACAATGTAGATGTCACCCGTGGTGTCGAGGCCCATCGTCATCATGACGGAGTAATCGTTGTCTTGTCTGGCCTTGAAGGCCGTGTCGGCTGCGATGATGAGGGTGGAAAATCGCTCAGGCTTCATATCGGCAGGGTATGTACGCCACCAGTGGGAGCGGATCATGTTGCCGCCCTGTATGTAGGGTGACTGCTGGTAGAGGCTGGCGAACTCGCGCGGGTTTAAGCGGCGACGGCGCTCTAGGTCTTCTATGGAGAAGCGTTCGGGCCAGAGAGCAGTGGCTTCTGTCTTGCGAATGTAGCGCTTGGCCTTAGAGAGCTTGGTAGCCTCGTTAGGTGCGAGGTGTTGAGGGTGGTCAGACGGAAGCTCACTGCGGCTAATCTTGCCTGTGTCGCCCTGTATGGCGCGCTCGTCGATTGCAGGGAAGTTGATGTGGTTCCAACGCCCCTCCTTCCAATCGTCAGTCTGCATGAGGCGACCAGCCAAGTCGTCAGGGTGCCAGCGGGTCAGGATGATGATCTGCGCCGGAGGCACATTGTCTACGTCAGGCTGTAGACGGGTGGATAGGGCGGAGACGTAGTAGTTCCACACCTTATTGCGCTGCGTCGCGCTCTCGGCTTCCTCGCGGGACTTGAGCGGGTCGTCGAATAGCAGGAGGTTGGCAGCGCGACCGGAGGTCGTGCCCCCTACCCCGATGAAGTAAGCGGCTCCGCCTTGGGTCGTGCGCCACTGGTCTACTGCGCGGCTGTCGGCAGACATTTCGAAGTCAGGAAAGATTTGTGTGGTGGTGGGTTCGTTGGATAGGTCTCGAACTTGGCGTCCGAAGTCAGTCGCGAGTTGAGAATTGTAGGATGTGGACATCATAAAGCGCGTTGGTTTTTTTGACATGAAGTAGGAAGGGAAGATTACGCTGCCGTACGTAGACTTTCCGTGCCGTGGGGGCATGGTTATGAGCAAATTTCGTACAGGGACTAGCTCTGTGGTGGCTTTTTCTGCGGCAGATAGGCCGTGATGACTGTCGAGAGTGTTCTTTTCTAGGTGGTCTAGGGCGTCAATCATCTTGAGATGGAAGTCAGGTAGCTTCCACTGGGGGAAATGTAGGCGAACAAAGCCGAGAAAGCCCTCTTCTGCGGCCTTCAGCTTGAGCAAATGGCGGGCGGCGTCCTGTGCGGTGAGGCTCATTCGGCGACCTCGGCGTCTATTATCGTGCTGACGCCTGCGGCGATGGTCTCAAGCTGCTCGCGTGTCATCTTCTCTGGGGCGTCCTGGATGTTGTGCTCATGCTGTACGAAAGCGGCGGTGAGATCAGGGACTACCTTGTTAAGCATGGTGGCGAACACCCGTGCTTGGGTAGGAGACCACTCCTGCTTGCCCATTACTACGGCGTGGGCCTCGCCTATCTGGCGCTCTACGCGGCGGAACAGACCGGAGCGCATGTTAGCTACTTGTAAGGGTGTTAAACGATCAGGTGTTTGTGGTGCTAGTTTGTTTGACATTGAATTTTCCAGACGTTTTCATTTTTGCTCAGATTTGTCGTGGGGTCGGGGATGGATATTATGAAAATTGCACTTCGCGGGTCGGGGTGTGACCCCCCCATCGCCTCGAAATGGCGCATGTACGGCACACGGTAGGTAGAAAGCGTTGATTTTGCAGGCATTTTCCTCCCCTATGAAGGGAGGCTGGCGGGTAACGCGCGCGTAAAAAGTTTCCAGTTCCGCTCCCCTCGCGTACGAAAATTAACCATACGGGCACGTTACGCATCTGCGTTACGCCTGTCGTCCTGCGTGAGTGCGACCAAAGATAAATCTTTGAGGAACTGAAGGGGGTGCCAGCTCTGATTGGAGATTGGCCCACGTCCTGCGTTCTGCGGGGCGCGGTTATGCGTAACACATAAGGAACTTCATCATGACAAAAACAAACACAGCCGTCGCACCCGTAGTAGCTTGCTTCACACGCAAGGCAGCCGCCGAAATGTATCTCGCAGCACCCGTCAAGGGTCGCGCCGAGGTAGCCGCTCGCATCAAGGCGCAAGCCGCGAAGAACACCAAACGCGCTTGGAAGACGCTCGTGCGTTACATCGAGACAGGCGACCTCGTTCGCATCAAGCTGGTCGTCTCGGGCACCCGCGAAGAATGGGCCGCGATCAACGCAGACGCCAAGGACGCGAAGGCAGCCGTGAAGGCCGTCAAAACTGTCGCGAAGACCCGCGCGAAGAAAGCCGCGCCCAAGGCCGAGCCAGTGATCGCCGATGGCGTTGACGCGGTTGCAGCCGCCAAGGCGTACGCGGTGCTGATCTCCGCAGGCTTGGGTAACTCACCCGAAGCTGGCCTGATCGCTTCCTTCCTGCGCGGTTAATCACACCCACAAACGGACAACAGCAATTAGCCCCTTCGCGCAAGCGTTGGGGTTTTTTCGTGCTGTCCGGCACGCAACCCGCATGAGGAGGAAACACCATGCACACGAGACAATCACATCAAACAACCACCCTCGCACACACCAACGACGACCCGTGCGACAACTGGCAGGCCATCGGTTCGTTCATCCGGCTCGATGCCGAACGTGTACGCAAGGCCGTCGAGTACGACGCGATGTGCGAAGAGATCGCAGCCGACGACAACTTCGTATTCCTGTCCACCTTCACCCGCTTTGGAGGTTGATCGCATGAACTCGTACCAATCCCGTACCGCATACGAAGAGAACTTAGCCCCCAACGTGAGGGGCTTCGTACTCAGCATTTTCACTGGCCTAATGGTCGCTTGGCTCGGCATCAACTGGATCACCGATTGCGGTCAAGTCACCCGCACAGTGGACGGTACGTACATCAAGGGCGAGTGCGTTCTCGTGCCTTGGATCAACCCAAACATCTACGATCACCACGTCGAATAACCCACACACAAAGGAGAACTACACATGAAAACATCAATCGACGCATACATTCGCGTACTCGAAAGCCGTGCTCGCTTTTACATCAACCGCGCGAAGAATGACCACGACCGCAACTACCCAGCGGCATTGGCAAACTGCCGCGTGGTTGGAGACTTCACAGGCGAAGACCGCTGGGATGTTTACGACCGCATCCAGCACGCCATGTACGAGGCTGAAGCAGCCGCAGCATGACGCATCGGTGAGGGCGAGTAGCGTCGCCCGATCCCATGCACCATCGCATGACAACCCAAAGGAAAACATATGAACATCACTGACATCATGAGCAGCGCAGACGTAATCAAGCGCGAACTGAATGACAAAGCCACCCACGCAGCAACCGAGATGCTGCAACGGATTGGCGGAGACAACGGCGCGTGCGGCTTCGCTTGGGTCACGATCCACCCAGAGCATAAGGGGAACACGAAGCTGGGCAAGGCCGAGCGCCGTGCGTTCGAAGCCCTTGGCGCTAAGAAGGACTGGACTGGCAAGGCGTGGGAAATCTGGAAGCCCGGCGAAGTCTTCGTACAGAGCGTTCACGTTCTGGAAGCTGCTGCTGACGCGGCGGCAACGGTTCTGAAGTCGTACGGCCTTACCGCGTACGGTGCTTCCCGCCTCGATTGATCTGACGCATTGGTGTTGGCCCTCACGTAGAGGGCCGCATCCCATGCGACTGAGCATGACGTCCAAAGCACAACTTGACAGATCATTAGTTGTGTCGGATACAATACAACATAACCAAAGGAGATACAGCATGAAGGTCAATCCATTCAGACCCGTGAACTGTCGCTACGGCGCACCAATGGGACGCGGCAGGGGATCAACCCCGCTCACTACAACCAAGCGCCTGTGCGCCCGTAGGGGGTACGGTATAGGCGGCTACGATACTGGCGGTGCCTATTGGGGTCTCCCTCAAAACATCTGGGCCGTCTGGAACGCAGGGGAATACGACACCATCCAGTATTTTCGAGCCAGCAGTCGCGATGAAGCAATTCGAACAGCAATACAGGAGGACGCAGCATGAAGAAGTACAACCACGCAGTCACCTTGGCCTTCTCGATCATAAGCGAAGAAGAAAATGGCAAGGACATCACACCCGCGATGCTGAAGGAAGCATTGCTCATACGCATCATCGGCTTGGACAACCACAGCGAGTGGATCGATGCAACCATGCCACCCTATGACACCCACGAGGAGGAGCCGTGGCCCTTTGAGGGGGACGCAGCACATGCCTAAGTACCGCGTAGTGATCGACTTGGGGTGGCACGAAGCAAACTCCAAGGCGGAGGCCATCGAGGAAGCCACAAGCAAAAAGTGGCAACTTCATCAACTTGGATATCATGCGATCACCCCCGAAGAGATCATTAAACCCGCAAAGGACTACTGGGACAAAGAAGACCAAGTAAGCCACGCATGGGAGACACGAAACGACAACGAATATTGGGAACATTAACCAATAAAATACTGCCCCGCGCAGGGGCGACCTTCTATCAAAGATAGAAGAGGAACTAAAGAAATTAGGCCGCTGACTTTGATTAGTCTGCGGTCTCTTTTGTGCCGTCTGCACAACTAACTTGACACAACTTCCGTTGTGTTGTTTACACTACAACCATAATCAAGAAAGAAAATCACATGACAACTATTCAAAACATCATCGACACCCACGATGCACGCAAGGCTCAGACAATTCTGCGCGGAGCGATCTACTCAGTCGCATCAGGAAGAGACATCGACCTCAACAAGATCGCTGTCGCAGCCGAGGGTTCGCCGCTCGTGAACAGCTTACACCCAGCAAGTAAGAAGATGCGTAGCGTTAGCGTATCCCAAATACTGGATCGGATGAGCGCCACCGCGTTGGGCTACTTGCTCGAGCATATGATCTGCATGACGGATCATCCTTTGGAAGTCATTCTCAAAGCCTTCGAAGAACCTAACCCAGCCGAAGAGACCTACGCGATGTGGCCTTGGGCCGATTTGCGTCTACACCCTGCGCCAGACGACATCTCAGACCACATCCCTGACGATCTCGACACGTCGCCTACGTCGCCTACGTACGATGTGGCAGATGACATTGCGACAGCGGCGAACGTGTTGCTGCGTGTTGCTACCAATGGCGAGATGGACGATTTGCAAGGGCTGCTCAATGAGGTGGTCAGCCTACGCAATAAGCCAGTCCAAGCAATCGTTGCACCCGCAAAGGTCGAGGCAAGCGGTGACATCCCAGAAGGTACGCCACGCAGAGTTAATGCACAGGTTGTGTTCGGTCATCGCAGCGAGCTTCTGGATATGGACATCACCGTGTACGATTGGGAGTACGACAACCCGTTGGTGCCTGCCAAGGATCACAATTACATCTTCAACATAAGCAACCTAGCGGATGCGTTGTGGGCCATAGAGACCAAGAACAATGCTTGGTTGACTGGTCATACAGGTACGGGAAAGACGACGTTCATTGCTCAGGTGTGTGCGTACACAGGGCGCATGATGATGCGCGCGAATATGGACAGCGCCATCGAACGGCCTGACTTCGTAGGGGCCATGAGCGTGACCACCGACGATGATGGCAATCAGATCACCAAGTTCGTGGATGGCTTCTTGCCCAAGGCGATGCAGTTGCCCGTCGTTATGTTGCTCGACGAGTACGATGCGATACGTGCTGATATCAGCTATGTGATGCAACCCGTGTTGGAAGGTGGTGCGCTGCGGTTGCTGGAAGATGGCGGTCGCATGGTTCACCCGCACCCTGACTTTCACATCATGGCGACAGCCAACACGGTCGGTACGGGAGACAGCTCTGGACTGTACGCAAGTGCGGTGAAGGTACAATCGAGGGCGTCGATCAACAGGTTCCCCGTGTTCATCAAGGTAGATTACCTGTCGTCTGTTGAAGAGATGGCGCTGGTCAAGAAGTTTGCGCCGCAGCTTTCGAGCAGCGCATATAATATGCTTTGCGATTTCGTTACTCATTACCGCGCAGGCTTCGCTGATGGCACGATAGCAACGCCGATCTCGCCACGCAACACGATCACGATAGGCAAGTACGTTGCCGATTTCGAGGGGCGCTTGGGCACCAATGTAGCGGTGAAGCGAGCGCTCGAAATGAACGTGATGAATACCATTGATGAAGGCGACAGCATTGCTGTGACAGGCATCATGGATCGCATCAGCAACTAATCAATCAATCAAGGATCACACAAATGTTTAACCAAAATTCAGTGGCCGCACTCAAAACGGAGTTCGATAAGTTGTCGGAGATCATGGGTACGAAAGGCATACGCACCACGTTCATAGGTCAAGGTGCCCATACCGACGGCAAGACAATCAACCTTCCCGAAATGGACATGGCAGCAACCATGACACCCAAGGATCAAGCCATCGCGCGAGGCTATCACATCCATGAGGTCGGGCATGTAACGGATACCGACTTCGGTTTGGCAAAGGCGAAGAAGCCACCCAAGCATCTGCATGGAATATGGAACGCTTGCGAGGATGTTCTGGTGGAGCGCAAGGCTGTTGAGAAATACTCAGGTTCCAAGCGTAGTCTGCAAGCGACGGTCGATAGCGTGTTGGGTAACGAGAACAAACACTGGTCCGACAACCCAGAAGAGAACGCCGCACGGCGCGAAACGTGGTGGACTGAGATACCGTACGCTGCGCTGCAACAGGCACGGCACAATGCAGGGTACGAAAGCGATGCGCTCGATCAGTACATCGAGGACATGCCTGACGATCTAGCCAAAGAGGCACGTCGCTTTGCGAAGGAGATGTACGCGACAGAGGATACTGGTGAAAGCTACGAGCTTGCGAAGAAGATAAGCAAGCGGGTCAAGGCGCTGGGCAAACAGCTTGGTGAGGAAGATGAACCACAGCCAAAGCCAACCCATAAAAAGCCAAACCCAGAGGGCGAGGATGGTGATGACGAGGGCGAGGGCAAGGGCAAGGGTCAGGATAAGCCAGACCAAGATGAAGGCGAGGAAGGTGACGGCGAGGGCGAGGATGGTGACAAGCCTGATGCTGACAAGCCTGATGCTGACAAGCCGAAGCCGAAGGGCTTCAGCATGGAAGACGCCGAGGATCGCAAGGCCGATAACATGCAAGACGTGTTTGGTAAGTACGGCCCTAAGCCTAATACGCGCAGGGTTTGCACGCAGTTTTGTGCGGTACACGATACGCACCTAGACCTGTGGAAATCACTGGAACAACAGGCTCAGATGGCAAACGTACAGGCCCGTGTGAAGGATATAATTGTAGGACAATGGCGACGTACAGACAAACACAAGGACGTACTGGCCCGAGAAAATTTAGTTGCTCGGGCACAAATCGGAAAGGATGTCAGCGCTTACGGCGCGAGGCTCGCGCGGTTGTTGATGAGCCAAGAAAGCAAGCGCAACGAGGGCGGGTACAGTTCGGGGCGTATTGATCGCCGTAGGCTGTCGCAGTTGGTGGCGGGCAACCAGAACATCTTTGCACGTACGGAAGACGTTCGAACATCGGAGACGCGGCTGATGCTTGCGGTCGATGGGTCGAGCAGCATGAGATCACTCAACACAATGTCGGCTGTACACGTTGTTAATGATGCGCTCGGTCGTGCTGGTGTCAAGTACGATGTGACCGAATGGGGTGGCCTAAGCCTTAACCGCAATGAAGATGTGATGGGTGAGCTACCGTGGATCGTGACACACAAACATTCTCACGAGAACTATCGAAAGCTACAGACGACGCTGAACTTCCAACCCGTAGGGGGCGATACGCCAAGCTACGCAGCGCTCATGACGTATGCGAATATGATGTCGAGTTGGCATGAGCCGCGTAAGATTTTGCTCATGCTGACGGATGGCGAACCGAACGGCAACAACCGTGAGCGGGATATGTGTAGCACGCTGGTCAAGGAAATGGAGGCCATCGGTATCGAGGTCATCGGGATCGGCATCGGTATTGATGTGAGCGAGATGTTCGAAAAATCTGTGCTCACGGACTTCAATAAGCTCGGAGAAACATTACTCGGCAGCCTAGAAAAGCTGCTGATTAGTCAAGGTCACGCTCATGCGTGAACTGAAAATGCCCACCTCAATTGACTATAGGTCTTCACCCACGATGAAGCGCAGTTGGTATGCGTTTTGTGATGGATGGAGACCGCACGGTTGGTGGTGGCACGTAGCGTACGTCATCCGATCAAAGCGCGTACGCCACGCCGATGAAGAAAAGATCAAGCGCATCATGTGCTTGGTCGATGAGAAACTTCCACATCTTAGAAAGGAATACGTACGTGGGAATAACAACACAAGCAATTCTTTGCCTAGCTATGAACGTCTATCACGAGGCGAGGTCCGAGGATATTTGGGGACAACTCGCCGTGGCTGAAGTCACGCTGAACAGGGTCGCAGCAAAGCAATTTCCGAACGAGGTCTGCGATGTTGTCTGGCAAAGACGACAGTTCTCATGGACGCACGATGGGAAGAGCGACAAGCCACGCGACCAAGAAGCGTGGGTAACGGCTCATAACATTGCGACCTTAGCGATACGGCAAGGGAAGCCGCGTGCAGTTGGCGAGGACGTTCTTTTTTATCACGCCGAGTACGTCAAGCCGTATTGGGCCGCGTCGTTTCACAAGGCAGCGCAGCATGGATCACACATTTTTTACCAGAGGAAAGCCAAATGAATATTGAGAAGCATGAGCAGACAATGAATGCGTTGAAGCGCATCGAGTACAA
>Ga0209192_10000692_pt1 | contig 30819 bp, 25 predicted proteins | sample ArcticOcean_MG_C_11_FD_187433 | JGI IMG/M metagenome (GOLD analysis project Ga0209192, IMG submission 187433) | Marine microbial communities from western Arctic Ocean - ArcticOcean_MG_CB2_154 (SPAdes) (version 2) | ecosystem: Environmental > Aquatic > Marine > Oceanic | place: Arctic Ocean... | reverse complement strand
GGACCTTCGACCGATCATCCAACGGTAAATGGGGTACTTATTATCTTGAAATAGATGCGCCTGCGGGATGCATAACGCTAAGCGGTCCTGCTCCAGCACCTGCTCCAGCACCTGTTCCAGCACCTGCTCCAGCACCTGTTCCAGCACCTGTTCCAGCACCTGTTCCAGATGATCCAGAACCTGATATGGAACCTGCTCCAGCAGAATCGTAATGAGAAACACCGTCGTTTCTTTTAGTTTAATTAAGATACCTTAGATGATGCGGGTAATGTTCCAGACGCTAAGGTCACTTACCCTCTGGTCTCGCTAGGGCAGTTAGTGGGTTCAGATCAAGACGGTGTCCCTAACGACTGCGATTCAGAATGTACACAAAAAGGCATGACTGCTGATTACGATGATGACAATGACAATGACGGAATACCAGACACAAACGACATTGCTCCGACGGGACCGCTGAAGCCGGCAAGTCTAGATTGGGGAATGGTAACTGGAGTGAGGCAAAATGGCGCTAAAGCAGATGTTTGGATCAAAAGTAGTGCGAATAGGTGTTTGCCTAATAATAGCGGTATTTGGCGCAAATCTGCTGTCGGCCGAAACTAAAGTGCCGAATGAGTTCACAAGCGGTACCCCTGCTAAGGCGTCTGAGGTAAATGAAAACTTTACTGTGCTTAATAACAAGATTGAATCAATTACAAACCCTGAGAAGAGTTACTCAATTATTAGTTCAGAAACTCTGGATAGCGGTCTTGTGAGAACGAAGCTTTATGCGTACGAGGTAGGTGACTACAGTACTAGTAGGTATTACCTTCCAAACATAACGTCCAGCTCCGAGGCAACTGTATTCGTTGTAAACGGCGCTGAGACTATCGTAAACGCTCTTGGCAAATTTCGAGGTGAATATACTTACGCGGCTAATTTTGGTGGTGAGTACGAAAGTCCCGATGATTCCGAATATTCACTTACTCGTTGCCCGGACGGTAGTTTGTTGCCTCGATTAAATAACGATATAACATATATGCACAGTCTGAGAAGTCCGGTGGGTGCATTTGTCCTATCTAATCGCGGAACTACCAATGCTGGAGTTTATTGGGGCTGCCCAGATGATGCGAAAGGAATAAGGGGCATAGAGTATTACTACCTAGAGGGGAAAGGCGCAGGAATATATTCCTGTATTTCGCGCGTCGCCTATTACGGGGCGTTTACTGGCAGTGGAAAAGGTTGGTCAAGAGCATCTGCCCCGTCCAACGCTTATCCCCAGTCCGTTGTAGGTATTTTTGATCGTTCATCGAATGGTGATTGGGGTACTTATTACCTTGAAATAGATGCTCCTGCAGATTGTTTGAATCTAGATTGATGTCTGTGTCGGGTTGCGGAAGCTTAGAGACAGGGGTAGACGTCTATGTATGGCGGTAAACGCGAGGGCACTGGTGGTCCGATCGGCGTGCCTAACAGGGTAACGATAGAGCAGGGTGCCGGGCGCGTCTGCTAAAGTGTCAAAGATCACTGACGCGCCGTTTTGGTTGACGTAGCGCGTGCTGGTACTGCGCCTTTATGCTTGTTCATATTCATTTGTGTATGCCCCTTAGCCAAGGTTGACTAAATAATAGGGTGGTATTGAGCTACGGCGAGGTGTCGTTTTTCGCCTTTTCTTCAAAGGGTCCTTGCAGCTGAAGACACTAAATAACGTATTGATTTTAAGGGCTTTTAGGCGACAATCTTCTAACTGTCTATTTGTGGCAATTAAGGTTGGTTTTCATGTGCTCTCACAACACAAATTCAGGCACTGCCTTCACAATCTCTTGCATCAGGACAATCGTAAAGCCTTTGAAGTACAACCCAAAAGACATGGTCGTGTCTTTTCCGGCCTCATGACCGACCAGCGATGTATGCCAATGGCGAAGGCGTTATTCGAGGCAATGTCTACCGCACATGTGGTTTAACATTGCAGCCTCAAATGGATACAAGGCCGGCAAGGACAACAAAGACATCCTAGTCAAATAAATGACACCTCAAGATATCTCCGAGACTCAAGAGCTAGCTAGAGAATGTGTGCTGAAGAATTATAAGGATTGTTAGCTACATGAAGAAATATATTACAGGTTTGCTCTTGTTAGCTTTTGCCGCTCCAAGTTTTGCTGAATGTTTGGAAGGCGATTGTAGGGACGGCAAAGGTAAGCGCATCTACCATGATGGCACCTATGAAGGGCGACTTCAGTTTGAACTTCGGGAAGGCAATGGTTCGTTCACCCACACTGATGGTGGGTTCTACGAAGGCGGTTGGATGTATGGGGTAAAATTCGGCAAGGGTAAGCACACTTACGCCAATGGCGATTTCTTTGAGGGGGGCTGGATATTCGGCGTCCGTTCAGGAGAGGGCAAAGAAGTCTCAGTTGGCGGGGCGGTTTACCAAGGAGGTTGGTTGGAAGACATGCGTCATGGCTTTGGTCAGTTTATGTCTTCTGATGGTTCGGTTTACCAAGGTGGCTGGGTTGACGGTAAGCGTTCTGGCAAAGGTAAGTACACCCACGCTGATGGATCGATTTACGAAGGCGACTGGCTTGATGGATCGATTTATGAGGGCGACTATTTTGATGACAATAGGGCAGGCACGCATACGGATATTGATGGTTCTATTGACGAAGGTAGTTGGCTAGATAAGCTGGAATCTGGAGTAACGGACACGCTGAGAGGGTTTTTTGCGTTGTTCGGTATCCACAGTATGCCAAAAGCTAACGCGCTTAATGTTTTTTTAGCCACGCTGAGCGCCGCCGCTATTTATTTCTTTGCTCGGTGGGTGGGGCTGGCAGACGGCGACAAGCGGGGTCGAGCTAAAAAGCAAAAGGGACTGCCTGCGAAAAGTAATTTAAGAGCCTTCTTCGACGCGATTTTTTGGATTTTTTTGACTTCTCTCGGGTTAAGTTTAGGTATGTTTCTAATTGTTTTTGTCATTTCTGGAGACCCTCCCCAACTAGAGGAAGTTTTCTACGTAGCATTACTAATTTTGTTCGGATTCTTTGGGCCAATATTCCTCCGGGGTTGGGTGGAAGAGCGTGCGGAAGAAAATGTGAATGCACAGGAAAGTGGCCAAAAAAATGTTGAAGGCGCCAGTCTCAAAATGGTTTTCAAAATTATATTCGGGATTTTATTGTTAGCTCTGGTTAGCAGTTTAGCCATCAGTTTTTGGCTCTTTTACTTTGAGAATCAGGAGATAGATGCGATTTTTGTTACTATGTTGGCGACAGGAATTATTGTTTTCGGCTTCTTTCTTTGGGGGCTTATAGCTCTTTCGTTAGTATACCAAGAGTGGAAATACAGCAACATGAGCGAAGGAGAAAAACAAAGTAAAGCTCGAACAATGGCGATGTTCGAAGCGGCGGCCGAAGATCCAAATTTTGATGCTGAGCGTTGGTTGCAGAGAAGTGAATCTATTTATTCAGATAAACAGGACCAAGCATCGCATACAGAAATGAGTGAAGAGATGGTAAACGATCCGAACTTTGGCCTTGACCATTTTGTAGTGAAGGGTGAGGGTCCAATTGCCCTTGTTGAAACCCTTAAAAGAATATGGAAGTAAAAGTGTTGTAGAAGAAACTTTCTACGCACACCTGTGATGGTGTATCGCTGCGGCTAATAGACAGGCTGGCGCCAGGGGAAATAAGGACATCCTAATCAAACAAATGACATCTCAAGACATCTGCAAAGCTCAAGACCCAGCTAGAGAATGTGTGATGAAGAGTTATAAGGGTTGGTAGCCTAGCTTATACAGCTTCACCTCCTCTGCTTACTCAGCCTTTAGTTCAGTTCTTAGTCGAACCTTTAGTTAAGCCTGTAGTTAAGCCTGTAGTTAAGCCTGTAGTCCACAACCAAGGGTGCCCATTGATCAAGGGTAGCTATGGTACGCCAGTGGTATCTATAGTTACCGTTTGCATACATTAGAAGGGGGGCCGTAGAAAAAAGCGTCATCCGTTTTTCTAAAACGTCTTCGTTAGAATTAGTCACTTGCAAAAACATGGCGCTGATCTTTAAGACAAGTGTGCCAATTAGGGTCAGAAGATATGCCAGAAAACGCGTTGACGGAATTTAACCTTGTTTGCAATATGCGTATTTTTGTCCTCTTAATGATAAAAAACCCTCACCTTTTGCATCTACACCGACCGCGTCATTACATCTTTCGATTAAACAAGCATGGAAGAGGTTATTACGGTATTGCTTATTGAGATCTTGTGTTTCTTCAGTGGTGTAATACTCAAGTTCTGTTCTGTAAGTATTGCTACAAATTTCTTTATTTTCAGAATGCTCATCCGTAACGCAGACCATACCCGTGTGAAACTCATTGCTACGAGACCTTGTCACTGCGATTCGTTGGAAATCAGCAGGATGTCGACGCCAAGACTTTTCATAGCAGACGCCTCTGAACTGACTGAAAAGCGCCCGGCCTTGGTTTTTCATTTGTCGTCTTTCATCTAAAGTTCCAGCACAACCCGCCAGCATCAATACGCAAATGAAAGGCAGGATAGGAACTAATCGACACATTTTAATATCTAGCAAGTTATTCCCCCAAAAAGATAAATGGCATAGTTTTTTACGTACATGTTGCTGTAACTCAAATCACCCTCATAGACCTTGCCATCAGACTAGGTGTGCTTACGTTTTTCGTTCCAACAACTCATTGCAACACCCTTAGTCCAACTTGGGACTGCAAAGCTAACAAGAGTACAGCCGTGATGAATGCTATTGGACTAACCATCCTTCTTATCCTTCTTTACGCATTCTCTAGCTAAATCTTGAGCTTTGGAGAAGCCTTGAGGTGTCACTTGTTTGACCAGGATGCCCTTATAGTTCTTAGCATCCTTGCTCCCATTCGCAGCCGCAATGTTGCACCACATATTTGCGTAGACACCTTCTTCAGTAACGTCACCGCCATTGAAGTACATCACACCTAAGATGAACGGAGTCTTAACATCACTTTGGACATCTGCAAACTTAACAACTCCCCTATCGTCTCTGCATGATTACTCTTCCTGGCTCCTTTGCTTTGCCCAACAAACTGATCAACTAGCGGAATAAACTCTGGACGACTCTTGGCTGTGCTCTTGAGCCTTAGTGAGGACAACCAAGAGTGATGCTTAAGCTCTAACGGTCCATCAAAAATTTTTTTAGGTGAGGTCAAAGCAAGTCGTGTTGGCGCTGCTCTTTAAAAGTAAAGCCCGCTTTTAGCTGTTTTGATATAGCGTGGGATTTTTATGCTGTAGTGCCTTGCTGGTTTTGTGAAGGTCGACTTAAAGCATAAATTCAAGCAGCAAGGGGCGTGTAAAACAAAAAATACAACGCACAGTGTTTAAGTTATTTGTATTGATGGTGCCGGAATGCAGGAGAATATTTAGACTAACTTTTTAAAAACCTCACGAAAAAACAAGCTATAACAGACTTCATTGCCAGTAAACTCTCTAGTTTTAGAAGAAGCGTTAGTAAACGATTTAAGAGAAATTTTAGGAATAAATAATTAGGAGTGCGTTTTCTAAAGAGGTGCGGGAGCATCTGTAGCTATACACTAATAATGTTAGTTCCCAATGATCTAAATTAGAAAACGTCTTTGGAAAAAGTCTTTGGAAAAAGTCTTTAAAAAATTTCTCTTATAAAAGACGCCGCACTGAAAGGACGCTCCGCCATTTCTTTTAACGCCCGTAGATGGCTTTCTAACTTGGCGCCTAATTGATGTAAGGGCGGGGACTTTTAAGGAGCCGGGGGTTGCTGTCGTAAATGTCACCGGTATGTGGTTTAGTGTGATTTTTCTTGTAAGTGTCGCTTGATGACCAAACGTATATTGTACGGCGTTCAGCATTAGAGGTAACAGATGAGTCAACGCTTTATATGGGGTCATATCAACGTCAATGTAGCGGACCTTGATCTTTCAATCACCTTTTATGAGAAGCTAGGCTTTGAATTATTTAGGCCCAGCATCCCCTATCTGGGCCTCGAAGCCAAGGAAGCAAGAGCAATGCCTGAAGCCATTGCACAGGCACTGGCAGTTCCGCTGAGTACTAAAGGTAGAGCTTGCATCATGCAATTAGGTAAAGGCTTACCCAAGCTCGATCTGACGGAGTTTTCCAATTCAGACATACGTCCGCCACTGCGCAACCAAGATCATGGGATCGTGCGGCTTTGTTTGGCAACGAAGGACTTACACGCAGCTTACCTTCAACTGACGGCTGATGGCGTTGAGTTTCTAGCACCACCAACGCAATGCAGTGAAAGGATGGCGGAAGTTGCCGTTTGCAAAGATCCTGACGGCACTTTGATAGAACTGTTACAGGTTCATCTTGACCGGTGGCCAAGAATATCAAGGCCCGCGACTTAATCAATGAGCGCCAACCAAACTGCTTTAGCGGCGCTGGCACTTCAAGTCAGATATTTCTATGGTGGTGAGGATGGTCTACGCTCGCAACCACGCTAATCATCTAGCTCATCAAATTTTGCCGCCATCGTGGGGTTGCCACGTGTTAGTTTTTTAAGGGTTACATCCTGTGCCTTATCGTTCGCAAGTCGAAGATTTCGGTCTGTGCCGAGTAGGGCGTCCCTAGTTTTTTGCAGATGATCAATTGATTTGTCTATTTCTGCTATGGCCGTTTGAAACCTTTTGGAAGCCAAGTCGTAATTCTTTGAAAACGCAGTCTTAAAGCTTTCTAGGTCGGTTTCGAAGTGTGTTATGTCTATATTCTGCGCTTTGACCTCGGCCAACTCAGTCTTATATTCAAGCGCGCCTATGGCCGCGTTTCTAAGCAGGGTAATGATCGGTATAAAGAACTGCGGGCGAATAACATACATGTTCGGATAGCGGTGAGATACATCGACAATTCCTGTGTTGTAAAGCTCACTGTCGGATTCCAGCAGTGAGACCAACACTGCGTATTCGCACCCTTTTTCATTGCGATCTTTATCGAGCTCTTTCAGAAAGTCTTCGTTCTTTTTCTTAGATGCAGTGGTATCGCTTTCGTTTTTCATCTCAAACATGATTGAAACGATTTCAGTGCCATCTGCATCCGCATCGCGAAAGATGTAGTCGCCTTTACTGCCGCTTTTGGCATCGTTGTCCTTTTCAAAATAGGCTTTGGGGAACGCAGTGGCGCGTATGCGGTTGAACTCGGTCTCGCAGTGCAGCTCAAGTGTTTCCCCGACCATTTTGGTAGACAGCCGCGCCTTCATGTCACGCAGGCGTTCAATGGCATCGTCCCTGTCCTTGATCTGGGTGAGATACTTGTCTTCTAGGGATTTTGTGGCCAGTTCTTTTTCTAGCTCTGCGCGTTCTAAGGTGTTTTTAAGCTCGTCCCTTTCTTTTTCTACTTTGCCTACTGCGACAGTCACTGCTAGCTGCTGTGTTACCGCACCTGCATCTAGTTTTGCTCTGAGTTCTTGAATTTGGCTGTCTTTTGTCGCTGTAGTAGTCTGCATTTCAGCCGCCACTTTGCTCACTGCAAGTTCAACAGCGCCTGTTTTTTCTTTTTCAGCCAGTTCAAGGCGGTCATGCAATTGCTGGTCAAATTCGCTATTGCGAACTTGCTTCAAGATATCTGCATATCCAGCTTCGTCAATTTTGAAGGCCTTGTCGCAATGTGGGCAGTTGATTTCGTTCATGTGCGGTCTTCTCATTCTTAATAAGGTAATAGTATCGACGAACTTGGCTGGTTTAAAACCTCAATCTGGTAATTTTTGTTGAATCGTTGGTTTTTTGTAGTTTGCTGCATCAGATCAATGGCTAAGTTCTCCAGCAAAACTATTATTCAGCGAAGAACTAATTGTAGTGTTTGCGCGCAAGACCTGCTCAGCGCTCTTGAACACTACTATTGTATAAATTATTTCTCGTAGATACGTGCTAAATGCGTCGTAAACATACAAATGGAGGGAAATTTTTCAAAGGGATTTACGGAGAAAGGCAGCAAAGAAGAACGAAGACCACCGTCTTTTGCGATCTCTAAGTTGTGCTGCTTGTCAGGATATCGTAGGGTTTCTAGTGCGTAATAAAAATAAACAGGGAAAAAATATGTTCCATAATAAACGCTCGACGCTCGTTAACACTGCATTAAGTTTTTTTCTACTTTTGTCAGTTTCCGCAAACTCTTGGTCTGATGGTCATGGGAATCATGATGCGGCAAATCATAGTGATGCTATAAAAACTATGCGCGAATTCATAGGCAACTTTGTCAAGGTATTCAATGAGGGCGACGCAGCTACGATCGCCGCTCTATATACTGAAAATGCAATTTGGTCTGTGGCTGGGTTATCAGAACCAGTTTATGGGCGTGCTGCCATTCAGGCGGGAATTGAGGGTAATTCAGACGGTTCAGTAGCAGGTGCAACTTTAGAAGCGGAAGTGTTCACCGCTCAAGACCTAGGGAATGGGTTCCTTATGGCGAATGGCAGCTGGACTCAAAGAGACGCTTCAGGTTCAAGAGTTGACGGCGGTCTGTGGGGCGACGTATTTCAGGTCGTTGATGGCGAAGTGTTGCTTCATCTCGAGTCAACAAGCAGAAATTAACGCCAGTTGGTGAAAATTGTTCCGAGCTTTCGATTTTTGAATGTTCGGATCAGTTGCCATCATGGCTCGTTTAGAAAAACCCATTCGGGTGGCAAGTCACGCACTAGCCCTGCATGCAAGTAGCAAGTTCGCCTCAAAACTTTTTTTTAGCGCGCATATATAGCGGCGCTAACTTAGGGTTTTTGTATGTAATTTTTAAATTAACGAGTTACGCCGGTTTTTAAAAACTAACCCTTTCCCACCCCGCTGAGAAGGGCGCTGGAATTATATTCCCTTTGCGTTTTTCTGCTTATTGTCTGCAAACATAACTCAAAACCTAAGATCAACGACTTCAGCATAGGTGTACTCCCCACTTCGGGGTTTAATACGATAGGGCTTATAATATAGTCATACTAAGACGAATTCTTTTTGGTCTGTAAAAATTTTATTGGAAAATCCTTTGCGAAAAAAATGTAAATGAAAGATCACTGGCACCTATTTACCGACGGCAGTGTGAATACTCAATCGAAAGTTGGCTATGGGGCGTGCCTGTGGCTGCTGGAATTTACCGACTCAACCGACTCGCTCAAAGATAATGTTAAGACCAAACGGTTCGCAGCGACGAGCTCAACTAGGTTGGAATTGCAGATGCTTATATGGACGCTGGATGAACGCTTAGCGGTGATTAAGGAAAATGAAATAGATCTAACGGTTTACACTGACTCACAAAATATTATTGATCTGCCGAAGAGGCGGGAGCGCCTCGAGCGTGATAACTATTTCTCTAGCAAAAAGAAACAGCTGAAGAATCATCAACTGTATCGAGCGTTCTATAGCTTAATGGACCGTATGAGGTTCAACCTCGTAAAGGTGAAAGGCCATGAGCCTTCTGCGCAACGTGATCTTATGGCGCAACACTTTAGCCTAGTTGACCAGGCCGCGAGGCGAGCGTTGCGAGCAGATAAATCATAAAGGTAAATCATAAAGGTAAATTATAAAGAGAAGTTACAGAGAGAGGTTGTAAAGAGAGCAACGCACTCTCTTTCGTGCTCAATTTCTTCAGACGATCTTCAGGTCAACTAAGCTTTGGGCGCCGTCCCTGATGGCGGTGTCGGCGTCCCTTGGTTGCCAGCCAATGGCCAATGCCGGTGAATTATCGATGGCTTTAATACGCCCTAAATCGGGCAAAAATTGTTTAATTTCCTGCAGAAAGAACCCGGCAAGTTTTGCCACGAAGTTAGGCATTTCTGAGGTTGGAATTTTTAGGGTTGGATGCTCAGCTTTCACGGTTTTAGCCATATCGACAAACCAACGAAAGCCGTTGGCGCACATATAGCGGTTACCGGCGGCTTCTGGCGTTTCTAATGCCAGCCTTTGCAGAGTCGCCACGTCTCGGACATCAACGATCTCAAAGCCAAGTTTCGGCAGGATTGGATAGGCACCTGTCATGAGAAGATAGAGGGCCTCTAACGAACTGCCGTAGTCTGCCTCAAGTGCGGGGCCCAGTACGAGAGCAGGGTTTATGGCGACCAGCTCCAGATCGTTCTCACCGGCATATTCCCAGGCGGCTTTTTCCGCGACGGTTTTACTCTTCACGTAGGGTGATAAGTCAGTGCGAGAGAGGTCTGTCCAGTCTTGGTCGGTGAAGGTGCCGCTGTCCCGGCTGCCGGACATGACCGCGGCTACAGACGAGGTCAGAACCACACGTTTGATGCCATTTGCAGTAGCAGCTTTGAGCACGTTAATCGTGCCTGTTTTCGCTGGCACGATGACCTCGTTCTCATCTTTGGGCTGTACTATGGGCACTGGGGACGCCACGTGTAGGATGCAGTCGCAACCTTGGGCAGCTTCTACCCAGCTTGCCTCATCCATTAGGTCAGCTGAAGCGAACTCAAGGGCGTCAATGCGATCGGTATGGCTCGCCAGCGTTGCTTTGATCGCGTCGCCACGTGCGGCATCGCGGAGCGTACCGCGCACATCGTAGCCATGGTTGAGCATCTCAATAATGCAGTGACTGGCGATAAATCCGCTCGCTCCAGAAATCAGTACCTTCGGCATTGTGTATCCTATGAATTAGCTAATTGTTGGTGTACATGCTACTGCATGTTGCCGACAAGCACCAAAAGCTTGCAAAATATGAGGCTCTTTAGGCTCAGAACTTTAAGCTCAGAACTTAAAACTGAGAACTTTAAGTTCAGATCTTCGGGCGCGAAACTTTAGACTCAATCCAAAAAGTTTGCTCGCATTTATTTAAGATTCCCAATTCCTCCAAATTTCTATTGCACAAACACGCACTTAGGGTACGTTTAGATCTAGGCTGTCGCCGGCGTTAAATGGCGGCGTTGCGGAATTGGGCCGCGGCAGGGCTCGCGGAAAACTTGTGAACGAGTGTTTGTCATTCGGTTCGATTTTTCGTTGTTGCGCTCAAAGCCAAGCATTGTTTTTGGGGTAAGACTTTAGCTTTTTGTTGGAAGAGGAGTACTCACCGATTGTGAGAGAACGAATATGTGCGGCTATTAGCGGAAATTACCAGTGAGCTCACTGACGCCTCAATCTAGTGACCGAATCGGCGAACCTTTTAACAAGGTCAGTCGGCGAACCGTTGTTGGTTACGGTTTTGGTGACTTTGGTTTCAACCTTTACGCTACCGGCCTTAATCTTTACCTTCTTTACTACTATACGGACGTGCTTGGCATAGGCCCGGCTGTGGCTGGTCTTATCTTTATGATCCCGGTGATCTGGGACGGCATCTCTGACCCTTTGATGGGTTGGGTAGCTACTCGCACGCGTACCCAGCTTGGGAAATTTCGCCCATATATTCTGTTTGGTGCGCCATTTGTGGGGCTCAGCTTTGTTGGCATGTTTGCTGCGCCCGTTTGGTTTCCCGATCAGGTTGTGGCGGCGAGCTTAATTTCCCACATTGTTTTCCGCACTATGTACACAGTGGCGTCGGTACCTTACTCATCCCTTGCGGCTGCAATTACTTACGACAGTCAAGAGCGCGGCACTATGGCGGCGGTGAGAATAATGAGCGCAATGGCTGGCGGAGTGGTTACTGCGGCAACCCTGTTAGAGCTTGCTAGCTATTTTGGCGGCGGGGACTTTCGCGAAGGGTTTATAATGGCGGGGCTGCTCTATGCACTGATCGCAACAGTCGTAATGTCAGTTGTTTTTTACACTACAGCCGAAAAACCCATTGTTGCAGATCAGGTGCAACTCACCACGGCGCAAACCCTGGCCTTCGTAAAGTCCAATACCGCGTTCTGGGTGTTATGCGGTGCGTCCTTCGTCGGTATCATTGGCTCAACTATGGGTGGCAAAGCGCTGGTGTATTACATCAGTTACTACGCAGATCAACCCGAAGCGGTTTCTATTATTCTGCCTCTGGGGATATTGGGGGCCTGTATTGGCATTCCCCTGTGGACCTTGGTCGCGCGTAGGCTATCCAAACGCGCTGTTTGGATAATGGGTGGTTGCGGTGCCGCCATTGGCAACTTTGTCCTTTTAGGTTTGGAAATTACGGATGTTGCCTCTTTATCCGCACTCGTCATTTTCAGCGGCATTTGCGGTGGCTCCATTGCGGTCATGTTTTGGTCTATGCTCCCCGATACTGTGGAGTTTGGCGAATTGCGCAGCGGTGTGCGCGATGACGGTATTTTGTTTGGCCTTTGCCAATTTATCAGTAAAGCAGGTTCCGGCTTAGGTGTTGGCATGATTGGTTTGTTACTCAGTTTCATCGGTTACAGTGCAAATGAGGTGCAGAGCGAAGAAACGCTGCAAGGCATTCGTATGGCCGCTTTTTTGATACCTGCTGTGTGCTCTCTTTGTTCTGTCGCTGTGATCACCCTATACCCGCTAGATGAACTCATGCACCGGCGTATTGTGCGCGCTTTGCTTTGGAGAAGACGAAGAGCGCTCTCCTGACCTACGCAATGTCCGGTGCTAGCCGGCATAGCTGGTTCCGCCCTCGCATTTAGTTAAAGAATGTATTGATAAGAGTTATAAGGATTGTCAGTTAGATGAGAAAGTTAGTTACAGGGTTACTTTTGCTGCTGGTGAGTACCATTGGTTGGTCTGGTGCTGGGCCAGAGGCTGAGTCCCCGAAGACTGCGGAGTTAAGCCTACTTGTATACAACACTCATGGCTTGCCCGAGCTTATTGCCGGCGATAAACCAAGAGAGCGATTCCCAAAGATAGGGGAGTTGACCAAGGGCTATGATTTATCCCTGTTGCAAGAAGATTTTGCCCACCACGACCTGCTGTTGCAACATGTGAGGCGTCCAACAGACGCAGTGCAAGGCAGCGATGCGCGCATTCCTGAGTGCATGGTCTGTTCTGGATCTGGGTTGACGCTTGTCTCAAACTTGCCGAAATCCGATTGGCAGGTTCGCTCTTCCTTCAAGCCCTTCGATACCTGTTCCGGCTGGGTCAGTGGGTTAAACGACTGTTTTGCGCAAAAGGGTTTTCAGTTGATTACTTTGGAAAACACGCTCGGGCATCGGATTTTTATGGTGAATACGCATCTTGATGCTGGGCGCAGCGAACTTGACCGAGAAGCGAGAGCGTCACAGCTAGATCAGATTGCGCTTACTCTAGAGACGGAAGCGGGCAGCTCGGCAATACTGCTTGCAGGTGATCTAAATCTCCACTGGGAAACCCCTTCGGATAACGAGTTACTGCAAAACTTCGTTCAGCGCCTAAATCTTGTTGCTGCGCAAAAAGGGGGCGACGCATCAAGCAGTTGGCAGACCCTAGATTATATTTATTATCGCAGTAGCAAGGAAACTACTTTAAGTTTGATGAGTTCTGGCGAGGATGTCGCGTTCACTAGCGAAGGTAAACCGTTGAGCGACCACCCCGCACTTTTTGCAAATTTTACGATCCAATGAGACGCGCTGTTATGGTGGTGCAGTTGGTGCAGTTGGTGCGGATGGTGCGGATGGTGCGGATGGGTACTGTCGTTTGAGAGCGAGAGTGAAAGATTGCGCAAAGTGCCATCAGTTTAGAGATGTCCTGTTTAGATGCAGGTATGCAGATTTTGATTGGCTCTTTCTGTGCCAGACGTGTCTTTTACCTGTCAAAAACGAGCACGAGTTAACCTATACATACGGCGGCACTTGGAAGAGCAAGAAGAAGTAAAAGAAGAAGTAAAAGCAGCTGCAATTAAACGCCACTTTGAGTCAGTCTATGGTCAAGGCTAAGCGGTAATTGAATTATAGGGTTTTGATGCAGTTGCTCTTTTTGCGAAAAATAACTGAAGATACAAGTTCCTGGGGGAATTATGCAGAGTAGAAATTTATTACCAATTTTTGTGGTTCTGCTGAGTTTTGGTCTATTTTTTTTGCAGCACCTAGCTACCCAACCGCCCAGCGTAAAGGCGGCGGACGCTCCTCAAGATCAATTTTCAGCTGCAAGAGCCTACAAGGTCTTGGAAGTTCTACTAAAGGAAAATAAACCACACCCTGTAGGTTCACAAATGAACCAAGTGGTCAAAAATAGAATTAAAAATGAGCTAGATAAACTAGCCATAGAGTACGAAGAACAAAAAACATGGGCCTGTGCGTCAAGGTTTGGAAGTTGTGCTGAGGTAGACAACCTCATAGCGATAATCCCAGGAAAAACCGATGCGCCTTACTTGGCCTTAATGGCGCATTACGATTCAGTGCCCATGTCTCCGGGCGCAGGGGACGATGGGTCCGGGGTGGTGGCAATTATTGAAACTGCCAGAGCACTTAAACTAGAAGCGCCTTTCCAACACCCAATTGCGTTGATTTTTACTGACGCCGAAGAAATTGGTCTAGTAGGTGCCGAAGCTTTTTTTGAGCAACACCCTTTGGCAAAAAAAGTAGGCATCGTTCTGAATGTTGAAGGTAGCGGATCTTCTGGCAGCAGTATGGTGCTGAGGACTTCAAAAAATAATCAACTGCTAATGAAAAGTTACTCTGCTGAAAATGCCGAGCCCTATGGATATTCTTTTGTAAAAGAAATCTTTAAGAGGATGCCAAACGACACTGATTTTAGTGTTGTTGAAAGAGCCCAAATTTCAGGAATAGATTTTGTTTTTGCTGGAGAAAGAAACCATTACCACACCCCTAATGACAACTTAGAGAACATTGATCTTAAAACCATCCAACATCACGGCGAAAATATTTTGCCCTTATCCAGAGAGCTGGCTTCTGTTGAATGGAATGAAATGGGAGATGAATATGTTTACGCAGGCGAGGTATATGGACTCTGGACTCAATGGCGATCATCGAACAGCATAATTATTTTGCTGGTAAGTTTGTTGTTACTGTTGGCCGCTTTGGCTAAGTCCAATGCCAGCCTTAAAGGCATTGCTCTCGGGGTTGTGTTCTCGCCGCTCACTGTCGTCATTACAGTCTTATCAGGTGCGTTAGGGTTCTATTTGTTGTCCATCACGTCAGGCACAATTATAAGCTGGCCGGGCATAGATTGGCCGTATCGTCTTTTACTCCTCGGTGCCACTGGTATCGGTTTGTTGACGGCGACTATGCTAAACAAAAGGTTTGTCGATCAGATTGATATGATCTTTGGCGCTTGGTTTTTTTGGTTCCTAATTGCCTTTGCGACATCTATTTACCTGCCGGATGCTGCCAATAATTTCGTCCTGCCAATAATGGGCGCGAGCTTATTGATTGTGTTGTCGAACTTCATCAAGGAAAAGTACAGGGTCCCATTTCTGTCGTCGGTATTGGTTATGACAATACCATTTACCCTCGGGCTGTTATTTTCTCTGGAGCAAAGCCAAGGCTATAAGCTGGTTTGGGCATTACTGCCCTTTATCGGTCTTTTTGCCCTAATAATTACGCCTTTCTTGTATGACGTAAATAAGAAATTCTCCTTTGGGTTGCTCTTTATAGTGGCCGGGGTTTCTATACTTATGGCGAGTAATACCCACCTTTATACTGAGGATCGACCTCAGCACGTGAATATTCTTTTCTATGAAGATTTGGATTCGGGCCAAGCACATGTTGAATTGGCTGGGGATTATAAGGCAATATTTTCTGAACCTTTCATAGAACCTATATCAAGTTACGTGGCGGCTGAGCAGCCTCAATCGTTATTGCCCTTTAATAAAGAGATCATTTCTACTAACTGGGCTAAAACTGATTCCAGCGGATGGGCGGGGCCTTCGCTGATGTCTTATGCAAAGAGCGACAGTGATAAAACGGTAAGCCTTAAGTTAAAAAGCAACAGATCAGCAAGCCGGTTGGTTCTACTCCTAGCAGAAAATTCTGGGTTAGCTTCTTATGCTCTAGGGGAGTTGGAAGTCAAACCTATTCTAAGTAAGTGGGGCTTATACAAGGGCTACTACGCGATCTATCTAAATGGCATCTACGACAAGGTTGTAGATTTGAGACTGACATTTAAAACTGCCGATGCGACAACGCAGGGGTATCTTATGGATATTAGTACGCAGTTACCCCCGTCTGTGAATGACTTATTTAATGACCGAACGGGCATTTTTTCGCCGGTACACAGAGGAGATCAATCGGTGTTAATGAAAAGAATAGAATTCTAATTTTCATCCAAATGTATTTTGTCGGCCGCTTATGCTATTTAGAGCCAGTCAGAGACGAGGAAGCAGGAGCCAGCTGTCCGCTTCCAATGATGTTCTGAAATCGTTAAATTTGAGCAATTCCGACACTAAGAACAAAGGTAGCAAGACATGCACACACTCGTAGACCCGCTAAAAAGAGCATTGCAAATTAGGCCCAATGAAGTAGCTGTGATCGACGGCGAGAAAATGTTCACCTATGCAGAGTTGTGGGAACGCTGTTCTAGGCTTGTTGGCGCTCTGCAAAACTTAGGGGCGGTAAATGGCGATCGTATTGCTATTCTCTCTAATAACAGTCACCAGTATTTTGAAGCCTATATGGGTATACCCGCTGGCCGGATGGTTGTTGTGCCGCTCAACACGCGCCATGCGCTACCCGAGCTGATGTATGCGCTTGAAGATTCTGGTGCGAAAATACTCTTAACCGACCGCGAAGATATCGGTGGGTTACAAGGTATTGTTGATCATGTAATTTCGCTAAATGGGGGTTATGAAGATGCGCTGGCTGCTGCAACGCCGGTGCCACTAGGGGTTGATGCAAGCGAAGAGGATTTGGCAGGGTTGTTTTACACCGGTGGCACAACGGGTGCCAGTAAAGGGGTCATGCTCACGCACCGCAATTTAATCGCTAATGCGTTCAATTGGCTATCTGCTGTTGCCCAGAGTCCAAATGATCGGTCTTTAGTGATGGCGCCAATGTTTCATGCAGCCGGTTCGAACGGTATTTTAGCCGCTATTTGGCAGGGTTCATGCCAGGTCGCGCTGGGTGCATTTGAGCCGAAGACTGTTTTGCAGTTGATCGAGAAACATAAAATCAATATCACCCTAGGCGTCCCCTCTATGCTTGCGGCGATAGCGGAAGAACAACAGGCAAACCCCAAAGACGTTTCAAGTCTGAAAGTTTTGGCTCACGGGGGTTCGCCTATTGCGACAGAGGTTATTAAGCGTTGCAGCCAAGCATTTCCGTCAGCGCAAATGGTTGAGGTGTATGGGGCGACCGAAACGTCGCCACTGGCAACACTGCTGGGTAATGAAGAACAACTTATTGATGACCCGAAGGCACGCTCATGTGGCCGTTCTGTAGTGGGCTGTGCAATAACCATTTGCGCGCCGGAAGGGCGTGCTCTGCCAACTGGCGTAGTGGGAGAGGTGGTTGTATCCGGTGCAAATATTATGAAGGGCTACTGGAATAAGGCTGAGCAAACCGCGGCCGTTATAAAAGAGGGCGGTTATTGGACGGGTGACTTGGGTTATTTAGACGCTGAAGGCTATTTGTTTTTGGTTGATCGCTCCAAAGATATGATTGTCAGCGGCGGAGAGAACGTCTACTCCACCGAGGTGGAAGATATTTTGTATAAATTTCCTGGGGTGTTAGAAGCTGCGGTGTTTGGTGTGCCGGACGAAAAATGGGGCGAAGCTGTATATGCGGTAGTAGTGCCTCGACCTGAAGCGACAGATGTTACGCCAGAGGCGCTTATCGCATTTTGCCGTGAACATATTGGCGGCTATAAGGTGCCTAAGGGGATCGACATACAGCTGGAGCCGCTGCCTAAGTCAGGGCCGGGCAAAGTACTTAAGCGCGAACTGCGCGCGCCATTTTGGGCCGCAACAGATAGAAGTGTGAATTAGTGCAGTGACTAAACTCATATTGCTAATAATGCTTATTGCCCCAAGTTGGGCATTTAGTCAGGGTCTGATTGAACAGAGTTCTCTCAAACAAAGCGTTAGCGGTGCAGAGCTTGAAAGGAACTATTGGCTATACACGCCACAGGACCTCCCAGAAAATCCCGCGTTGGTGGTTGTAATGCATGGTTATTCTGGAGATGCCCGAGCAATTATGAACTATTCCGGAATGAATGATGTCGCTGACAATCACGGCTTCATTGTTGCCTACCCGCAGGGCACGATAGACAGTGAAGGCAATGCGTTTTTTAATGTTGGCTATGAATTTCACCAAGACTCGGAGGTGGATGACGTTGCCTTTATCGAGGCGCTGGTTGCAGATGTTGCGGTAGGGCATGGGGTGGATTTAGCAAAGGTTTTTGCCACAGGCATGTCTAATGGTGGCGACATGAGCTACTTGCTTGCCTGTCGTTCAAGTAACAATTTTCGCGCAGTTGCGCCAGTTGCTGGCTCCATGATGCAAACAATGGTCGAGCAGTGTGCGCCAGCTCGAACTTTGCCAATTATGGCAATCAGTGGCACCGATGACCCAGTAACACTTTACGCTGGAGATCTGCAAAATAGTGGCGGGTGGGGCGCTTATATTGGGCAAGAGGCGACTAAAGATTTTTGGATTGCAAAGCATGGTCTTGTTGATGCAGCCATATTTGAACTTAATGACACTCATCAGCCACTAATGATAGGTAACAGTAAAATTCAGTTGCAACGCTATTCCAACGGAAACGGTAGATCTGAGATTTGGTTTTATCGAGTAGACAGCGGCGGACACGACTGGCCCGGTGCCAAGTTCGACACAGGGTGGTCACCCACACGTTACGTGGCGCTATATGGTATGGGCTTCGGTAAGAACCAAGACATAGATGCCAGCAACGAAATTTGGAAATTCTTTGCGCACTGGATTACTCAAGACAACGAAACTAGCCGCTAGTCTTAGTCCACAACCCCACAACCCCACAACCCCACAACCCCACAACCCCACTAACCTTTGCGCAAAATCTGCCGTGTAGATTTGTTGAGACTCTACAGCAAATAGAGGCGCATAAAGGTCTAGTGCTGTCAAAATTCGGGCGTGACCATATATCTAGTTATTTTTAGCGCGCTTATTTTATTTGCAGTCTGCGATTTTATTGGCTATTACTTACTCGAAGAAAAAGGGGAGAGATATGAAGATAGGCATGATGTTGGGTTTTGAGGATTGCATAAAAACCATGACCACAATTGCGCGGGAAGCAGAGGGCGCAGGAATCAATTCGCTATACACGGTAGATGCAGGAAGAAGTGCAACCATCACTGCGGCGGCAGTTATTAATGCCACCAGCAAGGCACAGGTCGGCACATATATTGTAAATGCCTACGCGCGCGAACCTTGGATGACAGGGTTAGAAGCAAGAGATCTAAACGAAATAAGCGACGGTCGCTTTATTCTCGGCGTTGGCACAGGCAACCTGCACTTCAACGACTTATATATGGGCATTGACTCATATAGAGCAAAGGCCAAAATGCGCGATTTTATGCAGATTGTGCGCATGGTAGTCAGTGGTCACGCTGCTGAAAGAGTGCGCTATCAAGGCGATGTACATAAAATTCGTTGGCGCGCGACTTGGGATCCGGTTACCCCAACGCTACCTGTCTACATGGCCGCGTCCGGTCCAAATATGGTGCGTCTAGCGGGTGAAGTTTCTGACGGCGTTGGTGTCGGTATTATGTCTTCGGTTGAGTTTGTGCGAGACGTAATAAGGCCGAACGCTCAGGCCGGTGCAGTAGCGGCGGGTCGAGACCCAGAGGCATTGCTCTTTCCCACTGCTGCAACGGTGAGCGTGAATAAAGACGTTGAAGCTGCGCGCAATGCAAGCCGAGCAGCAATATGTAAGCTTTATCACCCAATCCCACATCCATATTACGACTCGCAACTGCGGCAAATGGGCTTTACTGAATTTGCAGACCAGGCTACGCAGCTGATGCCTGCTGGAAAGTTGCGTGAGGCTATGGCCTTAGTACCAGACGAAGTGGTCGACCGTATGACCATCACCGGTAATGTAGAGCAATGTGCTAAGAGAATTGAAGAGTACGCTGGCGTAGCCGATGAACTCATTCTTGCTCGTACGGGGCAGCGTAATGACTCACGCACAATGGCTGACTATGAGGATTTCTTGCAGCTGGTAAGTCAATCTGCAATTTAGGCAAAAGTGTTTTGGGCAGGTTAGTGGGTAAGTAGCCTCTAGCTAAGAGCTAAGAGCTAAGAGCTAAGAGTTAAGAGTTAAGAGTTAAGAACTAACGCTGTTGCAGGTTTGTCTAGTCTTGTTCGCCTTATATAAACACTGCAATAATGATTTGGATATTTAATATGCGGAGAAAATGATGCGAGCAGTAGGGTTAATGGTGCATGGCGGTCCTGAGGTTTTGCAGGTGGTGGATGTGCCTGAAGTGCAGGCGGGTTCAGGACAGGTTCGAATCCGCAATTATGCTGCCGCAGTGAACCCCACGGATGTTGTGGGCAGAAACGGCATGCGTGCAGCGCTACAGAAGAAAGATCCGCCACCTTATGTACCGGGCATGGATGCCGCAGGTATTGTTGACCAAGTGGGCGAGGGCGTAACCACGGGGGTCAAAGTGGGCGATCGGGTTATGGCTATGGTGGTGCCCAATGCCACCCACGGCGCTTATCGAGAACAGATTGTATTAGACCAAATGGCGGTTGTGCCTGCGCCTGCGGGCACCTCGCATGTGCAAGCCTGTACGTTGCCGATGAATGCGCTCACCGCAAGAATGTCGTTGGACTTGCTGGATCTCAAACCTGGTCAGGTGCTTGCTGTTACAGGCGGTCCCGGTGCTTACGGCGGCTACGTTATACAGTTGGCGAAAGCGGATGGATTGCAGGTGATCGCAGACTGCGCTGATTCAGATAAGGCACTTCTCAAATCTCTTGGCGCCGATATTATTGTTAGCCGCGGTGACGGGTATGCTGAGAAAATTCGCGAGCACTTTCCCCAAGGCGTAGATGGCCTTGCTGATGGTGCATTACTCAATGAGCTTGCCATTGATGCAGTGAAAGACGGCGGTAGCTTTACTGCAATTCGCGGCTTTAAGGGCGAACAACAAAGAGACATTAAATTCAGTGCTACTTGGGTGACCGGTTACGACGGTGAATACGCAAAACTTGACGTGCTTCGACAGCAGGTCGAGGCGGGTGTGCTGACCTTACGTGTTGCAGATTCCGTGACGCCAGAAAACGCCAGTGTTGCGCATACGCGATTAGAGCAGGGTGGTACACGTGGTCGTATGGTGATTGAGTTTTAGTTTTGGTGCCAGAGGTTGTCTGAGAAATGATCAGAAATGATCGCAAGAGACAAAATAACGGCGGGTAGAATACCCGCCGTTATGCCTACTTTTAGTGCTTTTGCTAGTGCTTTTGCTAGTGCGGGCGCTAGTTTTCTATATCAATAGGTCGATAGTAGTCAGTGCCCGTAGTCTCAAAGTTATCCCTCATTGCTCTGAATTGCGCACCTGCGGAACCTTCTTCCGACAAGGTCAAATTCTGACGAATAAAGTTCACGCTATCAGGATTTAGATCACTGGCCATATTCCAGTACTCATCGGCCTTGCTGTCCATTGCGTGCTTGCGAAACAAGTTACCTAAGCAAAATGCTGCATCAGCTTTCTGTTGGTCCGCAGTATGTTGGCGAATGTTGCCAGCCACTGTTGCCGCAGACTGCACATGCTTGCTCTGGGCACCATTAGCGACCCAGTCTTTGAGTGCAGGTTCATACACATTGGTGCCAAAGGAAATGGATTGGTCACCCACGCCTAGCTCGTGGACCTTGGAATAAGTACCTTCGTCGATTCGCACAATACGTCCTTCTTCATCAATCCACGCCGCCGAGGGCACGTTGACAAAATTGAATGCACTGCTGACTAGGTGATCTTCGTCCACTACCTGTATGTAGGTTGGGTTCGCCGCATCAAAAATGGGTCCCGCTGCCGCCTCACCGCCGGTGTCTTGGGCCGCACAAATAATGACAAAGTCCGGATCGTTTATTTCTTCATATATACGTTGCCACACGGGCACGTCAAGAAAGCATCCTCACCACGAAGACCAAGTAACAATAAGCGCTTTTTTGCCTTTTAGGTCAGCCAGTCTGACCACTTGACCCTTACGGTCGGTGAGCTCAATGTCTGGCGCCATGGCGTCCACCATCATGTTTGCACGCTTTGCAGGAATTTCCGCAAAGCTCCAAACACCTGCCGCATGGTCTGCAACGTAAGGTTGGTCTAACAAGTCAGCAAAGGCGGTTAGGTTGAACCATTGCTTACCGTCTTGTTCAACCAACAATTGATCATTTAAGGGAATGCATAGGTCTTTGAAACATGCGCCTTCGGGCTTGATTTCAAAACCGTTGATTTGCCCAAGGTCTTTGGGATTAATCAATAGTCCGTCGCCGTCGCCAGTTTCGGTAAGGGTGACTGTTTTACCCTGATACAGCACAGTTGCGCTGCCTTCAGGATGTATTTCTTTCGCTTCAAATGGGCTTCGAAGCTCTGGGTAGGCCATAAAGGCTTTTGCCATTGGGATCTCCTATTTTTGCTCTCCAACCCATGGATAGTACGTTAAGCGGATCAACCTGTCAGCGTCAGCAGTTTCTGAAAAAAAGGAGTCTGGAAAAAAGTGTCCGGAGAGTAATATTCGGCGAACTAGGCGGTGCAAACCCTCTGTAGCACCTCATTGACGGAATTTACTTCCTCCCAGGCACTATCCCTCGTTAAACTCCTACCCATGCGAGTTAACTATGCGAATTAAGAAAGATAAATCTGGCAAGTCGAACTTGGTGTTTAGCACCGATGCGCGTATCTGCCCGGGTTGCCTGCGCCCGCAAGCTGCCTGTGTGTGCAAAAGTCAGCACAATACATTGGCTGATCAGGGCGACGGCATTGTGCGCCTGCATCGCGAGACCAAAGGGCGCAAAGGCAAGGGTGTGACTTTAGTGAAAGGGCTAATCCTCGCCGAGACTGAACTCAGCCAGCTGGCAAAAAAGTTAAAAAACGCCTTTGGCGTGGGCGGTTCCATTAAGGCCGGCGTCATTGAATTGCAAACCGCTGACCGTGACCGGGTAAAAGTGCTGCTCGAAGAAATGGGCCATACGGTTAAGCTCGCTGGCGGCTAATGCTAGAACTAGAACTAGAACTAGAACTAGAACTAGAACTAGAACTAGAACTAGAACTAGAACTAGAACTAGAACTAGCCCCTTTGACTAACGGCCCAGCTTGTTGGGCCGTATTGCTCTGGCGATAGGTTTAGTCGCCTTTAGCCTTTAGCCTTCAGCCCATAGAGTGAGCTGTTATAAGCCCTGCAAAAATTTCACTAACTCTGCGTTAACGCCCTCTGCGCGCTCTTGTTGTAACCAATGTCCCGCGCCCGGAAATTCAACGCATCCGCGTAAGTCTGTAAGGCCAGTTTTCATCGACTCTATTGCGTCCGCAGTGTTTCCGGCAACTAGGTCGTGTTCTCCATACATATACAGGGAAGGTTGATCAATTGATTTGCCAATAAAGGGCGCCACAATGCCCGGCAGGCGCTTTATGTTTCTGTACCAATTAAAGCCGCCGGTAAAGCCCGACGCTGCATGTTCTCGCACGTAGAAATCCAGATCTTCTTCGCTCAACCATTCGGGCAGTGCATCTGGAATAACAAATTGTTCGGTCATTGTTTGACCTTGCGGAAAGTGACCGTCCCAACCAATGCTGTGGAAGCCGTCTTTTATAACGTCGCCGCTGATGGAATATAAAACCCCAAGCATACTGCGCCTTACATCTTTTTCGAAATCAGCTTCAGCGACACCAGGCTCTTGGAAAAATAATCGGTAGTAGTCCTGATCGCCCGCGTTTGCTCGCATAACGTCGTTCATTGAAACATCTGCGGGTAGGGCAAAAGGCGGCATGAAGGGTACCGAGAGTACCGCCACCGCGCGAAATAGATCTGGCCGCATTAATGCGCTGTACCAAGCCACTGGACCGCCCCAGTCATGGCCAATCACTACAGCTTCGGACTCGCCCAATGCCGCAACACTGCCGACCACGTCGCCAATTAGGTGGCTAATGGTGTAAGCGTCAATGTTTGCGGGTTTTGTACTGTCGCCGTAACCGCGCATATGTAGGGCCACGGCTCTGTAACCTTGGTTGCCTATCGCGCGAATCTGGTGACGCCACGAGTACCAAGATTCTGGCCAGCCGTGACAAAAAATCACCAACGGCCCTTGGCCATATTCAACATAGTGCAGTTCTATACCATTGGTCTCGATCATGCCTTTTTTGAAGTCGCTGGTATCGCTCATGAAGATCTCTCTTTGTCGTATTGGGGTTACTTCTTAATCGTATTTTGACGGTCTTTTTGCTGCCGCTCGTATCACTACTGCGCGGGTTAAGCGCCATCTTTGTCTACTTGACGTTACAGCGAAATCATCGCAGATTGAAAGCGCTCAGAGCCGTTGTAAGCAATTATTTACAGATTTTATAAAAGACAACCTGGGTGCGCTTGCTCAAAAGCTAGGTGTAAATGATTAGACGATCCGTTTTGGTAAATCAGTCGGGCCGCAATGTTTGCTACACTTGCGGCTCTCTATTTCTGGTTAAAACTAAATGAAATTACTCCACTCATCTCCGTTGAGGCCTATATTGCCCCTATTGAGCACGCTAATCTTTCTCCTAAGTGCCGGGGTCAATTTGAGCGCGAATGCCAGCGCCATTGTTGGTGGCCAGTCAGTGCAAGCCGGTGACGTGCGCATTACCGAGTTGATGGCAAAGGTTGAGGGCAACGATGGGAGTTGGTTTGAGCTATTGAATACCACCGATAATGATGTCGATCTGAAAGGTTGCACTTTATCCAGTGGCGATGAAGAACAATTTGTTTTGCAAGAACCGTTGCTTATCTCTGCTGGCGCTTACAGGGTTTTTGCCAGTGATGTGAGTAATTTGGCGCTACTCACCTTGGTTGCAGGAGAGGTTGCCCATCAGTACCGCTCTACCGACTTTGAGCTCGCAGGTGGCCCGGATACGGTGAGTCTGAGCTGTAATGAGGCGGTGATTGATACGGTGAGCTACGCAAGTTATCGCCCAGGAGCAGCAACGCAATCGCGGGGGTGGCAGTTGGCACCCGGGGTGTTGGATGCAAGTGCAACTGACGATGACATCAGTTGGTGCTATACCGGTTTGCCGATTTTGTCCGAGGATTATCTTTACGGTGACGACAATGTTGCTTCTCCGGGCCGAGCCAACCCTCGGTGTACGGAGAACGTCTTACCTTATTTGTATATCAACAACCAAAATGCGGTCAGTGTAGAGGGCATTGATTTTGCTCAGACCTTAAGCGTTGCTGAGGCAGAGCTGCAGCGCAACTTAGCCACCGCTCCGCTGACTATTTGGGCGCTGCGCGATCAGGTGGTTACAGCTGAAGTTGCCGGCGCCATAGCCGGCTTGTATTTGGCTAACATTGATCGTTTGTATACAGCCGAAACTGTAACGCTCATCGATTGGAATCATGCTGTTTGGCACTTTGCTTGGGCCATCGCTAATCTCTATCGCAACGGCGACGGAGCGGTGAAAGCCCAGCTGCAATTGGCCTATGACGATGCTAAAAACCGCCATGCAACTTTACAGCGGTTTCAGTTGGTGGCGTTAGATCACGCGCAGTCGGAGGACATTTCTATGGGTAATGCCCATGAGCCAGGTTTTAATTATGCCAAAACCCATGTGGTGGTGCCGGGCAATCCGCTGTATCTGCAGAGCTTTGAGCAGTACTTGGAGGACCGCCCCAGTGATTTTGCAGTGGCAGTTATTGGTTTTCTATTCGAGCTAAAAGTGTTTTTTGACCATCTGTTTGACTAGCGCTGTTTGACCAGCACTGTTTGACCAGCACTGTTTGACCAGAACTGGGCATTTATCTGCGCCGGGTCAGTGCTGGTTAGGTGCTGGTTAGGTGCTGGTTAGGTGCTGGTTAGGTGCTGGTTAGGTGCTGGTTTAATCCGGGCAGTTAACTGCCCGAGACCCTTCGGTCTACACCCACCCAGTAGGGTTCGCGCAGATCTTTGCGTTTGATTTTGCCTACGGGGCTTTTGGGTAGTGGCTCTGTGGTGATGGTGATGCCGCCTGGTTTTTTGTAGGAACCTAAGTCATCAACCACCATTTGCATCAGTTCTTGTTCGCTGACGCTTGTGCCTTGCGCAACGACACAGTGTGCATGGGGTGTCTCTCCCCACCGCTCGTGAGGGATGCCAAACACCGCGACTTCCAGAATGTTGGGGTGGCCGGCTAATACGTTCTCAATTTCTGCCGGCCAAATGTTAAAGCCGCCGGAAATAATCATGTCGTCTGCGCGGTCGACAACATAAAGATAGCCGTTGCCATCAATCTTGCCAAGGTCACCTGTCTTTATCCAACCATTGACCATACGCTGGGCAGTGGCTTCAGGGTTATTCCAGAACTCGCTCATCATGCCGTCCGAGCGCGCGACAATTTCGCCCACCTCATTGGCGGGCAAAACATTATTCTCTTCGTCCCATATCTCCACCTCAGAAAAAGGCAGTGCAAGGCCACAGGCGCGCAGAGGATTAGAGCCGTCTACGTCGCTAAACCATTGTGCGGAATTCATCATAGATATGGGCAGTACCTCGGTTTGTCCATAACCTTGGTATAGCACATCACCGAACACTTCCCGGGCGGCCAGGGCAGTGGCGTCTTGAATGGGCGCAGCGGTAATCAGCAAACACTTGATTGAGGAGAAATCTCGGCCGCGTGAGTTGCTGTCATGCACTACCGCATTGACCATTGTAGGCACCATAAAACCGAAATTAATCTGTTCACGTTCAATGAGGTCCAATGTCTCAGTGGTCTCAAAATGATTGACCATGACATTGCAGCTACCCGCCAACCACATGGGTAAGTACTGGTAACCAGACCCGTGTGAGATAGGCCCAAGGTGTAAACATTTGTCACCGGGTTCTACTGGCGGGAAGGTATAAAACCAGTCGCGCCCTGCCGCCAGCCACGCTTTATGGGTATAAGCCACGCCTTTGGACAAGCCAGTGGTGCCGCCGGTATGTCGAATAATGAAATAGTCTTCAGGGTTAATGGGTACATTGGGGTCTTGGGTTAACTGTGTTGCCAGCCACGCTTCATAGCCTTTGTCGCGTATAAAAATATGCTCAAGGTCCGGGAGTTCATTATCCAGGCCGGTAACCTCGTGGGCGTGTTGTTCGCTCACCAGTAGGGCTCGGCAGTTGGTATGACCCAGCATGTGGGTATGGGCAGGGCGTCCATTGCGCGGATAAAGGGGCACACGTACCAAATTTGCAATGGCTGCGGCTTGAAATAAATCGGCGGCCTCCACTGAGTTGTCTTCTAGTACGCCGACACGGTCACCAGGTTGCAAGCCCATTGCGCGCAAGCCGTTAGCCAACCTAACCCCACGCTCCCAAGCTTGGGCAAAAGTCAGGCGAGTGTCATTGTGCACAATGGCTTCACGGTTGCTGTAGTGTTGGGCGGCGCGCCGCATTAATGTTCTAACTTCCAAAACTTGTCTCCCCAATCTGACGTTCACTGATGCTAACGCCGCAGAGTCAAAATTTGTAGCGGAAGATTTTGGCTCCTCAACAGCTCCACACGCCGGGGACGACATGACCAGTGGCAAAGTTACAGGCAAGCCGTCTAAACTGGGGTCTGGGTATGCTTAGGCCGGTAACAGGAAAAGGCTACAGATGTTTTTTGGGGAGGCGTTTTGACTAAATCTGGTGTTGGCCTGTTTTTGTTGTTTGCACTGTGCAGCGCATGGCTCTGCGTTGAAGTGTCATCCAACACCCAGCCAGAAATGCATCGCGTCACCATTAATCTGCCGGAGCAGGGTGTTTTGATTGCAGAACCTCTGTCGACACTAAAAGTGGCCCTACTTACGGATTTACATATTGATGGCGGCGCAGATTCTCTAAGCCGTTTAAAGGCGTTGATGACTACAGTGGTTGCTAGCAAGCCCGATGTCATTTTGTTTGGTGGTGACTATGTTAAGAATCCTGAAGATCTAGCTGACCTTGATAGGCACCGGCTATCTGTGGCCAATCTCATGGCTCAGACCGGTGGCATTACAGCGCTTGCTGTACTCGGAAATCATGAAAATTGGACGGCTGGGCTAAAGTGGCAGGTGGCGCTGCGTGACGCAGGGGTGCCTGTGCTGGCAAATTCAGTGCAGCAAATTAAGTCACTAAATTTATGCGTTAGAGGGTTCGGTGATTATTATTCGGGAGAGTTTCGATTCGTAGAATTTCCAAGCCACTGCGAGGGTGGGCGCAAACTCAGTCTTACCCATGACCCTGCTGGCGCATTTGATGCGCGGGTTAAGGGCCTGGTTTTGGCGGGGCACACCCACTGTGGTCAAATCAGCCTGCCATTTTTAGGCCCGCTTTGGGTGCCAACAGATGCGCCAAAGTCAGCGCATTGCGGGCTTTATCAGGATGAGCAACGCAAGGTCTACGTGAGTGCAGGTGTAGGCACCAGTTTATTGCCTCTCAGACTTAATGCCCAAGCCCAGTGGGATGTAATCACTCTGCGTTTTTTCGCCCACTAATTGCAAACGCAAAACCTTATGGGTTGTCCACTGCATTCAGGTGAGTGAGCATATCGCCAACCATTGTTGGAATCACTTCATCAGGCATGTTGTGGGCCATACCTTGGTAAACCTTGAAGGTAGATCCGGTAATGTTTTTAGCGGTGAATTCACCGTGGGCTAAAGGCAGCAATGGGTCGTCCGCGCCATGCAGTACTAGAGTAGGCACTGCAATTTGTCTAACCTTGCTGGTGCGGTCCCCTGCATTAAAAATGGCGGTGACTTGGTTGGGCAGGGCGCTGGTAAAAAAGCCCAGTGCTTCTAGTCGGGTCGCTTCTTCCTCGGAGCTTTCATTCATTTTATCAATGCCTTCGCGCTGAGCTTGGCCCGGCGGTGGCAGGTGGGGCGCGCCGGTGGTGGACATGATTGAGGTGAGAGATTTTGTTCGCTCGGGGTGATCGTAGGCGATGATCTGGGCGATCATGCCACCCATAGATGCACCTATGACGTGGGCCTGTTCAATCTCCAATGTGTCTAGTACAGCCACTGCGTCGCCTGCCATGTCGGCCAAGGTGTAGGGGGAGTTAACGCTGAGTCCAATTTGTGATTTTAGCAGTTGCCACCATAACCATAGTTTGCCGCTGCCCTCAACTCTTGAAGATTCACCTGTATCGCGATTATCCAACAACACCACGCGATAGCCACCATCGAGTAGGCCGTTGATCAGAGCCGGATCCCATATTTTGTGAGACGCTGAAAGCCCCATGACGATGAGAATAGGAGTTGCCTGCTCGTCGCCAACGCTCAGGTACGCAATTTCAATATCGCCATTAGTGGTCCTCGACATAGGTGCATCGCGATCGTATGCAGCCTGTGCGGTGGTGGCTGCTATTATCAGCAGGGTTAAAGCGATATTAATAAGCACCTGAGTTTTTGGCATTGAGTAAGGCATGGATGCAGAGTTCCTGTTGTTCTTATGGCTTGGCGTTTTGAGTATAAACCGTGGGGGCAATGTAATACTGGTGTTAGACATTGTCGATGATGTTTCCCACATCCGAACCGTTGCTAAAGTTGGGTCTTAGGTGTGAGTCTTAGTCTTAATCAGAGTCAGAGTCAGAGTCAGAGTCAGAGTGCACGCGTGTCATTGGCGTGGGCAAATTGCAGGTCATTTACCAATACTTTGGAACTGCACCCTAGACCCATAAATGGATTCCTGTAATCTCATCCCTAATAATTGGGTAAATGCCCCTGCAGTTTGCAATGCGGGTGTGCTACGCGGGCCTTAAAAGGTGTCCGCCCCTGCCAGTTTTATTTTTATATTTTGATATTTTTGAGAGAGAGAGAGAGTTATATGAACACTAATCGTCAGTGGCTTTTGGCCAAGCGACCGTCCGGCCTAGTCACTAAAGACAACTTTACATTCGCTGAGAATCCTATTCCTACGCCTGGTGATGGTGAAGTGCTGGTGCGGAATTTATACCTGTCTTTTGATCCTACACAGCGTGGCTGGATGGAAGACCGAGAAAGCTACTTACCTCCAGTGGGTATTGGCGAACCCATGCGCGCAGGTGCTGTTGGGCAGGTGACTGAGAGTCGTCATCCTGACTTTGCGGTAGGGGATATTGTTCAGACTACGGGTGGTTGGCAAGACTTCGTAGTGGTTGCGCCAGGCCAAGGCCCCATGGGATTGTCTAAAGTACCGGCTGGTGTCTCCCCAGAAATGATGCTGTCCGTGTTGGGTATTACTGGTCTTACCGCTTACTTTGGGTTGTTGGACCTTGGTAAGCCTCAGCCAGGTGAGACTGTACTGGTGTCTGGTGCAGCGGGTGCAACGGGTTCTGTGGCAGGTCAAATCGCCCGCATTAAAGGCTGCAAAGTTGTCGGTATTGCCGGTGGCGCGGAAAAATGTGCTTGGCTTAAAAATGAGGCTGGCTTTGATGAGGTGATCGATTATAAAAACGAAGATGTGAACGCCCGCATTGGAGCCACTTGTCCAACTAAGCTGGATATCTATTTCGATAATGTCGGCGGCGATATATTGGAAGCGGCGCTAAACCACATTAACTTGAACGCTCGAGTGGTTATGTGCGGTGGCATATCAGGTTATAACGCAACGGAGCCTGTGCCCGGACCCTCTAATTTGATGAATTTGGTGACAACGCGATCACGTATGGAAGGCTTCATCATCCTCGATTACCTACCTCGAGCAGCAGAGGCTGTTAGCGATTTACTGGGTTGGATCGCCTCAGGAGAGCTAAAATATCAGATAGACCTGCAAGAAGGTTTTGAAAATATTCCAGATACTCTACAGCGTTTGTTTACGGGCCAAAATCTGGGTAAGCAATTGCTCAAGATTGCTGATCCAGTCTAAGTCAGGGAACTTTGCTGGCATTGAAGACTAGGCGCGATAGGCGCGTGCCCTAGGCTTTGCGTAAATTGAGGTGAGTTATTGCTACTGAAAAA
>Ga0209192_10000687_pt1 | contig 30913 bp, 39 predicted proteins | sample ArcticOcean_MG_C_11_FD_187433 | JGI IMG/M metagenome (GOLD analysis project Ga0209192, IMG submission 187433) | Marine microbial communities from western Arctic Ocean - ArcticOcean_MG_CB2_154 (SPAdes) (version 2) | ecosystem: Environmental > Aquatic > Marine > Oceanic | place: Arctic Ocean... | reverse complement strand
TCACCAATCCTGATTTGCTGGCAGAAGCTTCGTTCTTCGCCACAGACCCCGACATTGACATTGAGTTGAAAACTCGTCCAGATGGTCTTTTGCGGGAGGCTGGCATCGTGCTGGACGTCAAGACATGCCAAGACGCATCACCGCGTGGCTTTGACCGCGCCGTTCGAACGTTTGGTTACGACGTACAGGCGGCGTTTTACATGCATGTTTTGCGCCTTAATAAAGTGCGGGTGGATAACTTTATATTCGTCTGTGTGGAAAAAGACGCGCCACACGTTACGGCTTGCTACGAGCTATCTGAGATGTACCTGCGCCACGCCCACAATCGCATGATGGCAACGCTGGTAGACATTAAGCAGGCTCAAGACAATGACGAATACGGCACTAACTGGCCCGACCTTGGCACGATACATCTGCCAGCTTGGATGGACAGTGAAACCGCGTTTTAACTAATCCCAGTGCAGGGGTGCTGCACAAATCAGAAGGAATTGCATAATGCAACATATGATAACAGACGTGACTGCCCGTTACCCTCGACTTAATTCAACGTACAAATTTGACACTTACGACAATAAGAGCGTAAAATGTGATCCGTTGGATGATGGTGCGGCATACGAAATGTCTTTTGTAATGTCAGATGACAAGGCAAAGGAATTGCACAACCTGTGCATGGAAGCTTACAAGAATGCGTCCGCGCTTGACGTAAAACGCAAATGGCCGGACAAGCCAGCAATGCTTCCATACAAGCGCAACGACGATGGCGAAGTCGTAGGCAAGTGTAAGCTAAAGGGTGCTTACGGCGGAGACAAGACACAGCCACCGAAGCAGGTTGACGCGGCGCGCAATAAACTGGCCGACGACTTCATGCTAACAACTGGCAGCAAGTGCAACGTTGCCGTGGTTGTTGTCCCATACAACACTGGCAGCATTAACGGCGTGTCACTTAGGTTACGCGCAGTTCAGGTGCTTGAGCTTGCAGAGATGCAGGGTCAGGATGATCCGTTTACTGCCGTGTCGGGTGGTTTTACCGCAAGCGCCACAACACTGTCTAAGCCGGAGGTTGACGATCCGTTTGCTATGGCTACATCTGCCCCGGCTGCTTTGTCCAATGCTGCTTTTGAGGACGAAATTCCTTTTTAGACACGACACGGTGTCAAGTCTAAGAACTTATGCCCCGGCGGGTTCAGTTAACACCGGGGCATAAATCTGGAGCCACTAGGCAGTTAGTAAGGAAACATATAATGAAAGTCTTAACACAGAGCAAGTTTCCAAACGCACGTTGGAGCGAATTTGGTCAAACAATTATTAGCAATCTTGAGCTGAAGAAAACAGCGCAGGGCGAGTTTCATGGCCCATGCCCATCTTGCTCAGGCACAGACAGATTTTGGATTAAAGAATTTCAAGGCGAAGTTATGGTCAATTGCCGCAAGTGCAACGATTATAAATCAATCAAGGATAGGCTGCGCGATATGTCACTCTGGCCACAGCCGGGACACACGCCGACAGTGGAGGTGAGACGAGATGTTGAATGGCCTGAGCGTGACGCTATGAGCAGTCACCCGTATCTCGAAAAGAAGCGCCTGAAGCTTCACAACGCTAAGATTGACGGCGACACTCTATCAATCCCAATCATTGACGTGAAGGGCAAGCGCGTTGGCGCGCAGTTTATCGACGCAGATGGCAAGAAGAAATTCTCCTACCAGCTCCCGGTGATCGGTAACTTTAGTGTGATTGGTGGGCCTATTCGTGATTTTGCATATATCGCAGAGGGCTGGGCAACCGCTGCCACAGTGCATGAAGCCACAGGGAAGCCCTGCGTCTTCGCACTGAACGCTGGCAATATCTTGGCAGTTGTAGACAACCTGCAACAAGCTAAGCCCGACACAGAATTTGTTATTGCCGGGGATAATGACGACGCTGGCCGCAAAGAGTGTGAGCGCGCATTCTCTGAGTTGGGCGTTGAGTACATCATGCCTGAGAATGATGGCTGGGACTATTCCGACATGTGGGTCAACCAAGGCCCAGATGCAACACGCAAGGCGCTGACAGTGCAGAGCGTGATGGACCAAATCTTCATGCCGGGTGAGGCAATACCGCAACTCAGCCGCAACTACCTTGTTAAGGGCTGGTTGGGCGACGGGCAGATGTCTGTGATCTATGGCCCGTCCAACGTGGGCAAGTCGTTCTTCGCTTTAGACATGGCTTGGCATATTGCTGCCGGGCAGGAATGGAACGGCCATAAAGTTATTGGCGGCTCAGTTTTGTATCTCGCCACAGAAGGCGGCATGGGGATGCACAACCGGGTTGTGGCTCTCAGCCGACAGTACCCCGAACACAAGGACGTTAAGCTTGCCGTTAGACCTTTGCCGGTAAACTTGCTTGATGGCGACGTGGACATGGTCGTGCTGGAGAAGCTATGCCGTGAGGTGTCTCGCAAGCACGGCCAAGTTAAGTTTATTGTTGTGGACACGCTCAGCCGCTCTATGGCTGGCGGCAATGAAAACTCTCCGGAAGACATGACCAAGTTTATTGGCAACTGCGATAAGCTGCGCGAGATAACAAGTGCCAGCTTGGCAGTTGTGCATCACTCAGGCAAAGATAAAGCAGCGGGAGCGCGCGGCCACTCAAGTTTACGCGCGGCAACCGACACAGAGATTGAGTTGGACCACGATGAAGCCACGGGCATGCGCACGGCAAGGGCAACTAAGCAGCGCGACATGGAGACGGGTACGCTATTCTCGTTCAAGCTAAACGTGATTGAGCTTGGCATAGATGAGGATGGCGATGCTGTAACAACCTGTACCATTCACAAGGCGTCAGACAGTGAGATTGAGGAAGCCAACAAGCCACGCATCAAGGGCAAGAACCAGTTGCTTATTCGCAAGGTGTTTACGCAATTGCGCGGCGAGGGCATAGGCAATCCAAATCCGGGTGGCCCCGGCTGGCCTGAGCCACGCACCTTTTGGGTTATCTCTGAGGAGACAGTGAAGGATCACTTTGTTGGCAAAGTGTCCTCAGTGGCAAATCCGCGCTCTACATATAAGCAGTCTATTGAAGCGTTGATTGGCGCAGGACATTTGGTGCAGAACGAGGGTTTCGTTTGGTTCACTGATAAAGACGGTAAATGTAAGGATGTTTCGTAATGCGTAGCAGGGCGCAGCAATTGGCCGTCGAGCGCGCGGCAAAAATTAGGGCATTTGTAGACAATTTTAAAATTAATGCAGGCTGCAATCGCTGCGGCTACGCTGAGCATCCTGTGGCTTTACATTTTAACCACTTGGACCCTTCAGATAAGGTTATGAGTGTTTCAAAGTTAGCCAGTAAAGGCGTAATGAAAAACGTCGTGGCCGAAATGGAAAAGTGTGAGGTGTTGTGCGCCAACTGCCACGCCATCCACACTTACGCAAACAAACACCACATAGATGCAGCTAAGGGAGAAGAGTAATGGAATGGATTGATTGCCCTGAGTGCAATGGCACTGGATCACAGGAACGCGAGACGTTTGTCACGCAAAGCCTTAACAATGATTATGGCTTTCCAGACACAGAAACAACTGAATGCGATAATTGCGCAGGAACAGGCCAAGTAGAGCCTATGGAGGAAGACGAATGACCAAGACTTCAGACGCCACAATAGATCATCTCATCAAGTGCGCTGAGATGAATATGTGTCAGGGCGAGATTGCAGAATTGCTGCACATTTCCAATTCAACGGTCCACCGCATCGCAAAAAAATTAGGTATAACTTTAGCCAGAAAGGTAAGGCATGGAAAAAATAATGAAGTATATCCAGAGGCTCGAGAGAGTGAACTCGATCATGCTGAGCGAGCCGAACACCTTGAAGAGGCCAAACTTGCAGCAGAGGCTACAGGAGCAGAGCGTGCTGCTAGAGAGGCTGAAATCCGCTTTAAACGCTCTCCCGAAGGCAGACTAAAGGCAAGCCTTCAGGGCGTCACTGACAAGTATAAGCGATACGAGATAACTTACGGCCATTGCATTCTTGAGTTTGAGCGGCTGCAATACAAACTAAAAAACCGTGGGCCATTGCCGTCGATGAAGCCACGGCAAAGCACGATGCACAAGGGCGCGCTTGAAATAGCTAGCAGGCGTAAGGCGTATGGCATAGCGCAAGGTGAGAAACTTATCGGCATGCTGAGCGATGACCAGCGCGTTACCGTCGCAGACGCCGCTGAGTTGCTTGGGGATAGTATCCCACGCACAGCCAGCTATATGAAGAAATTGGTTTTAGCTGAAAAAATACACCGGGTGCGCGATTATGTGGAAATCAAGGACCAGACTAAGCCGCAATGGCGCTGGGTGTTCTGCAAGCAGCCTATCGAGGCATTCCATTCACCATTTGAGGATGAACGATGACTTACTGGGCAGCACTAATCCTGACCTACACCGTAAACATTGGCGTGACCTCCTATGAGGCCACGTCAACTGTTTACTTCAAGGACATGCAGACATGCTCAGTGGCTATTGATGCGATCTACCCCGTCATCTTAGCGCAGTCTAGAGATAGCATGGCGCAATGTGAGCGAACTGACATGCCGTCAAGCAGCATCCGGCCAGTGGCGAGGCCGAATAGTTAAAAGATACTGGGAGATTACTTAGATGTATTTTAGAGAGGCAAGTAATACTGCGATATTACTTAGCAAAGCCAAATCAATCGAACGAAGATAAAACTTCTTGCATACTACCCGGCTCAAATAATTCAGCATCCAAGTGCGTTGAGCTTGGCCTGATTATTGGGTCATCTCCACGGCAGAAGAAAATCTTATTAAGGTCCATCGACACGAATGCGTAAACGTCAGACCGCTGCCGGATTTCGCTTTGCTTGGTGAAGAATTGATATTTCTGGTGCCTGATTTTTGATGACGTCTTGACCTGCAAAGTCAGTATGCGTGTATCCATCTGTATATACGCGTCATGGTCCTGCGAAGGCGCAAGTGTGCAGAAGTATCCTGCGAGACTAAGTCGGCTTAGGGCGAGGTATTCCCCGGCCCGTCCGACATTTGCGCTTGCGGCTTGATCCTGCAAGGTTGGCTAGCCTAGCTAAGCCATCCATAGATTTGATTGGTTTGCTCAATCCGATCATCAAGACCGTGATAGCCACCGTTGACGCGTTTAGTGATTTTGCGGATCGTCTCCTCATCAACACCCGTCTCAGCTATTTTAAACAAGCCATTGGTGCGGAAAAACCACAGAGCAGTCTCAAACGCGTATGTGCTGGCAACTAGGTCCGGATCGGTCATAACTTCGGGGATGCCCATGTCGGATGCAAAGCTGAGATAATTTGATTTGCCTGTGAGTTGCAGAAAGCCTCTGCCACAATATAGCGAGCCTTCGCACGATGCCTGATTGCCATTGCCCATGCGGTCAGCGTAGACCTTGTTGGCTAGACCTGACGGATTGCGCGCATATGGCTTGGCACTGTCAACGGTAGGGAAGCGCGATGGCCATACAGCTTGAATGCGTTCCGGCGTTGAGTAGTGCAGCCCCTCACGGGTACGCTTAAAGCCACCGCTTTCATGGTGGGCCTGACCCATAAGATGCGCGCCACGCTCAGGCGACAGGTTAAAATGCTTGGCGATGGCTTTAGCGGTATTTGGCCCAAACGCACCATCAGCGCCAACGCCGATTTTGGCTTGCAGGTTTTTCATTGCCTCGCTCATTTTTTGGCCATCTTTTTTGCGGTAGCCGACAAATCTTTCTTGTGGACTAAGAATTTGCTAGAGGCAGTGTGCCGTGCGCCAGACATAACCTTGCCATTGGCTTTGTGAGTAGCGCCCGTATGCTCTTTGCCGTTCTTGAAATAGTGCTTAACGCCAGCCGCCATTATGATGTCCTCCTATTGGGCTTCTTTGCCGTAAGGGCTGCACGTTTAAACGCGCCCTTGGCCGGTGCGCCCTTTGCACCCGGCTTGCGCATTTTCTCGCCACTGCCAGCGGCAATGCGTTTCTTCTTAGCGTTGATGTTAGAATAAAGTCCCATATTCAGCTCCTCTTTGATTTTGTGCCGGAGCATTTCCAGCGCTTGCGTGACAGGTTTAACGGGCTGTTTGGATCAGCCGCAGCCTTTGGGTGACTTTTCTTTTGGCCAGCGGAGCGCGCGCAATAAGCGTCACCCTTGGATGTGCCGGGCTTGACCCTTGGGCCACCTCCCTTTGCATTTCCAGCTTGACCGTAGCTGACTTTCTTGCCGCTGGACGTAACCTTAACGCGCGCTTTGCCTTTGCTTGGAGTAACCATTATTTCTTCCCGAAAAATTTAGTTGCAGATCGAACGCCAAAGCTGGCGCTTACGATTACGCCAAGCGTGTATTGATACCAGCTTGGCATGACATCCAACGCGGCAAAGCCTTCAGCTACGATAACCCGGCCCCATTCACCGAAGAATGCTAGTATCAGAGGCACTGAAAACAACACGGTAAGCCATTCATCTTTCCAGCTATCGCGTGAACCCTCTGCCATGACCTTTTCCCAATCGGCCTCAGAGGTGGCCTGTGACAGCATGATCTGGGCTTGAGCTTCAGCTTTCGCAATCTTGACTTTAGTTTCGGCGGCCTTCTGCTCCATCTTACCATTTACGATGCTCCCGACGATATTTGCAATTGGCCCCAGTAAAGTTTGAAACATTATTTTACCTCCTTACCGTTCATCCAAATGCCGAAGCAGCCTGTGAGCGCGCCCATGCAGACGCTAACAAGCCCTGACTGAGATATGCTTGGATCGGGTAAAGACATAAACCAATGCACCGCCTGATATGTTAGCACAGTTACCGCCAGCATCATAAGCCGGGGCAATACTTTCCATTCATCTAGTTTAGTTGCCATTACCATTTCCCTTGCTTTTTGCCGAGATAATAAACGCCCACGCCAAGGACACCAAATCCTGATACCACCACCAGAATGCCCAAAGCCCACTCCATAATTGTCTGTTGTATTTCCGCCTTGCGATACAGAGTTTTCTGGCGGTCCTTGCGAACTTGGGCTTCAATGTAAAGCAGCTCATCCCACGCAGATTGCCCAAAGCCGAATTGAATATATTGCTTAATCTCAGCACGCATGGCCTCCGCTTGTTTTTTCTTGGCGAAGATGTCCATCGCACTTGGGCCACTACTCCCAAACAATACTGCATACCAAGGCGGGTTTTCTGATTGTTTGTGCGCCCAGTTTATGTCTGAAAGCGCAGTGGCAAATTTTCCCAAATCAGATGAAATGCCGCCAATATCTTTGCCGAGTTGGATGCCCTTTTTGATTGCCGAAACGGCAGAAGTGGCGGCGGCAAATGCTGTGAATGGATCAATCATGCAAACACAATCCTTGCGGGGCAGTTATAATTCGGGGATACCCTGTAAACCTTATCGTACCAACTGCCATTCTTTTTGCCTTGGCAATCATAGTAGCAATATTTGGACAGTTGATTTGACCCATCAATCCAAGTATGACCCCAAGATAGAAAAACCAAAACGCAGAGCATGTTACCTCGCCATCAGCTTGTCAATCTTCTCTTCTAACCGATCAAACTTATTCATTATCTGCAAAAGAACTTGGTTGCTGTCAGACTTGGTAACGTATTCTTTGGCCATTTCTTCGCGGGTTCTATTGAGTAGGATACGGACGCGATCAAGCTCCTCTTTTTGTGTTTTTATCCACCAGCCAAGACCGCTGATAACTCCGGCAAAAAGTAAATTCAAGATTACGTCCATTTCCATTTTAGTAACTTCCTTCCCAAACGCGGAATTTGGAAAACTCGCCAGACATCATCTTGCGCTTTACCACTTCCTTGGCAGCTTCTGTATCAGACCATGATACACCGGCTTCCTTTAACCATGATGCAAGAACCGGGCCTTCCAAAAAGCCGACAAGTCGGTTATCGCCAGACATGCCTATGCCAGCGGCTTTGGCCATTTCCGCGTCCTTCATAGCTTGGCTCACGTCGTGTCGCTGATGGATGACCATGTCGTCACCCTCAAAGCTAATAGTTTCTGAAATTTTGGCCATGTCTTATGCGGCCTTGGCGCGCTTAGTGGGTGCGGGTGCGGGAGCTGGCTTAACGTCACCAAGCACTTTAAGTGCATCTGGACGGACGCGCTGGAGGGTTTCAACCTCTGCGTCGGGCAGCTCTGCTATGTCATCTTTGACCAGCTTTCCAAGAGACGTGTGTATCTTGAAGCCTACAACTAAAACTTTTTTCATGTCATTCTCCGGTTGAGTTAAAGGGGCGACAAAGCCGCCCCTTTACTTAGTATATTACGAAGTTGTGTTGTCGTAAATCGCGCCGTTTGCTTTTTCGTTCTTAGAGCAAAGAGCCAATTCGGTTGTGACTTGACGAGTTGTGTTGTCGCCATTTTTGGCAAGTGCAACATTCTTGGTTCCACGCAATACTGCGCATTCCCACATGTTGTCCTGCAAAATGAAGACGTCTTGGCTGCGGTTTTCGCGAGAAGGCATAAACTGCACTGTACCCCAAGGTGTCACATAAACTGCGAGTGACTTAACAACAGTTTCGTCGCCAGCTTGTACTGCTGAACGCTGGTTGTTGTTACCAGTGAAGCCCAAAGCAACATTCATCTGGAAAGCTGAGAGATAGCAAGTATCTGGCTTGCCGCCCTCTTCCCAGATTGACTGCATAACGTCGTCAAACTTGGCTTGCGAGAATGCAGTTGGTACGCTGTCATCTGTACGAGCGTTGGAGCCGTCGCCAGTTGGGTTTGCGCCTGATGGAGTTCCGCCAGTCCTGAAGTTTACGTTAGTAATCAACCATGATGGTACACCGCCAGTTTTACGGGCAAGAACATTGCTTCCGCCTACGTTGCCTTGGTTAGCAAAAAGAGCCTTTTCGATGTCCAATTTTTGCTCTTTAGCGATGAGCAAAGTTTGGTATGCCAATTCTTTGGCACGGCCTGCATTGTCAACGGCTTCATCCGTATCGGACACGACTACAGCATTTTTGAAAATCTGTGTGCGTGCGCCAAGGCGGACAGTTGGAGTTACGGCATCGGCAGAAGTTGCGTCGCCTTCGATGTGAGCATTTACCTGCGAACCGCGCAATGCTTGTGTTTGCCACTCAACGAGAGTGTTTTTTGCTTTTGTCTTGCTCGACTTGGAGTAAAACGGTGTGGCGCTAGGGTCTACATTGTAGATCATATCGCTTAGGTCTTCCCTGATGCCTACAGAATCGTAGGTATCAAATAGGTTGGTTGGCTGGGCCATTAGAGTGTCCTTTCAAAGACTTACTGTTTAAACATCAGGCTTAATGCGTCTGCATCTGAACCTGTTTTCTGCAAGCGCGTCTGCGCTTTTCTACGAGTTTCAGCATTTCCGTCTTGCCGTTTTTTCGCGCCAGCTTTTACCACAGGCCGGGCTTTCTCACCCTTGGACTGTGCTGATTTGCGCTTTGATACCAGCTCACGATATTTACGGGCGTCATTCAACGCGCGCACATATCTAGCATCGGTTACATTCTGCATCTCTTCAGGCGTAAACCCGTAAGAAACACCAGTATCAACCAATGCGTTTTTAATTGCTTCACCCTTTTGAGGATCGGCAATTTCAGGAATGAACTGTGTCAACACTTGTGCTTGCTCTTGAAGGTAGGCTTGGTGAGCCGCTTGTTGAGCCTGCGCGCGCTGATTTTGCACATTCTGAAGTTGGTACATATTTTGGTCGTATTGTGCCTTACCCTCGTCATACTTGAGCTTTTCTTCCATGTACCCAATTGGGTCACTTTCGAATAACTCCCGTGTTGGCGGGATTGGGGCTTGCAAACCACCATTTTGCGCTTGCTGGTGCAACTGCATGACTTGTTGCTGTTGCTGTTGCAATGCGGCTGCATGTTGCTGAATTTGCTTTCGCGCTTCAGCAACTTCTTGAAACCGCTTATTAATTGCCGCTTGTCCCGCAGCAGATTGCTTTAACTGATCCAGTGTCCATCGCTCTTCCTTGCCGTCAACTTTGACGGAGATAAGGTTGGTGTCTTCAGCCGGTGCTTCTACTAGGTCTTCGTCGTCAATTTCGGCATCATCATAATCATCGTCGCTGGATGCCTCAACGTCATCTTGATCTTCGTCTGCAAGCTCAACTTCTTCAGATTGATCGTCATCAGGCTCAATCATTGAGTTTACGGCTTCATCAAGATTATCTCCGCCAGAATTATCTTCTGCGGGTGCCAGTAGGCTTTCTACTGCTGCGTCTAGAGTAGTCGATTCCATCGGTACTACTTCCTCTGTTTGCGATCTAAAAGTGTCTCTGCTGCAAGGGCAGCGTCAAGCGTCACTTCGATCTGGTTTAGCGCACGCATAATTGCGTGAGCCTCTTCACGGGCAGCTACGTCAGCCGCACCACTGTTTGCGAAAATCTGCATTTGATTATCGCGCACACTCTGCACAAACTGCTGGAAAGCAGTGTCGTGTTTTAAACGACGGGCATCATCTGCCTCTATGCGTATTTCTGTTGTCATTGCGGCATTCCTTGAGCCATGCCACCGATCATCCGCATCTTATCTTGCTCAGCTTGGATGCGAGCAACATCAACCGATGTGCCATATTCGCCGTAGATTTTAGCTGCATCTACCAGCAAATCTTGAGCCATCTGGTCGCGCTTTAGGTCATCGCTGGCCGCTGCCTTCTGGCCATCAAGCTGTAACTTAGCCATGTCAGATTGCATCTTAACTTGAGCCTTTATTTGCTCAGCCTGCAAGAATGCGGCGTTTGGATCGGCCGCTTGACCTTGCTGAGCTTGAGCCTGCTGTTGCTGTTGAAGCATCTGCATTTCAATCTCAGGCGTAATTGGCGCAAAGTAACGGTCAGCGTTGCGAATGCCAGAGATGGCCAACTGATCGGCCAATGTGTTGCGGATATTAGTCATGCTGACCAAGCCGTTCATCGGCCCGTAAGTTTGGTAAACTGTCATTTGCATTTGCAGTGCTTGGCCTAGCGCCATGATCTTTTCTTCTTCACGGCCAGTGCCAAGTCCCACGTTGATGGCAACATCAAAACTTGAATCCCAGACCCGTGGATCAACCGGCACAAACGTGCCGTTCATCCGCATCATCTGCTCTTCGTCAACATTCTTGCTCATCAAGCGCAGCATGATGCCAAACAAATCACGCATTCCGTCTGCAAGGTTGCGAACCATAACCTCAACTTGACCCGCCGCCGACTGCACAGTGGCCTGCACAGCGGCCTTAGTTGTAGACTGCATTGCGCCCGGGTCTAAGCCCATTGAGGCCCGTGACACACCTGTCTTCGTCTCTACGAGGCTATCTAGGTATGTTAGTGCGCCAAGTGTCTGACCGGCAGTAAATGGCACGGTTAATTCTTGGACTGAGCCGGGTGCGCGCATTCTTACGATTGCGCCAATCTCGTTGTTTAGCACGTCGTCAATGTTAACTGCGCCTTCAACAATACCCAAGCGAGGGTTGTTCGTCATGGCTACGTTATCAAGAATTGAGCGCAGCACAGAGGTTGCGGCGTCTTGGTCGTCCATAACAATCTCAGCCAATGAGCGGCCATAGAACGTGTGTGGTTCTGGGTCAATTTCAAACTTGGCAAACGGCAACTCATCGCATGGCTCAAAGTCCAGCATTTCGTATGCCGTGCCACCGCATGTGATTTTGTGAAGAACTGGAATGCCAGTGCCGTCCACGTCAATTCGCATGTAAGCCTCTGTTACGGCAACATTGCGCATTGCTGGGTCTTGCATATCCTCGTCCGACGTATCCATGCTATAGCCGCGCCGCTCTTGGACTTCGGCTTCGGTCATGTCTGAGCCGTCTTCAAAGCTGTCTAAGTCTAAGACAACTTCTGGATCGTAGCCCATAGCGATTAAATCGCCAGCTCGCATGTCAGTTCTGTGCGCAACTATGTATGCATCTTTCAGGCTGCGAGCGTCACTGTTTACGAAGAACTCTTCCGGCGGAACGCTCTCAATGCACAGCTCGCCCTTTTCTTTCTGGCGGCTTAGTTTTGCGCTGTGGACTGGCATTTCCATCTCTATGCCCATCTCGTCCAGCTCAATAGAAAGCTCAACGCTATGCTCAATTACAGTCACGTCGTCATCGTCTATTAGGTAAGTATATTCGTCGTCTGACAGATCAGTGAATGTGTAAATCTCTGCCTCTGGGTAAGTCATCCAGTATGCTTTTACGATGCCTTGTTTTTTGACCAGCGCGTCTTGGAAAGCGTCGTTCATAACCCGATAGCCGTTTAGCCGGGTAAACTCATGGTGCATAAACTCAGTGGCTTGCTCAGCCATTGCTACGTCTTCTGGGCCGTGCGGCACATATTCCACTGGCTTGGCTGTACTAAGGAAAATTCGCATCAGGCTTGGCTTCACCGCACGTACGGTATCACGTACTTTAGTAGCTACAACCTTGCTGCGTCCATCCTCGTAACCTAGATCAACTTCGCCGTCGTAGTAGCGCTGAGCCTTGATCCGGTCTTGGCTTATTTCGCTTTCAACAAAGTCTACCGCGTCAGAGATTGCAGTTTGGACAATGCCTTCGACTTCGCTGCGTGATTTTGGTTTAAGTTCCATTATTGCTGGTCCTCTGCTGTATTTTGGTTAGCAAGCGCTGCAATAACCGCCCTTGCGCTATCAGCGCTGAGAGCAGTTTGATTTTTCTGCATTAATCTATTTTTTAAATAACTTTGGCCGGTTTTGCTTGAAATTGCTCTTTCTAACATTGCCGTAGAAATTCCCAATGCCATAGCAACATAAGCTGGAGAAATGTCTGTAAAGTCTTTAATAATTTGCGCTCCTCCAAAGCCAATTGTGCCATATGTGCTAAAAGATGCAAATATATCTCTTAATGCTTCTTGAGCGTCTCCTGCCTTTGTTGGAATAACTTTTACGCCAGAACGAGCTAAATCGGCCAATTCCCCTCGAGTACCTTGGACCGAAGAACGCGAAGCTTGAGAAAGAAATGAAACGTTTAAGTCTTGCGGGTTTATAAACTCTTTACCTTTTTTTGCAGCTTTAATTGAAGCATTTTCTACGGCAAGGTAATCTCTATATTTTGACCTAGCCGCTGCAATTTGCTGCATTCTTCCTGTATCACCAGAAGAACTAAAAGCTCGATCCGCTATATTATCAAGAACTTTAATCATTTCATTTGCTGTAACTACGGCTTCATTATCGCCCTTAGACGTAATTGCTGACAAACGCTGTCGAAATGATACATATTCCTCTGCGTCTATTGCTAATCCATCTTTTTGCGACTTTCGAAGTCTATCAAAAATATCAGCAAATTCTTTTTTTGGAACCTTGCCAGCTTCTCCAGTAGCTTTAACTTTTTTAAATCTAGCTAAACTTACAAATAAATCATTAATGTCCATGTCGTCAGCGCGAGCAGAAAGCCCGTTAACTGAATTTTTCATTTCTAAAATAATTCTTTCTTGCGCTTCCCTTAATGGAGCGCCAACGGCCACAGCAGTATTTCCACCCAAAATTTTCATAACAGCAGAAGAAAATTGCTCTATTTGATTTTTTTGTGCCGCAGTTTCGCCTTGAGATAGTTCTTTTCTAGAAAGGTATCCCTGTCCAGCTTGCTGACCCGCACTCGTATCAATCCCGTATTTTGAAAGAAGATTTACATCATCGGCAAGTTTGCCTCTAATGTTTCGTATAGGACTAATAGCCGTTCTTGCGGTTGAAATTCCAGTAGGTGACAATACGCCAACGCCAAGACGGGCGGCGTCGCCGTATCCTGTTTCGTCAAATTGTTGACCAGCACTTTCTGCGGCAACACCTCCAGCAAATTGAGTGGCGCCTTTTCTTAATAAAGAACCAGCGCCAAGTGGGGCTGCTGCCGCAAATTCAGCTCCAGTTCCAAGCCGTTGACCAAGTTCGGTTTCGCCCCTGTATTGCAAATCATTACCAAGACCAGAAATATTAGCAGCGCCTCTTAAAGCTTGTCCAGTAAAAGTATCAGTAATTGGAGTTTTCTCAACGTCAGCCCCAAGAAGCCCAAACACTTCTTCCTTTCCTCGCTGAGAAGCGCGAAGAGCCATTTCTGGAAGCTCTGCTATTCCAATAGCGGCGCGACCAAGACCCGCAGGAACAGCTCTTGCTACGTCTTGGGCAATTTCGCCAAAAGTAGTAGGTTCTTCAAAAACGCCCTGTGGACGGCCAAGCCAATCTTTTAGCCATCCTTGCTTTTCAGGAACTTTACCTTGATTAGCAAAATATGCGTTTGCAGTTTCTATGTCTGGAAACTCTATAAAGCGGTTATTTCCCACATCAACATTAATCGGCATTAACACGCTCCACTTTTCCAGTTTGTGGATTAAGTCTATACTGCTCTACATTATTTACGCCTGTAGATTTAGGTTGTTTAAAACCTAAACCTTTTTCAGCTTGAGACATTGCGCTATAAAAATCTTGAACATCTGGTTGGCCTGCGGACCCACCAAAACCAGCGGTAGTTCCGTAAGTTCCAGTATATTCCATAAGTTTAGCTTTATTAGCGGCAGTGGCTTCAAGTTGAGTATAAAGCGCTCTTAGGCGTGCAGCGTTAACTTCTGGTGGAGCGTAAATATCATAACCCCTTGCAATAAGTGCCGCACCTTCTTTTTCTGCAAATTGACCACCAAGAATTTCCCTTAAAGACTGCTGAAGAACGGAGGCAACGTTGTTAAAAGCCTCTTGAGACTCTGTAGCAAATATGTTCCTTCCCAAAGCCCCTAACATTCCTTGATATGGACCCGTTAAATCTTGACCTTCTTTAGGATTTCCTAATTGCTCAATAACAGTTTTAATTGTTGCTGCGTTTCTAGCCGCCGTAGAAATTCCCGACAAAGTTAAATCTGGTAACAAATCTGCATATTTTTTGTCTTTCTCCAACTCAAATGTTGTTAAAGGGCGGTTTAATGTTGGGTGCATCGTTTGGTCTGGAACGTTTCGACCAGCTCTAGCAATAAATTTTTCATATTCTGGGAATGTAGAAACACCCTCCGGAAGTTGATTATTTGCAACAGCATACTGATACTCTTGCACACTGGTCGGCGTTTTAGCTGCTGTCGGAGCTGTTAAGCTTGCAGTCAATCTAGCCAAATCCTTCTGCCGTCCAAACGCAGTATCCGCAGCCTTCTCACCCTGCATAACTCCAAACGCTTCCTTAGCGCCAATAGTGCCATTCATTACAGCGTCAGCTAGGTCGTTCCGACCTTGCTTACGCAGCATATCAACAGTCTTATTCTTAGACATTGTGCCAACACGCTGAACGCCTTGCTGGCGTATTGCTTGGCCACCGCGAAGGTCCGGCAGGATCATAGGGTCAAGAGCCGCAGCAAAGTTTTGCAATGGGCTAAGGCCAGTTTCGTCATTGGTCTTCATTGCTTTATCAAACAAGCCAAGCAACCCGCTGCGAGGCTGGTTTGCTTGGGCATTGCCCATCATGTCTTGCTCTTCTAGCTTCATAACCATCTTACTAAACTCCTATTTACTTCCGCCAACCATGCCTGCGCCAAGTTGTAGATAATTAAACAATCCGGGCTGCATTGAGTTGGTTGTGGTTTGCGGCGTTGGCGTTACACCAAGTGCGGCCAGCGGAGCCTGAAGCGCCGTTTGTGGTGCGCCCGTGTAGCCAGCATATTGCTGCCTTGCAGCGTCAATAAGCGCTTGCTGAATGCTTTGCTGTAGCAAGCCTTGCTGTTGTTGATTGCCTTGAATAGTCTGACCCACGCCGAACGCTTGCTGACCAAGACCACCAAGTTGAGACGCAGCGCCAAGTCGAGCCTGACGGTCAGCCATTGCAGCTTGCAATGATGTGTTGAAGCCCTGCGACCGAAGTTGGGCAGCTTGGTCCATTGCCTGCTGGTTAAAGCCCTTCATTGTTTCTGATTGCGCAATGCCGTGACGTGAGCCGCCAAAGGCTTTGGCTGCACCAGCTTGAGCGTCAAGCTGATTAAGACCCATTTTCGCAGCGCTGCCAACATCACGCATGGATTGCTGCACAACTTGATTTTCATATGGGTTAGCATAAGCGCCAATGTCGATTGGCCGCTGCATTGCTTGCTGGGTTGTGCCTAGAGCTTGCTGCAATGCGCCAGCGGATGCTTGGTTTACATTAAACTGACCCTGTGGAGCCATTGGCGCGTATTGGCCTTGTTGCGGGGGTTGGCCCGCAAGGTTACTCGGCATGGCAGGTTGCCCGCCGCCGCCTTTGCCTGCGCCAAAATTATTCATAGAACTTGGGCGACTGGAGTTGTCAAAAAGATTTGGATTTTGTTGCGGCATGCTAGTGCCACCGCGGCCAACCATGTTGGCACCCATAAGATTGCCTTGTGGGCCGTTAGATTGAGGCATAAGACTAACCGGTCCATTGGGATTAACAAAATCGCCCTTCAATGAAGGGTCAAGCATGTACTGGCCAGCGCCAGTACCCATGTACGACTCTCCCGTAGTAGGGTTCGTGTACTCCCGCATAGCCGATAAACTGGGTACCATTGGATCATAGTTAGGGTTGTTGATCATCCAGTCAGGGACGTTTTTGCCTCTTGCTTGAGGTACACCTGTTCCGCCAGCCATCTTACACGTCCTTCTTTACTAGGCGACCAAGGAAAACGTGGCCGATTGCGCGGCAAGTTGGATGGCCAATGGCCATGATAACTTTGCCAGCATAGTTTGGTTTATAGTCGTCTGGACGCATCTGGTGCGCCATTTCTTTTGCCCAAGCCAATGTGATGGGCCGCATGAATGCGCGCAATGCTCTAGCACCAAGCGTGTCCTTCTTAATAAACTCAGACACCGGCAAAGCCCACAGGCGATAACCATCGCCTAGCATTGGGTCTTCGCGGTTGACCTTTAGGCCAAACTCCGAATCCAGCGCGTAAATGTCGTCAGGCAATAAGCCCATCTTATTCATAGCGGCGCAGATAACTTTGCTGTCGCCGGTGTCACGACCAGCAGAGTCTTTTCCTGTATTACCCACTGGCCTACCAACTGGTAATACGGGAGTTGGAGCTGCAACCGGAGCTGGAGTTTGGCTGCCAGCAAAGAAGTCACCCACCGCGCCAAAGTTTCCTTTGCCGTCTGAGCCGCCTCCGGAAAAAAAGCCGCCAGAGCCGCCAGAACTTGGAGCTGTGTAAATATTGTCGGTGCCACCGGAGTAGCTGCCAGTATCGGGCTGATAAGTCATTTCGCTTGGCGCGTTAACAATCATTTCTTGAACCGTTGGAGTTTTGATTGGATTATTCATTCCGCCAGTTTTGTAAGAGTCGCCAAGGAAAATTGATGTAGGAAGCGAACTAGCGGCATAGTTTGTAATACCCTCGCCAATGTCGTTCATAATCTGGGTGCCAGTTCCAGCCATGTCTGTGTTTGTGATACCAACAGTAAGCCCTTGCCCATCGACATAACTTGGGGCTGCATTGGTTATCATTGAGCTAGCTTGTTGCCCAGTGTTTCCGCTTTCAAAGGTATTCCAAAAGTCTTCATCAGAAATATTAGGGTTATTGATGTAATCAGTTTCAACCTGACTGCTTCCACCAAGGAAACCTCCCGGTGCGCCATATGTTTCTTGGTCGCTGACCCAAGAGCCAGAAGTGCCGTCTGATCCTGTGCTTGCCGTCTGGCCTGATCCAACCACACCGCCACCACCGCCGTCTCCGCCGCCAGCGCGAGCCGCTGCTGCATTAGTCTGATAACCAGTGTAATCAATCGGAGCAAAGTTGCCAGCAGAACCGCCACCGCTGTACGGGTCGATAAAGAAGCTATCAATGTAAGACTTTTGGCCGGGACGACGTTCGCCCAATGTCTGCAACGACTGCTCAAACATTGGCGCAGAGGAATAACCCTGAACGCCGCCAGCGTAAGTTGTTGCTGGCCCCATGCCACCGTAAATGTCTTGCTGCGAAGATGGCGCTGCCATGCCGTAAGCACCGGCTAAGTCAGCCGTGTTTTGAAAGCCAGCTTGCTGCATAGGCGTAAACGCCGCAACGTCTGGGCCATAATACGGTGTGTAGCCAATTTGCGAAATACGCTCGGCTTTATTCAGGTTACGCTGGGCAGCGGCCTCAATGTATTCTGGGATTGTGACTGCTGAAGTCGTTGATCCACCTTTGGACATTAGCCAAACTCCTTAACATATGACGAATGCTGGGCTTCCCAACCGTGCGCCTTCAATGGTTTCTTCCAGCCAAAGCGGCCAGTCATGGTTAGGGCTACGCAACCTTGTGCTTTGGCCCACTCTATTACATCGTCGTGCATATCCAAAATCTGGTCCAATTCACCGCCACCAAGAAACACGTTTAAAATCTTCTTCCGTGGATATACCACAATTTCAGTGACTATGCACCCTTTTGGCGTTGGCCACAACTGCATGGTGCCTTTGTATATACCTTCGGCCACGTCAATAAAGTCGTGAGTGCCGCCTGAGTAACCCAAGGCAGCTTCAATCCAAGTCCTGCAACGCTCTAGTTCGCTATCCATGCAACCTCGTAATTGCTATTGTTGATGACGGCGCGGCAGGCGCAAACGCAGTTGCGGCTGTTGCGTCGAGAAAACCGTTAGTGCTATCCACAGCCCACATTACCTCTAAGTAATCCCCAGCGTTAAGATCAAATATTGATGAGCGCGAAACAACCAGCGTTGCCCCGTTTTGGTGTAACGCATTCTTCATTGTTGACCCGGTAACGTCTGATCCATTAACCCGTGGCCAAAACCAGAAGTTTACTGTTGAAGCAGACGTTGATGAAATCTGTGCTGAGAAGCTAATCATGTATTCGCCAGCTTCATCAAAAACTATGCGAGATGCTGGAGTGCCATTAGCAATGCCGGACGAAATCTCAGCGGTGTACGTTAAAGCGTACGCCGTATTAATAACCGCCGCAGTTTGATCTGCCGTAATGCCGCCAGAATACTGGCCGTCTTCAAGCACAATCTGAACCCAAGCACCATTTTTGCTTACGACCGGATACAGGTTTTCCCTGTCCCACATAATCGTGCCATCGTCTGCCGCACTCTCACCGCCAGTTTGCTGAACCAACGCAGAGCGCGTTTGGGACAAGTACGACATGAGGCGTCGGCCCCAAGTCTGCCAATCTTTATCCTGCGGCTCTGGTGGACGGTTCTGCTGGGTCATCTACGACCGCCGCCAACAGCGTCAAGCCGATTAATGCCTACGCGCCAATCAGCCAAGCGCTCACCCTCAACACGCATTCGAACCTGACGCCCGGTAAATCTGACCGACGTTGGGTTGCTCATAGAATACGGGCCGTATGACCGTTCCGTGCCGTTTGGATAAAAGCGCGTTTTAAAAATAGCATTCACGTCGCCTTGCGATTTTTCATCCGGCAATAATTCAGTCACGCTCATGACTTGGTCGCCCGTGCCAATGCGGAACGGCCCAGTTTCAGCAAACGGCGTTAACGTGCCGTAGTCAAAGCCAATCTCATGCTCATATATCTTATAGTCTGCCGGGTCAGCCATCATGGGCTGGCGGAACGCGCCACGGTCAATGCCAGCCGTGCGAGCCAAGTTGCCAATCATCCAAGTGTTTTCTGTGTAGTTGTATGTGACGTAGCGGTCATTCTCAGTTGACGCTGCACTTGGGTAAAACCAAGTTACCTCGCCAAACATTGAGTTTGACATGCCAAACGCCTTGCTAACCTGACCTTTGTTGATGTCATTAAACACATAGTCAGCCACGTCGCACGGCAGCTCTTGCACAGCGCCACCTTGATATGTGTAAAACGAATTAACGCCCATCCAGAATGCGCCAGCGTCAACGACAACGGCAGCTTGCTTTGCAGCTAATCCGCATGACGTGCCAACACGCTCAATGCCGTAGACATAAGGTGGGCCAATATAATTTGCAACGTGGGCGTCGCGCGTTGTTAAAAGCAAAGTCTGGCCGCGAACGGTCATGCCCTTCATCAGCGCGCCGGACGTGTTTAGCTCAAGATCACCGGCCTCGTTTGTAGCGGCTGGCGTCCATAGATTATTATTTTCTCTGTCTGACCATTGTACCTTGCGAGGATTGCCGCCAGCGCCAAGCGCAAACAGGAAGCGCTCTTCAGTTACAACGCAGCCAAGGTTGTCAACTGGAGCGTTAGACAGAACTGCTGCCACTACGGCGGTGTTGAGTTGCCACTCGTAAATCTTGCCGTCGTCTTCGTTGCAGGCCAGCAGATACTCGCCCCATGATTCCAAATCCCAGCTTGTAGCTGGCTGAATGCGAACTGTGTCAGGCCGGGCAATGCCGTAGCCATAACTGCCGTATGTACCGCCGCCAAAGCCAGTAAACGAAATGGCGTCTTCTCTACCAGCGGTTAGACCGGCAGGAGTAATATCATAGCGCACACCGGGTGCGGTCCAAATATAAAGTTTGTCGTATGTACCTGAAGCAATCCAGCGCACGTCGTCATTGGCTACCCAAGTCAACATGCCGCGAAGAGTTGCGTTGGCCGCTGTTGAGGAGCGTAAACGCCAACCGCCGATTGGGCGCATAACGCCGTCGCCCCAGCGGATTAAGCTCGCATCATGCCAGCGACCCATGCTTTGCAAGTCCGTCCCGTTTTTGTAGACGCCAGCGGGAATGTTCAGATCAATTAAAGCCATTGTCGCCTCTCGCAAATCGGATTGCGGCCAATATAACACATTGTGCCGGATATGCAAAAGGCCAGCACATAGCTGGCCGATTGCGTTATTTTGGCTGGCTTACTCAGCGTCGTCTTCCGCTGGTGTTTCAAGCGAGCTTGCCAGCATTCCGACAAAAGCCTCACGGCCCACGTTAAGCTGATCTAAGTTAAACTGTGCGGAACCCAGCTTACGATCCAAATCGCTTACATGATTAAGCATAGTCTTCTGTGCGTCAGTGAAATCATCTACATTGTATTCGATGTCGTTGACAGTGATGAGGTTCTTTTCATTTTTACCCATGACAGTCTCCTTTAAGTTAAGTTAAGCTAAGCTGCGATTGCAGCATTAGCAGCGGTCATATCTTCTGTAGTCCAGTAGTCTTTAGCTACCATGATTTCCAGATGCTCTACATTGCGAGACACTGTGTCTGCCCAATCTTCATCGGACATATCCTCTGGTTGCCCAGCGTTAATCAAGTCAACTGAGTGACCCATTGCTGTGTAGTGTGCTGCGATTTCTTCTGTGGTTGGTGCGTCAATCATAGTTATGCTCCTTCTAGGGCTGTGACTTTAGTTTCTAATGCCTCAATGCGTTCCATTGCTTCTTGCAGTGCCTTGACTGCTTTCATGTAGAGGATGGAATAACTAACGTGCTTGGTTGTAGTGTCTAAAACATTGTTGTCCGTGTCACGATCAGGGCTTTCAAATACAAGACCACCCATTCCAGCATCTTCAACTTCTTGAGCAATAACACCAAGCATATTAGGGGCATCAAGATTGTCTGATTTTAAGCTATACTTACGAACAGTTAAGTTTTTAATGTCATCCCATTGTGAGGAAGCATCAACAATGTTTTCTTTAAGTTTAACATCCGAAATACCGCCGTAACTGTTGTTAGTATTTTGTATGTTTCCGTTGCCGTAGATATACAACTGGTTGGCAACACCAGTAATACCACACTGAAGAAAATAAGAACTTGTATTGTTACAATTAGAGCCAAGCCACCATCCGTTTGCAACATCTCCGCTTACGTTGTGGGTGTTATTGACTTGGGATAGCCCGTTTGCTGAAGCGCTATTCTCAAGGTAAAGCCTTGTTCCTCCGTGGGGGCTGGTAGCTGCTCCAATAGATACTAATCCACTAGAATCAACCCGAACCCTAGGATTACCATCCCCATCCGACAGCACGATGTTGTTGCTTGAGGTGCGGATGTCCAAGCCGCCTTGGTTGCCTGAGAAACGGCCAAGGATAGTGTTGTCTGAACCTGTACAATAATAACCCGCGTTCATACCAACAAAGGTATTTTTTGTACCTGTGACATTAGAATAACCAGCGCCAGCGCCTAAAAATGTATTTTCCGGTTGAGTTGTTGTATTATACCCAGCCTGATACCCAACAGCGGTGTTGTTGGATGCGGTGGTGTTGTTGGCTAAGGCATTACGCCCTACTGCCACGTTATAGTTGCCTGTTGTATTATCCAGTAATGCTGCGCCGCCAAAGGCAGTATTTTCAGTACCTGTCGTATTAGCATTTAAGGCAGCGTGACCCATTGCCGTTTGAACAGCGCCCGTTGTATTTGAGTACAGCGCCTGAAAACCGAAAGCATTGTTGTTGGATGCGGTGGTGTTAGAGAGTAGTGCTTGCATACCAATAGCGGTGTTGGAACTTCCAGAGGTGTTAAGACCAAGTGGGCCTTGCGTTGATCCATATGCGGCTGGGCCAAGTGCAGTATTTCCAGTACCTGTTGTGTTAGTATATAAAGCGCCAGAGCCAAAACCAGCGTTGTTAGACGCAGTATTGTTGCGTAAAGTATCTGAACCAAACGCAGTAATGTTATTGGCTGTTGTGCTGGACAACCCAGCGTTTATGCCAAAGATATTTATGTTTGTACCTGTGGTATTACCTGCGCCAGCACCATGACCAAATGTGCTGTTTCCTGCACCCGTGGTATTACTGTCTAACGATTGATGGCCAACAGCGGTGTTTGAGTAACCTGTAGTATTTGCATAAAGCGACTGATACCCAACTGCGGTGTTGGCGTTGGCGGTGGTGTTGGAGAATAGTGACTCCATGCCCAATGCTACGTTATAGCTACCTGTAGTATTTGTATACAAAGGGTTAGAACCCATAGCTACATTACTTGTGCCAGAAGTATTACTATACAGAGCAGAACGACCAAACGCTTGATTATAGTTTCCGTTATTAGTGCGAAGGGCTTGGTGTCCAAATGCATCGTTATCTGTGCCAGTAGTGTTTGTGTATAATGCCTGATACCCAAGGGCCGACAAACGAATACCAGTACTATTTGTATACCCAGCCTGATACCCAACTGCAGTGTTGTAGGAGGCGGTGGTGTTGGAGTAAAGGGCAGAATCACCAATCGCAACATTGGTAGTACCTGTGGTATTGGAAGTCATCGCACCACTGCCTAAAGCAGAGTTAGATGCACCAGTTGTATTTGCCCCAAGTGCAGAGTTACCTACGGCTGTATTTTCGTTAGCAGTAGTGTTTGCATCAAGCGCAAGCCTACCAATAGCCGTGTTTTGTGCGCCAGTAGTATTAGCATAAAGCGACTGATACCCAACTGCCGTGTTGTTAGAGGCGGTGGTGTTGGAGAGTAGTGCATTGTAACCAATGCCTACATTATTCGCCCCTGTAGTATTTACAAGCATTGCACCGTAGCCAACAGCAATATTATTACTTGCACTTGTGTTTGCTTCTAGTGACCTTCCACCCAAAGCTACGTTAGTTCCACCAGAGGTGTTTGCTGTCATTGCATCACGACCAATGGCTGTATTGTTGCCGCCTGACGTTAAACTATCCAACGCAGTATTACCCAACGCCACGTTGCCTGTACCAACAGGATAGTTACCGTCCAGCTTGATTGTGCCGCCATCGACTGACAGGTTGCCAGCTACGGTTAAACCGTCTGTTACGGCTGTGCCTGTAACATCCACCCCGGTGGCAGTCGTCGCAATCTTGGCCGCATCTGCATAGGACAACGTAGCAGCGGCAGTCTTACCGCCAATCGCGTTTACAACCGTATCCAAAGTATCCAGATCAGTGTTGATCTTTGTACCCCAAGTATCCTCGGAAGCGCCAATTTCTGGCTTTGTTAAGCCATATGCCGTTGTCGTTGTATCAGCCATAATAATCTCCTATGCGGCGTTAGCCAGAATTATACTTCTCCTGAAAAGCGCTTTATTCCGTCAATGTGGGGAAAGCGCGGTCCAGTTACCCGGTGCGTTAGGAACACTCTGCCATATTTCCGTTGCAGGATCAACAGGCGTCCAAACTTCAGGTGTGTTAGGTATCGGCTCCCACTTCTTAACAGCACTGCAAGTCGTACTCAAAACAGTGCTAATTAAAGCACTACTCGACTGAACCCGGTTGCACGTTGCTACAGATGTTATAACGCAAACAATGTCAGCACTGCTGATATATATCGCTTCCGCATTGGCCGACACGCTACACGCAGCAGATATTTCTGCCGCAGTTGGCCTAACGCGAACCATGTCAGAGCTGGTAGTAGCCGCCGCAGTAATCAAACTGTAAGCATTCCGCTTACGGATGCAAGACGCCGTAACCGTTGCAACGCCAGCAGAAACGGCATCACTTTCACGCACGCGCTGGGCAGATGACGCAGTCGTCGCCGCAGTCGTGCTAGACGCCGAAGCCTCACGCACCCTAGTAGCTTCAGACGATGTTGTGGATACGCCAACAACAATTGACGCAGTTAATCTAACGCGAACCGATGCGGCTGCGGTAGTTGTCGTAATAATAATCGTGCCAGCGCCGTCCGTAACAAAGCCATCCAGCCCGTAGTTATACGAGCCGTATGTAGCTTTACCGTAACCGCTGCGATATTCAGCCATTAGTCTAGCGTGACGTCAAGATCACCAGATGGGAGCCTAAATACATCGCCGGTATCAATCGCCTTGCTCGTCGTTAGCGCTGCATAAGCAATCAAAGTCCCGCTAGTCACAGCGTCAAAAACGCCGACGTAAGTAACCGTGCCGTAACCCGCTGTGGCAACTGGCCATTCAATCGCAGCATTGTTTGAGGCAGTGTTGCCAGAAACAGTAAACGTAACAGCCTGCCTTGCATAACCGCCGCCAGAGACTTCAGTTCCGCCCCCGGGGTCGGATGGTGCGGCTGTGTAAAGTGCAACATACCACGCAGTTGGGCGTGTCGCGGTGCCTGTGGTAAAAACCCAAGTTAAAACTTTGGTTTCAAATGTGTCTGAAAAGCTCATGTTAATACGCCCTTATTTTCATGCGACGGCCTGATCCGCCAAATTTCGATTTTTCGCTCTCTGCATTTATAGCATCAATTGCGCTTTGATACAAAGCTGCCCAGATTTGCAAGCGAGCGTCGTCCTTTAAGTATGGCGCAGAATGTATGAGCGAGCCATACAAGTATGCGTCAGGGTAATGCTCAAGTAACCAGTTACTCGTATTGCTATCACTTAACGCAGCCAATTTGGATATGTAATACAGCTCAACCGTGTAAGTCCCATCTGGTACAGGATAAATTTCAATCTCACCGGCAGTAATCGCATAGTAAGCAGGCTCGCCGCTGGTGTTAAAGTTGGTGTACTTGCGGTCAAGTAATTGAAACTGCGAGATTAACTCAAGTGGGCGTGTCTCGCCGCTGGTAATGTAAAACCTAACAGCTTGCAGGAAGTCAGCAGGGATTGCGCTATACTGCGTATCAAGCTCAGCCGTGCTTCGTTTTTCTTGCCGCCAATGGCGAATGTCGCGAGCCAAGTTAGATTCAGCCAGCGTGACAAAATCGCTAGTTATAGCGGTTAAGTCATCGCGGTTAAGAAAACCTGCGATGGTTGATTTTAGCTCTGCGTAAGTTGTGATTGCCATTAGTAATTTTGTCCACTTGCTTTTAAAGCCTGAAACGCATCCGCCTCCCTATCAGGGAAACCCCATTGGCCATTGCGCCTAAGAAGATCCTCAAATTTCGCCCGAAACCTTTGAAACTCGGCCGCATTAGCTTGGGATATTGGATTTACTTGCCTGCCCATCATAGCATCTGTGCCGACAACCCCAGCAACCTGTGCAGGGTATGCTGGCATGTTGCGCTGAATGGCACGGTCAGACGGTTGGGAAAGTTCCATAAAACCATCTTTTTCTTCTCCGGAAAAAATTGGCTGGTCTACACTTAATAGAGATGATGGCTCAGCGCCTAGCTTAAATTCAGTTGGGTAGTCATAACCATACATTTCTTGGTTCATTTGGCTGTTAGAAATAACTTCGCCTCCGCCCATACCAGCTTCATTTCCAGACCAGTTGCCATATGGACCTACGCCACCAAATGGACCTAACGGGTTTTCTGGGATATTTGGACCTGAGCCACCAAACGGACCTAACGGGTTTTCCTGTATATTTGGTCCTGCACCACCAAACGGATCAAGTGGGTCGGGCCGCATTTGTGGACGCATCTGAGCCGCACGCTGAACGGGTGCGCCATTAGTTTCAAGCAAGCCGACAGCAGTTGGTATCTCCTGCGCGTCCTTACCAAGCAAACCCTCAGACTGGTTCAATCCGCCGCCGTCAAACAAATCAACGTACCACGGCACATATTCGCGCGTTTCTGGATTAAAATAACCCGGCAGCTTATCATTTGCGGTTTTAGACATCATAGCATCACCGCGAGCATCTTTAGAAGCAGCGCCCCGTGTGCCAAGCAAAGACTTTAAACCGCCAAGGCCCAAATCAGATGTGTCATCCGGGTCGTACTTTTTCTTACGGCGACCCATTTGCTTGTCGGTAGCTAAAAAATCAAAAATGCCCATGTGAGCCTCCTACTTTCCGTATTTTTTCTTTAAGCAAGTGCCAGCGCGCTTGCAAGCAGCAGGGGTCGGGCAGCCTTTACATGGCGTCATGTCATCAATCCTCATTTTTCAGCACAGTAACACATTTATTTTATAAAGGCCACGCAGGGTCAATATCACACATCTTCCAAGCCATCCATGACTTTTTTCATCCTATCATTTAACTTCCAATGCCCAGCGCGCCACCTCGCAGCGTACTGAGCATCCTCTAAATCTAACCCACGCCCAATATATGTCTTAATCCAATTATTCATACGAATATTTTTCATCTTCGGCGATAGCTTATGAAATGGAATAGGTTTCATGCAATGCCTTTCAAATTACGCTTGATAGCTTTCTTCCAACTTGACATAGCGCCGGACAAAGCAGTCGCCGCGTCACTCGCCATAGTCAAACATAAAGCATCTGCCAAATCCGGCGACCTCAGCCCACGCTTGCGCATGTCGTCCTTGCTCTCAGCTTTCATCTTGCCGCCGGGCGTAAACGAAAATCTAATCGCAGTTAACTCTGCCAGCAATTGATCGTCATTCGGTAATTTGCACGAACGATCCTCTAACCAACCCTTAGTCTTAAACCAAAGCTCAGCCCGCAAATTCATGTAAGTATTGCCCATAGCAGGAGCTTCGCCAACATTAATCCCACGCACAGGCGCACCCAACTCACGCAGTCTATCCACAACGCCACCGCCAACGCCAATACTGTCAACCAATATTTCGCTGGGCCGCATAGAGGGCGATAAGCCCTCGTATTCGGCCATAACGCGCCCAACAGTCTGCATTAAATCTAAGCCCTGCCAAGACGTAATCTCAGTCACAACATTGCCATACCGCTTACACAGCGCAGTCTTGTCCGAACCAAACCTAGCCACGTCCAAGCCCCAAATAGGCTTCTGGTCAGGCGTAACCTGAATATCGCGGCGAATGGCACTCTCAACCAAGTGGAACGGAATAATCGTATCATCATCCGCCATAGGAAACTCGCCCAACACACGAATGCGGAAAGCATTGCTATCCTCACCGTATCTCGCACGCATCTCATCAACAAACTCGTCAGACACCAGTGGGCTATCAACGCAAGACCAACGCCGTGTCCACCAAGTGTCTTTAAGGCGCGTCTGGCTTTCGTAAAACGTACCGCTAGAACGCGTCGGGTTGGATAACAATATCGTAGTCGCAGCGTGGCCGGACATAGAACCCGCAGCAGCCTCAAACACCTTCTCAGGCACACCAGAAGCCTCATCCACAACCAACAGCACATTCGCAGAGTGTACCCCAGCAAGTGCTTCGGGCGTCTCAGCGCGTGACGTTCTAGCCGAAATAAAAGCCTCAGACGGAGCCGCAGTTAGCTCAACCCGGTCGGATTTAACCGTCAACAAAACCTTTAACTGATCCGGCAGCTCATTAATCCAACGCTTTAACTCAGCAAACAAAGCATCAAACAACTGGCCGGACGTGGGTGCCGTAACCACAACCTTATTTGGAAACCGAAGCATGACGTACCAAAGCATAGCCCAAGACGCCGTCGTTGACTTGCCAGTACCGTGGCCAGACCTCACAGACATCTTACGCTCGCCGTTTGCCAGCGCGTTAAGAAACTCAGCCTGATAGTCATATGGCGTTGCGCCCAGCACTTCCTGCACAAACAAAACAGGATCATCGCGGTAACGCAGCACAAACTCATCAAATGGATTGGCGTCAGTCATCTGTGACATCCTCATAATCTGCGTCAATCGCGCGGGACTCACGCTCACGATCCTCAGTATCAATCGCGGCAAGATCGGAGTTGACCTTGCGTAGCGCGTCTAGGTGCATGTCGCTCACGCTAATCGTCACATTCGTCTGGGGCCGATTGCCGTATCGCTCCTGATTATACGAGCCTGCCATAAACTTGCGCCACTGCACCTTCTCACGCGTGGCCGAAATCTCCGACGTGGTGCTGGCCCCGTCTAGCGCGTCAACCATCTCCAAGCCCTGCTCAACCAACGCATCTGCCGCAGCTTGCCGCGCCTTTGACACGGCAGAAGAATACTCAGGGATGGCGTGGATGGACTTGCTGAGATACTCACGGCTGCACTCATACTCAGCAGCAAGCTTGGTCAGTGTCTTGCCAGAGGCGAGCTGGTCAAACAAGTAATCTGCTCCGCCTCGCTTGGCGATGTCCGCGAGTATGCGCTTGCGTAAAGGTTTGCCTGCCATTTGTGGAACTCCCATTTTATATTTTTTTTACATTGTTTAGGGGGTGTAAGGCAAGGGGGTACGGGGGGTTGGCACCCGGTGACACACGGTGGCGCTCGTGTGTGTTAGAGGTATAATAATAACACTACCCCAGAAAACGTCGACCCGGGGGGCATTTTTACATACCGCCTACCAAATACCGAACACTGTATTGCGTATTCCGTATACAGAATACCGTATACCGAATGCAGAATACCGTACTCAGTGTTCAACATACTAAACATTGTCTACCAAATACAGAATACAGAACACTGTATACCGTATACCGTACTTAGTGTTCGGTCTATCGAACACTGTATTGCGTATACCGTATACAGAATACCAAATACAGAACACTGTATACAGTCTACCGTACTCAGTGTTCGACATACTGTATATCATTGGGCTACATTAATTGAACAAGCGTTCAGTTAATTGCATCATTGTAATTGAACAAGCGTTCAGTTAAGCGGACGCGCTGCGTGTGGCATTGTGGTTCGGTGCGCCGTGGTACGGTAAAACAGGCAATTCAACGCACAGCCTGATTTTAGCGCCGTACATTGCCGGGAGCTGTTTTTCCTATGCCCAACTCATAAAAACCCGTTCCTCGATTTTGTTCTATATTTGCAACACATATGGCTAGAATATAAGTGACGTAACGTAACAATATACATTGCCGCATTCCGCTCCTATTCTAATGACACAGACACAGACACACAAAACAATGGAGCCGATCACATGACATACGAAACAATCAAACAGCACTACCTAGCCGAAAACTTTGAATTTGCCTTAGCTACTGAAAAGCAAGTTGACCGCCTTTCAGATTGGCTTGACGCAAAAGACATTCACAACGCGGCGCATATGCGCTGGGATGATTACCAAGAGGAACTGCGCTGCCTAGCCGCTGAGTTCTAAACCTTGACCTTATAGGGCAGGCCAACGCGGCCTGTCTCAATAAGACCAAGACCACAACACAAACATGGAGAGAAGCAGATGAAACTAGAGTATGAAACATTCGTAACAACTAAATCAGATGTAAAGGCAATGGTAAAAGCTTTAGACGCCAATGCAAAAAAACCAGAACACAAAGTGCAAAAAGACGACATGGGATATTGGTTGCAAGTCTCAAGGGGCAAGCTTGAGGGCAAGGATGTATTTAGGGCAATGGTAGGGTCTAATAAAACCTACTTGGTTCGGCATGTAGTGAATTTATTCACATAAACCTTGACCTTATAGGGCAGGCCCAACGTGGCCTGTCTCAATAAGACCCAAGATTACAACACAACACAAACATGGAGTTAATCAAATGAAAATCTATGCAGCATGCTTAGCATCTTACAACAATGGAACAATGCACGGCAAATGGATTGACGTTGCCGGGGAATGGATGGACGAAATCCGCGATCAAATCCAGAACATGCTTGACGCGTCACCAACGCCCGGCGCGGAAGAATACGCCATTCACGATTATGACGATTTGCCAAACTTTGGCGAAAATCCAGACTTGCAGGCAATTGCAGATTATTCCCGCTTGGTTGAGGAGTATGACCATTTAGGCAAAAATGTAGTGCGCGCCATTGTCGACAACTGCAACGGCAACGTCGATCAAGCCGGGCAAGATTGCGAAAACGCATTTTGCTGCGATAGTTTCCAAGATTATGCGGACGAATTAGCGGACGAAATGTTGCACGGGGTTGAACCTATGGTTGCATGCCATTTTGATTATGAATCGCACGCTCGCTACATTCGCCACGATTACACGGTAATTGAAGCCGGAAAACTCACAGTCATCATAAGGAGCTAAGTAAATGCAAAATCTTTGGACAACCGAAAATCACATTGTCGATTATTACGCGGGTTTTATCGTTATTGAAGAAACTTCAACCGGGCATAACTTTACCGCTCAATTGAAAAGCAACACCGGGCGCAACATAACGCGCGCCCAATTCATAAGCGGCGTAAAATCGCACGGCATTGACCGGGCTTGCGCTACATTCAAAAAACTAGCTGGAAGGGTTCAAACATGACCCGCCGCCAATCAAAACTAATACGCCAACAAGTCCGCGCCATACTATTGCAAATCAGCCTAGGCGCTTGCGCCGGGCTGGCAATCGGCGCTGTCCTATTTTTAAACCTGTGAGGAGATAAACAAAATGCAAAAATTATCAATAGTAATAATCCACCTCAAAGCATGTTCCGCATATGGCTTGCCGATCCGGTTGCGCGCTTTGAATGTTTTAAACATATTATTAAAGTAACAAA
>Ga0209192_10000686_pt1 | contig 30926 bp, 23 predicted proteins | sample ArcticOcean_MG_C_11_FD_187433 | JGI IMG/M metagenome (GOLD analysis project Ga0209192, IMG submission 187433) | Marine microbial communities from western Arctic Ocean - ArcticOcean_MG_CB2_154 (SPAdes) (version 2) | ecosystem: Environmental > Aquatic > Marine > Oceanic | place: Arctic Ocean... | reverse complement strand
GAAGAGGATGAAGATGAGGAGGAAGATGAGGAAGACGAGGAAGATGAGGAGGAGGAAGATGAGGAGGGGGATGAGGAGGAGGAATTAAGTAAGGAGCAATTAAAAGAAAGATTTGAGACGAAGTTGAGAGAAGTAGAAGAATTTGAGAGTAAATATTTATTAGAAAGTGAAAATTATAATATGTTGGAAGATGTAAAAACGAATGATTTATATCCGCATTTGGATGACCCAGATTTTAATATAAAGATTAGAAACAAAAAGGAATTTTATGATAATGGCTATCCCGACGATGATATGGGTGATTATGATTTTAGGGAAGGAAATATTTGCGAACAAGAGTTTGAATTGGCGCCGCATCAATTGTTTGTAAAGAATTTTTTATCAGCACAGACTCCTTACAATGGGTTATTATTATTTCATGGGTTAGGAACAGGGAAGACGTGTTCGGCGATAGGGGTGACAGAAGAGATGAGAGATTATCAAAAACAAATGGGTATTAGTCAAAAGATTATGATAGTGGCATCGCCGAATGTTCAAAATAATTTTAAACATCAATTGTTTGATGATAGCAAATTAGAAAAGGTGGATGGTTTTTGGAAAGCGGAGGGGTGTATAGGTAATAAACTATTAAAGGAGATAAATCCGGTGGGAACATTATCATTGTCTAAGGAGAGAATAATAAAAGAAGTAAATAAGGTAATAGGGAGGTCATATACATTTATGGGATATATAGAGTTTGCGAATTATATAAAAAGAATAGGTAGTGTAAAAAGAGTAACAGATGAAGGAAGGATGAAAGAAATAAGTAGAAGAAAATTAAATAGACATTTTAAGGATAGATTAGTAGTGATCGATGAGATACATAATATCCGGTTAAGTGATGAAAAGAAGGATAAAAAGGTAGTGAAAGCGCTGGAAAGATTGGTAGATGAGGTAGATAATATGAGATTGCTTTTATTGTCGGCAACTCCAATGTATAATTCTCATAAAGAGATAGTTTGGTTATTTAATTTATTGAATAAAAATGATAATAGGGCATTGATGGATGTGGGTGACATATTTGATAGTGCAGGAAAGATAAAGGAGTTAGGAAGAGATATATTGATAAAGAAAGTGACCGGGTATGTATCTTATGTAAAAGGTGAGACACCCTATACATTTCCATTTAGACTTTATCCGGGTGATTTTGCGGAAGAAGATAGATTCTTCAAAGAAGACGGAAGTGATTTACCGATAAAACAAATAAATGATAAAGATATAGAAGAGCCAATAAACACAAATGTGGTCCAACCATATTTGACTAGGGTGGGAGGATATCAGGAGGAGATTTATAATAAATATTTACAGGAGCTAAAGAATGGTGCGTTATTAAAGAATTTTACAAAAGAGTTTGGTGAGATGGAGTCGTTTGGTTATAATATATTACAAAGATTAATAGAGTGTCTCAATATAGTTTATCCCTATTCGATGAGACCAGAAGAGATAGATATAAAGGACTATGTAGGAAGTGAAGGATTGGGAAATATAATGGAAAGGACGGGAGAGAAGGGAAAACAATATGAATATAGAGAAGGTGTAGAGAGGATATTTGAGGCAGACAAAATAGGAAATTACAGTGGAAAGATAGCGTCGATTTGTAATAGCATAGAAGATTCGAAAGGGATAGTATTGATATATTCTCAATACATAGATGGCGGATTAGTACCGATGGCGCTCGCGTTAGAAGAGATGGGATTTAAAAGGTGGGGAGGAGAGTCATTATTAAAAAGAGAGAAGGATAATAATAAGAAATATGTAGTGATTAGTGGTAATAAGAATTGTTCGCCAAATAATCTGTTAGATTTAAAAGCGGTAACATCGCCGGAGAATAAAGAAGGAGACAAGGTAAAGGTAGTATTAATATCTTTAGCGGGGGCTGAAGGTTTAGATTTTAAGAATATAAGACAAGTTCACGTAATGGAGCCTTGGTACAATTTAAATCGTATAGAACAAATTATAGGTAGGGGAGTAAGAACGTGTAGTCATAAGTTATTAGAGTTTGAAGAAAGGAATGTAGAGATATATTTACATGGTAGTAGATTAAAAGATGTAACAAAAGAGGCGGTAGACATATATGTATATCGGGTAGCATCAGGTAAAGCAGAAATAATGGGAAATGTAAGTAGAGTATTAAAAGAAACGGCAGTAGATTGTCAATTAAATGAGCCACAAAGGAGATTAGATATAAAGGATAATTATAAGATAATATCTTCAAGTGGGAAAGAGATAACAGATTACAGGATAGGCGATAAGGATTACTCGGCAATTTGTGATTATCAACGATGTAATTACGTATGTAAAGGATTTGAGGATGTTCCTGGATTAGATAAAAATAGGTCAACATATAATAGGTCGCATTTATTAGCAAATGTGGATAAGATAGAAGAAAGGATAAGAAGATTAATGAAGGATAAACATTTTTATAAACGAGAGGCGTTAATGGACGCAATAAGAGTACAAAATAGTAGTTATAAGAGAGGTCAAATAGATATGGCTTTAACAAAATTGGTAGAAGATAAAAGTGAATTAATAACAGATAAATATGGAAGGCCGGGGCATTTGATAAATAAGGATGATTTATATTTATTTCAGCCGATAGAGATATCAAATGAGGAGTTAACATTATTTGAACGAGAAACCCCAATAAGCGATAAGACATTGAGTTTAAGAGCAAGGGTTCCAAGGATAGAATTAAAGAATATGAAAGTGGATATAGAGGATGAAAAGGAAGAAGACATATTTGAATACCATAAACTGAAAACGATGAAAGACAATTTAAAGATTGCATTTTCGGCGAAAGAACAAAAACAATCGAGTTGGTATGAGGAGTTTAATAAGATATATAAGAATTTAAAGGCTAGTCCAGACGTGGTCAAAAGATTAGATATAGAGGATTATATAAATGATGAACAAATGAGGTCTATAATAGTATCGCGTTTAATAGAGGAATTAATAAGTGATGATGTGATACATTTATTGAGATACTTAAATAATAAGAAAAGGGAGGATTTAGATGAAGAGGAAGGAATATTAAGTGATTATTTACAAATAGGCAATCCGGATATAATAGAAAACGATGAACATAGGATAATATGTTTATTAACGAAAGGAAAAGAGGTGATTTATATATCATTGGAAACATTGAATGACGTAAATAGAACGGAAATAGAATCGGTAAGGGAGTTATTAGTGAATAAGAATGAGAGACTAAAAAGACTTACCGAAGATGATTTACATATGATTATAGGATATATGAGTTATTTTAAGACGGATACGATGGCTTTTAAAATAAAGAATGTTAGTAAAAAGCGTAACCCGGGTGCGAGATGTGACCAGGCAAAATATGACGTAATAAAAAGTTATGTAAATGATTTAGTAGTTGACGAAGATTACAATGTGATTGAACAAGTAGGAAAGATGGGTGGACACCAAACCTGTGTCTTATTTGAATTATTACTACGTATATATGATAGAACGGGAAGAGATGGTAAGCGATGGTTTTTAACACCGGTTGAAGCGAATTTAGCAAATATGGATAAAAGATTAAAATAAAGATAAAAATAAAGATAAAATTGAAGTTTATTAAAGAAATATATATGAATAATATAGTGATGGCAGATAGCAAGAAGAAAACAGTTAAACAGAATATATATAAACAGAATATATATAATGATATTTTGATAACAAAAAAGATTTTGCTAGGGATAAACTCTATAGGGTCAAATTTAAAACAAACATTGGAGAAGGCATTAGTATCTCAACATACGGGAAGGTGTATGGAAGAAGGATTTGTAAAACCGATGTCGATAAGAATTTTATCACATTCCAGCGGGAAGATAGAGGCGAGTCGTGTATTATTTGAAGTAGTATTCGAATGTAAGGTATGTAGTCCGGTAGAAGGAATGATAATAGAATGCGTTGCTAAGAATGTAACTAAAGCGGGCATAAAAGCCGAGGTAGATGAGATCCCGACACCGCTAATTATATTCTTAGCAAGAGATCATCATCAGTCATCAAAGTATTTTAATTCGGTAAATGTGAATGAAAAGATAAAGGTAAGGGTAATAGGGCAACGATTTGAGTTGAATGACGAGTATGTTTCGATAATTGCGGAGTTGGTTGAAGTAGTAGATTTAAAGACAAAGGGGAAGATAAAGGGGAAGACAAAGCCAAAATTAGTGATAGTGGATAATTAGGGATAATTAATGAGAATTAAGAATAAATATAAAAAATATATTTAGAAGAAGAGAATGATGATATAGGATATGACATTAAATTTCGTGGACATAAATAATTTGAAGGAAAAGGTCGAAACCATGGCAAAACATCAACAAATAGAAGTATTACGTATTTTACAAAATCAGAACAAGGTTTGTTTAAATGAGAATAATAATGGTACATTTATAAATTTGACAGAATTAGATGAAGAAATATTGGTAGAGTTAGATAAGTATGTAAATTATATAGACGAACAGCAAACGCATTTATCATTGATAGAAAATGAGAAGGATAGGTTACAAAATGTCTTTTTTAAACAAGATAAAGATAAAGAGAGAGAGAATATTAAGATATGAAGAGGGATTTTTTAGAAGAATTAAGACCTTTTATGTTATATACCGATGTCATGCAAAACATTACATCGATAAAAATAAAATACAAAAATGAAGAGAGAGAAAAGATTGAATATAAGTCAATGAAATGTAAAGAAGAGCCGGTAGAGAAGAGAAATAGATATTGGATGCCAAAAGAAAAAGACCAATTATTTTGGTGTTTTTTCTATGTATTATATGGCGATTTAAAATATGAACAGTCAAATAAAAACCATTTTTTTCACGAGACATCGATAAAAATAGATGCGATTGAAAGATTAAGACAGAAAAAGGAGTTGTTAAAAACCAACGACTTGAAATTAAAGGATATAGAAGAAGAATTTAGTACAAATGAGATAACTAGTGTAAAAGGATTATATAGTTTTTGCTTATTGAATGGGATAAGGATATTATATATTAGAGAGTATACATACTTGGATATGGGTATAAATGATAATATAAATGGTGTGATATATAATAAAGACGGTATGAATAGTATATTTTTAAATGAAGATTTTTCTTGTGATTTTGGGGGAAGTAAAATAAATGAAATAATAAAAGATAAATGGAAGATAGTAAATGCGGATAAACCAATAAAGGCCGCGAGTGCATATTCATTGCATGAGTTACAAGAAATAAGTGAGTGTTTTAAAATAAACTTGCATGATAATAATTCTAAAAAGAAGACCAAGAAGGTTTTATATCAGGAAATATTGAGCAGGTTATATTAGATTATAAAATTGAATTAAACTTAAATATTTATACAAAGAGTATATATATATGTCGGCCAAAAAAGAAGGAAATAATGAAGAAAAATTAAATAGATTATTATCAAGTTATTTAGAGGAAAATAAGGACAGTTACGTTTCAAGTAAAGAGATGTTTAATTTAGAATTAGAGGTCAGATTTAATAAAGGGAAAAAGATATCAAGAATACACTATGAAAATGTAATTAAACGATTGCTTCATCACAATTTTGATTTGGGTGAAAAGACACATTCCTTGCGAATCGGGTTAGAATATTTAGATGAAAAGAGTGGGTATAATAAACAGTCATCTGTTCGTGTAGAAATAGACGGTATAACAAATATATCAAAATACTGTAAAAGTGATAAGCTAGAAATAAATAATAGTGAAATTCATCAACCAACTAAATTTACACAGAAGTCTAATTTTAAAAGTAAAGAGGGGGTATTTATAGATCCAATCGATTATTTTAATTATGGATTTCGTGTAGCTTTTCAAACAGAGAAGGGTCTACATACACATAATCCACTTGTTAAAAATATTATCTCTCAATGGGGTGGTAACAAGAAAACATTTAGATATATTACACGTCATAGAATGACTCATAAAACACTGCCATTTAATATAGACCTAAGTGTTATAAAAGAGTCAAAACGTAGAGGAAATAGGTATATACCTGAAAATACATTTAAGGATTCGGGTGTGTTGGATTCATATGAAACATATGAGATAGAGATAGAAGTAGACAATAAAAGATTGGTGGGTGATATTTGTGTAGAGGAATTAAATATTGGTTTAAAGAGGGTAATAAAGTATATTTTATCGGGTTTACAGAATACGAATTACCCGATATCGTATGATGAGCAGAATGAAGTAAGTGATAATTATAAAGAGTTGCTATGGGGTAAAACGAAGGAAGGACATGGTAAGAGAGTAGGTCTTTATAATAGGAATTTCGTGGGTCCATCGTCGTTGACTTTACAATTACAAAATGTAGTAAAGGATGATGGGAATAGTAATATACCGAATATTTTAGATGATTATACGGTAACAGACAAAGCGGATGGTGAGAGAAAGCTTTTATTTATATCAAATAAAGGGAGAATATATTTAATCGATACAAATATGAATATAGAATTTACGGGTGCTATCACAAAAAGGAATGAGTATTATAATACGTTAATTGACGGCGAACATATATTGCATAATAAAGATAATAATTATATAAATTTGTATGCGTGTTTTGATTTATATTACTTTAACGGGAAGGATAAAAGGAGTTTGCCATTTTTATTAGTAGATCAAAAAGGAGATTCGAGATATAATATATTAAAAAGTACAATAACGAATATAAATATTCAATCTATATTGGGTGATAATAAGCCGGCAATAAGGATAGACTATAAATCATTTTATGCTACAACGCCAAAAAGTAGTATATTTTTGGCTTGTAATACAATTTTAAGTAAAGAAAAACAGGGTTCTCTTGAATACAATATTGATGGTTTGGTATTTACCCCGGCATTATTGGGTGTGGGAGCAGGGGTAGACAATATAGTCGGTAAACCATTAAAGACGACGTGGTCTCATTCTTTGAAATGGAAGGCGGAAAAAGATAATACGATAGACTTTTTAGTTTCTGTAAAGAAAAACACATCGGGTCAGGATGAAATAGGAAGCTTATTTGAAGAAGGTATAAATTTAGCGGAAGCATTTCAGGTTAGTCAATATAAAACTTTAATTTTAAATGTTGGTTTTAATGAAAAAGTGCATGGATATGTAAATCCGTGTCAAAGTGTAATAGACGATGATATAAGAAAGGTGTCATATGACGAAGAAACCGCTGATTATCGTCCAATGCGGTTTTACCCGACCAATCCGGAAGATGTTGACGCGGCGATATGTAAAATGATGTTGAAGGAGGGTAAAAATGGAGATAAAGTACTAATGACCGAAAATAAGGAGGTAATTGAAGATAATATGATTGTGGAATTTCGGTATAATAAAGAGAAAGAGGGTAATTGGAAGTGGGAGCCATTAAGAGTAAGATATGATAAAACCGCGGATTTAAGAAGTGGTGGTAGAAATTATGGAAATGCTTTTCACGTCGCAAATAGTAATTGGCACACAATACACAACCCTATAACGGAGAAAATGATAACAACCGGAAAAGATGTTCCAGATGAGATAATGGATAGCGATGTGTACTATAATAAAGGTGGGAATGAAACATCCACGATGGGTTTAAGGAATTTCCATAATCTTTTTGTAAAGAAGAAGTTAATAACTTCGGTCACCAAGGTAGGTGGAAATTTAATAGACTTTTCGGTCGGTAAAGGTGGAGATATGTCGAAATGGTTAGCGTCAAAGTTAAAGTTTGTGTTTGGAGTAGATATATCAAGAGATAATATAGAGAACAGATTGGATGGGGTATGTGCGCGTTATTTAAATAATAAGAAAAAGTTTGATAGAATGTTTAGCGGATTATTTGTAGTAGGGAATTCATCCGTAAATATTCGAAATGGGGATGGTATAGTAAGCGATAAGGGTAAAAAAATCACAAAGGCGGTATTTGGGGTGGGTGCGAAAGATTTAAAAGAATTAGGCAAGAATGTGTATAATAATTTTGGCGCGGGTAGTACTGGGTTTGATGTGGGGTCAATACAATTTGCGCTTCATTATATGTTTGAGAACCAATTAACATTGCAAAACTTTCTAAGAAACGCGAGTGAATGTATAAAAGTCGGCGGGTATTTTATCGGGACTTGTTACGATGGTCAAAAGATATTCGATTTATTAAAATCGAAAACAAAAGGAGAGAGTCTACGGAAAATGAAAGATTCTAGGACAATATGGGAAATCACGAAAGATTATGAGTATGAAGGATTTATGGCAGATAATACTTCAGTAGGTTATAGCATAAAAGTATATCAAGAGTCGATTAATAAGACGTTTAGGGAATATCTTGTAAATTATGATTATTTGAAACGATTAATGGAAAATTATGGTTTTGCGGAATTAACGCGAGATGAATGTAAGGAGTTGGGGTTGGAAAATTCGTCGGGATTATTTGAGGACCTATTTAATATGATGATTGAAGATAATAAGAAATATAAGAATGGTAAGAGATTATACGGAGATGCGATAGATATGACTAATTTAGAAAAACAGATATCATTTTTGAATCGTTATTTTATTTTTAAAAAGGTTAGAAATGTAGACGCGGAGAAGGTATCCAACGCATTGATTAATAACCAATTAGACAAAATTATAGATGACCAATTGGCCGTAGATAAGGAAATACCCGAATTAGAGGTTGACGCCGATAATCAAAATGGCCGAGAAAATGATGATAAAAGGGAAGAAAAACCAGAAAAACCAGAAAAACCAGAAAAACCAAAAAAAACAAGAAAAAAGAAATTAAAACTGGTAGAGATATAGAAAATAATATTTTATATAAATATAACCTAAAAACTAAAAGATAATAGGGATAGCGATGACTTATTTTACTTTACCCGAACTACAATATCAGGGTGAAATAATGAGTTACCTAAAACCGAAATATATAAAAGAAGTAAAAGCGGATAATATCGTTTTAAATAAAACGTTGGCATTATATTTGACAAAAATAAAAAATGAGATTGATTCGCGTCAAACGGAATGGGATAAATATAAAAAATATATAAATCCATATGAATATATTCATACCTCCTTCCCCGGTTCAAAGGTTTCGGTATGTCGATTGAAACCTATCTCTAGGGCATTTTTTAAATTCGTGGAAATATACTATTCATTAGAGTTATATAAGGAGTTTGAAAATGAAACAAATAACATATTTTTTTTAGCCGAAGGACCAGGTGGGTTTATTGAAGCGCTCGATTATGTTAGAAATAATACAAATGATAATTACTATACAATAACCTTGTTAGATGATGATATAGGGATACCTGGTTGGAAAAAGTCTTTAAACGTAAATAATAAAGTAAATTTTGAGAATGGGATAGATAATAGGGGAGATTTATTCAATATAGACACGTATAAAGATTTGTATGATAAATACCATGGGACAATGAATTTGGTTACGGCGGATGGTGGATTTAATTTTTCATCAGACTTTAATAACCAAGAGAATGTAGGTGCGAAACTGATAATGTTCGAGGTATTTTATGGTTTAATGTTACAAAAGAAAGGGGGGGCATTTATAATAAAATTCTATGATACATTTTCGCAAATATCATTGGATATAATATATTTATTGATGCATTTTTATACAAGTGTTGTGGAAATAAAACCATGTTCTAGTAGATATGCAAATTCAGAGAAATATATCGTGTGTAGAAATTATAGACATGTGGGATTCGAAAAGGATAAATTTATTGAAATAATGGAAAATGTAAAGGATAATAATATAGAATCATTATTTTCATTTAAGATACCTTACTATGTGTTATCAAAACTTGAAGAATATAATGCAATATTTGGACAGCAACAATTAGAAAGTATAGTGAATACATTGAGTATAATATCAAATTGTAAAAGTGATAAACTGGATGTGATAAAGAAACAAAATATAATTAAATGTATAAATTGGTGTATTAAATATAAATTGCCTCATAATCATTTTTCGCATAATTCATTCAATATAAAACAATAGTAAATAATTATATTTAATAACAATTTATTAAATATAAAGTAATGAATTTAAATTACATATCAATGGATGGTTTTAAATTAATTTATAATTCTATTTTGCAAGATAAACGTAAAGAGAGATTTGAAATGATATTAGAACCATTACAGGCAATGGTTCGGTTATCAATGTTATCTTTTTGTCCGGTCGGTACAAAACTATCCATAACTAATAATATTTTGACGATCCAAGAACCATCTTGGTCACAAAGTTTCTCCAGAAGTTATAATAAAGATGGGCGTGATGATTTAGTTTATTTATTTAATGTAATAGTGCGATTTAACAAGTTTTATGTAGTAAATAACAAGGAACTAAATAATCATACTTCATTATTTAAATTATTAATAGAGTTATCTATAAAAGGATTAGATATATTAATTCAAACATATAGTAATAGTGGACACGGTTCATTAATACAATCATTGCGAATGTATAAATCAATATTAGAAAATCCAGACGTGGTTCAAATACAAAAAGACCTCGACGAGAAGAAAGGAGATATTGATGAAATATTTATTAATATTAGAGATATTTATGATGAAAAGTATTTAATCGCATTAGATAATTTATTGTTATTAATGAGAGAAGATACCGAAAATTATATCAGTTATATGAAAGCAATTAATCATTCGTACACTCCAACGCATTGTAGTATCCAAAAATGGATTCATGAACATATTGCATTTTAATACATTAATTATAAAAAATATAATATAAAAGAATACGATTATTATTTATTATAACAATGTCTGATGAAAATGTTGATATGAATGATGCGCCCGTTGATGCGCCCGTTGATGCGCCCGTTGATGCGCCCGTTGATGCGCCCGTTGATGCGCCCGTTGATGCTCCCGTTGATGCGCCGGTTGATGCGCCGGTTGATGCGCCGGTTGATGCGCCGGTTGATGCGCCGGTTGATGCTCCCGTTGATGCGCCCGTTGATGCGCCGGTTGATGCGCCGGTTGATGCGCCCGTTGATGAGCCGATGTCTGGAGAAACATCCGCCGAAAACGATAACGCTGGTCCGGCGGTGTCACCAAATAACGAGGTGCTCGATATACAACGCCATCAAGAGACACTTGTAAATATGGCGATTAATACGCAAAATGATGCGTTGAATTGTTTAATTGGTTATATAGGACTCGCTCAACGTAGGGGTACTTTTGCGTTAGACGAGTCGGCAAAACTGTTTGATTGTATTAAGAAGTTCGGAGGGAGCGGAGTTTAAGGATAATAGATCTTAAAAGGAAGTAACATTTTTCAAAAAGGAAACAAAGGATATGTCCCATAAGAATAGGATAAACAAAGAGATAAGTATAGTCAATTATTTTATTATTTATTATTTTATAAAATACATTTTTGAATTTCAAATAATGATTCGCAACATAAGAAGCTAGTACATTTTTTAATTTCAAATAATGGTTCGCAATATAAGAATCGGGAACATTATTCTCCTTTTTAGGAAGCATAGTTAATTTATTCATTCGTTTTTAAATAAATTAATTACAACGATTAGTACAGTGTTTTTTCGCTTCGTATTTATTTTTTAAGAAATATGGTGCTTCACTTGTGCCGTGATATTTTGCGGCATTTGCGGCTTCTTCGCCCCAAGCAGTTTTAAATGAGTTACTATTTCTAGTAATAGTATCGAGTTTAAGCCTAACTAGGCGGTCGCTACTAGAAACGGCTCCTTGTTGTGTAAATTTAACATTATTTGGTTTAAATATAATTTGACAAGGGGTGTCATAGCAATTAAGTGCATTTTTTAATTGTGAACCGGTAGAACTATTGCTAGGATATACGTGTTCGCCACTGATAGTAGTATAGGTATTATTTGGTATATTGGAACCGGTAAGTCTTTGTTCGTAGGTTTTACATTTCCTTCTTAGATATTCTTTAGTATCTCTCGAGTAGGTTTTGGTGGTAAGCATTTGGGCGGACTTGATAATCTTGGTCTCGGCTGCACAAGATATATATGCGGGCTGACCATATTTAGTGATTTTATTAGAAACACATTTAGTATTAGGGTCCTGTATAACATAGTCTTGTCTGGTACAAGATAAATCGTTCGCGGAAATTAGCTGTTTTCTCCAGTGTTTTATTGGTACTAAAGCTTTACCGGTTCTATTAGATATAGGATGTAAATTATTATTAGATGGTCCATTTGTTAGAGGACGGGCATTAACAACCGTATTATATTTAGTCATGTGATAGGGGTCTTTCCAACTAGTATATGGTTGTATATTACCGCTTTCATTTGTAAAGATCATATATATATATAAAATAGAAAATAAAAAGACATTATATTATAATGAGTAAATTTTATAAGAAAGTAATTTTTAGTATTCTTTGTGTCGTAATACTTCTAAATATATTTGTAAGTTGTAATAATGTTATAGAGGGGATAGACGATATAAAAGATAATGAAAAGGATAATAAGAGTGATGAAACCGATTTTTGTATGAAAGCGGCACTTTTAGCACAAAAAAATGAAAGTACTTTAGATAGATTAACGACCAAAATAAATGATTTGTTTGATAAAAAAATGAAAGATTTAAAATCAACATGCGAGAATACCGCAAAGGCTATAATGAAAAAGCATCCTCCTGGATATAATCATTAAAAATAAATGTTATTAAATATTAACAATGAGGTTAGAAATATCACTGGTTGTTTTATTTTGGGTAATATTATTTTATAATATATTATTTAATACGGGGATCGTAGAAGGTTTGACGAATGGAAAAGATGAGTATTATAATTTAACTAAACAGAAATATAAAATAAACAATTTAAATGAGATATTCAATGAAAGATTAAAAGAATTTGATAAGTTCAAAGAGCAAGTGCACAATCATAGCAAGTTTATGGTGAAACATTTGGGTAAAACGTTAGGTATTCACAAAGAATAAAATATATATAATAATTTTTTTATGTAAATAATATAAATATGGCAGATAACGATGCTTTAGAGGAAATATTATCATCCAAACACGCATATCAGTATTCCAAGTTTATTAGTACTCCAGGACAGTTAAGCATGAGCGGTGAAGGTTCTCTAGGTGCATTAGAGAATAATATAGAAGGTTTAATCGCTTATGTAAAGGTTTTAACAACTGGATATGGAGAGGGGTCGGTAACAGGAAAACCTTTGGGTAATAAGTATTTTATAGGAACCGGGACAAAATGTAAAAATGTGGTAGATAATAAAATAGTTGATAGGTCAATATATTTTAATAATATTCCCACCGGAGATATTAAGTTATTTGGGGAAGATATAGGATTAAATTTGGAAGGAGCAGAGTTTAAAGGATTGATGCCGGGTGTAATAGAATCTATCGGGAAAATTAATCCATTTGATTTATTAACAGCATTTACCGAGGGTGAAGCACCACTGTGTCAAGAGGTAACTTTACCCGAAGGAGAATCGGGAGAGAGAGGTATTGACCCACCCGAATGCAAGTTGTCAAATAATTGTCAAACCAGATTTATGTCAATAAATGATATAAATAAATTAGATATAAATAGCTTTCCCGGAAAGAAAAGACCAGAGATAATGACCCAAAAGAAAGATGATAAGAAAGATGATAAGAAAGAGGGATTTTCTTTAATTGAGGATACTACCAATGATAATTTATTTATAAAAATGTATTATACATCGTTAGGATTAATGTTATTATATTTATTATTAAAGTTATTACACAAAAGTAAGTAATAATATAATTAAACATAAATTATATTATTTTACGAATTAAAGTTTAACATGTTTATGTATTTCAAGTGCGGCTAAACCTCCCGCAATCTGGGCAATAACATACGGGAGAACATCATTTTTATGTAATTTGCCCGCGGCATACATCATAACAGATACCGCGGGATTAAAATTACCACCGGATACTTTACCTCCAAAAAGAATCGCAATTGCTAAAGCCGCACCAATTGCGAGGGGGCTGCCTGTAGCTAAAATAACGTAAAGGAAAAAGAATGTCCCCAAGAACTCAACCAGAATTTTATTCATTTATAATATTAAAAAAGATAAAAAAGATAAAAAGATAAAAATATAAAAATATTATCTGTACATAACTTTTTTGGGGACACGACTACCTTAATTGCGAACTCTTCTAGTAGCAGAATTAACATCATTTGAATTATTATTTGCAAAAAGAATTGATTTATCTACTAAAGACCCAAATTTTGTTGTGTTATCTCCAATAGCTCTTGATTTTCTAAGTCGCATATAATCAGACGACGACCCGGTGGTTTGTGTTATTATAGGTTTACTTTTTTGTGCTTCAGTAAGATTCGTAAATTTATATGCCGGAGTTCCCAACCATTTTTCATTCGATTTATAAATATTTCTAGATATAGTAAAATCATTACCCTGTGTCATCGTTGCTGGTTTAAAAATCATCCCTAATTTAAATGTTCTATTACTTTCAGGTGGTACAAGTCCGGTTGTTGATAAAGTATATACTAGTTGTTCACCGCTTCGACGAGTAACATTAAGGGTTTTAACCGTCGTTTGATTATAAGTAAATGGCTTATCAATGCCAATTTTAGTTAATTTAGGAAAGATTAAGAGGCCATCAATCAAATCAATTACAGTACCATCGCTATTGGTACTAGTTTTTCCTAAATTATTATTAGAAATAGTTGGTGCAATACCAATGCTTGTTAATAATGGAAAATGTATAATATGAAGATTGGTAATAGTACTGGTGCTGCTATCTGTCGTTCCTGTGATAGAGTTATTCATAATTTGTAAAGAGCCACCAATAGTTATTAATAATGGCATACTAATTTCATTTAATGTAGAGTTGTTATTAATTTTGATGCTACCTGTAATGTTTTGTAGATTTGTAAAACGCAACACATGTATAAGTGTATTATTTTCTAAAATTAAATCGCCCTGGATTTGTGAAATTGTTGGAAAAATGATTGTTCCTGAGTTATCATGATTATTATAATCGCTATTAATAATCAAATCACCATTTATGACAAATAGATTACTTTGTGTGTTAAAAATCTCATTATTTTTATATAGTACATTTTTACCAAGTGTGTTATAAGTGCTCTTTAAAACTAGGTTATTGGTAGAAATATTTATTTGAGACATAATATAATATACCTAAATATAATATTATGTAAGAACATTTAATGTCTTACTCTATTTAGAGCCATAGAAACATTCGGTTGATAGTTGCCGCCGCTGGTAGAATCGTTATAATTATTATTAATAGATTGTTCTTTTTTGTATCTAACATAGTTAGAACTATCGTAAACATATCTTGGATTACCACTATAATATGAGTCACCATCGTTGGCGGCACCGCCATATGAAATTCTAGATAAGACAAGATTAGCTCCAATACTGCTAACTTGATTAATTTGAGGCATAGAATTTACAGGATTGTTATTAACTGTACCATTCGGGTCGCCACTATTAGTTATGATTCTAAATGGAGTAGTTTTACCATTATTCTTGAGACCATATGGTTTAAAATTACAAACCGATGAGTATGCGTTGCGAAGAATATTTCTGGTAATAGATTTATCTTGATGTCCGACTTGTTGATTTGTTTGTAGTCCTTGTATACCACCGCCAAGTGTATTTAAATTCGTTTCTTTACACGCCGTCGCAGGGTCAGTTAGGTCAGTAGTTAAAAAATACCCAGGATTAATATAAGTAAGCATTATATATAATATAAGATAAAAAATAATGATAGATAATAAATTTGTATATAATAATTTATTTAATTAAACAATAATTCGGGGGGCGATATTCATGGTCATAAGTTCTTGAAACATAAGTTTGCAAGAATATGGGATTTTTACTTTGCTAAAATCGGTTCTATTATCACAAACTTTACAAAGATGAATATGTTTATCGTTATTATAGGCGGCGATAAGTCCGCATTTTTTACAAACGTGGACTTCATACTTATCGGACGCATCATAAAGCCTATCCTTATTAAATCTGGATGCACCGTGTGAACACATACAATCGCGCTCCATTTCACCATAGCGAAGACCTCCGTCACGAGAACGCCCTTCGGCGGGTTGTCTGGTTAAATTAACCATAGGCCCCTGTGCTCTACTATGATATTTATCACTAACCATATGTTTAAGTCGTTGGTAAAAGACCGGTCCAATAAATATAGAGGTTTCGAGTTGTTCTCCGGTGAGACCATTATATAGTAAATCATTGCCATGTTTTTCATAACCAAGTCTAAGCAATTCGTTACAAATATCTTTAATTTCAAGTTTACCAAAACTGGTACCATCGCCAAATAATCCAAGTTCAAGAAGTATTTTACCAAGGGCGGTTTCTTTAAGTTGTCCGATAGTCATGCGAGATGGAATAGCGTGGGGATTAATGATAATATCGGGTTTTAGTCCATTTTCCATAAAAGGCATATCTTGTTCTGGGATGATATTACCAATAGTTCCTTTCTGTCCGTGGCGACTTGAGAATTTATCACCAATGACAGGTTTCCGAAGAGTTCTGAGTCTTACTTTACAGAAACTATATCCATCGCCATTTCTTTCCATATAATTCTGGTCGATATAGGTTTCTTCTTGTGTTCTATAAATCCTACTTTGGTCGATATATTTAGTAACCTTGGTGGGGTCATTTCTGGCTTCTTTGATAGGCTGGACTTTCGCGATAATAATATCCCTATCTTCAATGAGTGTATTCTCTGGAACAATGCCTTGAGAGTTAAGTTTTTTATAATTGGCGAATTTAATACCTTTCGTTTTGGTAGGGTCAGGTTGGCATCGAATTTCTTCATCGCCGTGTATTTTCTTTTCTTCGTCCTTTTCGGTGTGATAAATAGTGGCTTGGAATAGTCCTCTATCAATGGATCCCTGATTAAATAATACGCTATCTTCCTGATTATAACCAGAATGGGTCATAATAGCAACAATAACTTGACACCCCGAGGGGATTTGATTAAGTTGTATAAAATTCATAATTCGTGTGTCGACAAGAGGACGTCCGGGATAATTTAGGACATAGGCGGTTTTATCCATACGATTATCAAAATTCGTAACATACATACCCATCGCTTGCTTACCCATCGCACATTGATATGTATTGCGGGGAGATTGATTATGTTCAGGAAAAGGGATACAAGAGGCTAAAATACCGAAAATAGTGCTAGGATGAATTTCGCAATGAGTGTAACGGAATTGACAATTAATATTAGATTTATGATGTAATGCGGGAAGGTCCATCGCAATCATTGCGAAGTTTTGTTCTTCGGGGTCAATATATTCAATTACGGATTTATCAATTTTGCAATCGATTAAAAGGTCATCCCATGAGATATGACCGTTTCGAATTTTATCAACAACATCTTGATTGATGATAAGTTTATTCGTATCATTTACTTTAAGAAGAGGGCGCGTTAGACGTCCCGCATCGGTGCAAATCCTGATTTCTAATTTTTTAATATCAAATATAATAGAAGTATAAATATTGATGATACCTTTACTTTTTTTTTCTTTTAGAGACAAATATAAAGCGCGGGGGTCTTTGGCATTACCTAGCCAACAACCATTTATAAATACTTTAACTCCTTTTGATAGAGTATCTGTATCCATTAGTTCAAATGTATCAATATCTTGATAAAGATATTCGTAAATATCTGAACTATTACAGGGGATAGTAATATGAGTAAGATAACTAAGATTTTTGACAATACCAACAGAGGCGCCTTCTGGAGTTTCGGCGGTACAAATAAAGCCCCATGTGGTAGGGTGTAATTTACGAGGCGGTATAAGTTTACCGCTTTTATCGATAGGTGTATTGACTCTTCGTAGATGACTGAGACTATCAATGTATGTGAGTCGTTTAAGAACTTGAGCGACGCCAACCTTGTTACTATTAATGTGTTTAATACCAAAATCGCCGGTAGCTAAAGCTCTTTTAAGACCGTTTTCAATGGTGGACCCCTTTACAATTTTATAAATATTCGTCATATTTATAATGCTAATATAGTCTTCTTTAGAACGCCACGAACCGTTATTAATTTCTCGCACGATTTGTTTTTGCATATCCTTTACAAGTTTATTAAAATAGTTACGAAAGAGATTATTAAGAAGAATACCTGTAAGGTCGATGCGTTTATTAATATACGAGTCTCGGTCATCTTGCTTTTCATAACCAAGATAACAGGTAAGTAGTTTATTAGTCATATATCCAAGGAAGTAAACTTTTTGTTCTTTAGTTTTGCAATGAGGAAATAGGTCATTGTTAAGAATTTCGAGTGCGAACTCTCTTTTTTTAAGTAGTCCCGCCTCTTTATCCATATTCATAGGAGTATATAAAACTTGGTTTGTGATATAAGATAGAGCTGTTTCCTGGTCGATACAATCGTTCGCTTCAACAATAGAGGCTTGTAGATTTTTAAGATAGGGAGTTAATTTATCGTTATTAATATCGAGGAGAATTTTAGTACATATATCTGCGTCAGTAATGATACCAAGTGCTCTAAAAAGAATAAATAGTGGTACCGGGTTTTTCATTCTTGGTAGATTAATCCAAATACTGTAGCCAAAGCCATTATTTTTAGTAGATATCATAATAGATATTTGCTTTGGAGAGATACACTTAAAATCCGGAACAGATTTTATTTCAGCATTCCATGCCCATTTTGTATTTTTTGGTGTATGGAAACAATGTACCATATTCCCCGAGGCTCTTTCTTGTGCTAAACAAGTTTTTTCAGAGCCATTAATAATAAAGTATCCACCGGGGTCCATTTTGCATTCACCGCTAATATTAGGAGGGACGTGTTTGTATTGTTCAAGAACGCAAACGCACGATTTTAACATAATAGGCAGTTTACCAATATGGATATTCTTTAGATTATTACAAATAACTTGTTCTGTGTCAAGATTCGGTCCTGTCCGGATAGTATATCTAATATTCAGGTCGATGGTCATATTAGAGGCATATGTAAAATTTCTAAGTCGGGCTTCGTGTGGGAACATAAGTTTTGTGGCACCATTATTTTCATGAATTTGTGGGCGATACAATTTAAAATTATCGAAATTAACTTGTATATCAAGGGAGTATTTTTTTGAAACTTCATCAAAATCTTGTTCGGAGTGTATATTAACAGAATTAAACATCAGGATTGTTTGTTGAATCTGGTATTGTACGAAATTATTATAAGATTCGACCTGATGACGCACGAGTTGTTTTAAATGTTTGCCTTGAAAATAGTTTTCAATGACAGACCACATATTTTCCGTATGTTCTTCCTCATTAATAACCGTAGTGTATTGTGTGTTATCATCCATTTTATTACGATTTATTTATTACTATTATAAGTATCAATTTTTTATTAAATCATATTTTAATCTTTCCAAAATATAAGAAATTATGAAACGAACAAAAATAATATATCCTCCTTCAAATAATGACATTGACATATCGAATAATACGATAATAGACATATCAATCTCATCGTTCAATAAATATTCATATAATAATGTGCCAAATAATAATGTGTCAAATAATCATTCTCGAATAAATAACGATATAGTACGATATAGGCATTATCCTGGAAGAACTGGTGGCGATTTATCTACAAAGGATTTATTTAGAACGGATGAGCTGGGTGATTTAAGGAAACCGGATAATATAAAAATACCGAGTAGGCCATATACTAGAAGTAGGGTGGGGAGAGATGAATTATTGAATAATAGAATAGGTACATTATCACCGTATAATGTAACTTATCCACCGACCAAACCGTTATATGGATACCATTCGAATGGTATAACTCGTCCGTATCAATCAATATTACCGCCGGTAAGAAGGGAAAACATTTCATACTTAAAGAAGGAGTTTATAAAGATAGATATGGAGATAGATACGCTGGATGACATAATATTAATGATCGATTTGTACCCGGAGATGGATCATATAGAGTATAATATAGACATGTGTTCTCTTCATAAAATTCGTACAGAATTGGTGACATTAAATAATATGGTAGGGATAGATAAATTAAAGAGTAGTATTTTGGACCAAATAATATATTATATACAAGATTTTCATAAAGAGAATAGTGGAGAGAATGATTATATGCATACGGTAATATATGGTCCGCCCGGGACGGGTAAAACAGAGATAGCAAAATTAATGGGTAGCATTTTTTCAAAATTAGGAATGTTAAAGTCGGGTAAATTTAGAAAGGTGACCCGGGGAGATTTAATTGCGGGATATTTAGGACAGACGGCATTAAAGACACATTCTGTGATAAAAGAGACATTGGGCGGTGTATTATTTATAGATGAGGCATATGCATTAGGAAATGAAGACGGTAATGATAGTTTTGCGAAAGAGTGTATAGATACATTGTGTGAAGGACTGAGTAATTATAAAGATTCGATAATGGTGATAATTGCGGGATATGAAGATGAGTTAAAGAAATGTTTTTTTGATTATAATCAAGGATTAGAGTCTAGATTTGTGTGGCGTTTTAAGACGGAGGGATTTAATTCGAAAGAGTTAAGATTAATATTTATAAAAAAGATATATGATGCGAACTGGTCATTCGTAGATGATAATATAATAGGATGGGATTGGTTTGAAGAAAGAAAAGGAAGTTTTAAGTCATATGGTAGAGATATAGAGACATTATTTGCAAAGACGAAGGTTTGTCATAGTAGAAGGATATTTGGTAGAAAAGTACAGGATAAGACAAGATTAACTTTAGGAGATATAAATAATGGATATGAATTATATTTATCAAATGAATATGAAGAAGAAGATAAAAAATTAAGTGGGGATATAAGGAATTGGTATATTTAGGGAGATAGTATGTTTAAATAGTGAGTTTCTTTTTTAACTAAATAGTAGGTATGGTGGAAAAAACGATTAGGTTAAATCCGGAATTTATGTCACTTCGCGGGAATGTAAGAAGGGGTGCGGGAACAAAAAGGGTAAGACCACCGGTGTCGAATAAAACCAATAATAAAACAAAGGATATGCGAAATAAGTTTTTAAAGAGAATAAAAGAGCATCAAAATAACATTTCCCAAAAACGTCCAGATAAAATGGAGGTGGAAGAGAGTGGAGGGGACGAATTTTTAGAGGCATTACAATATTTAAATAAGAGAAAAACCGATGATAAAAAGAAAGATAAACAGAAAGTGAATAATATCCAAACAGGTGGTTCGCAAAATGCAGGGATTGTTTCATTGCCCGGAAAGAATATTCAACCGGCGGATGTGCTCGAACGAAAGAATATTCAACCGGCGGATGTGCTCGAACGAAAGAATATTCAACCGGTAGGGGCGATAGAAGGGAATATACAACAAAATGTGGGCGGAATAATATCGATGAATAAGAATGCGATAATAGTGCCGGTTGGTACCGTAAATGGGTGTGAGGTAAATACACGCTTACCGGATGTATTTGGAAAGGAGCCAGTTTATGGAAATTTAAAAGGGGGGACCAAGCCAACATATAGGACATTAAAGAATGGGTTATCTTATCAGCAATGTAATAATAAGACATTAACAAGTGGTGGAAATGAGAAGAATCGAGTAACAATAGAAATAATTGATAAAGAAGAAAAGAGGGAGGGATATTCAGGTCGCGCGGATAAATTAGATGAATTAAAAAAGGATATGGCAAAGAAGAAGACATCTATAATAAAAACAAAACATAAGTTAGGGAAGCAAAATAAGACAGGTAAGATAGGGGTATTAATAAAAGATCGACACACAAGAAAGAGGGTAAAAGATGATTTGGGAAAATTAAAACAGAAAAGTATGTTAGAGATAAAGAATTATCTAAAGAAGCAGAACTTATTAAAGGGAGGGACGGATGCACCAACCGATGTATTAAGAGAATTATATGAAAATGCGATGTTAGCAGGAGAGGTAACAAATAATAATAAGGATACATTGGTTCATAATTATTTAGATGTATAATAATAAGATTTAAAATGGTCGTGTCTGATACATCTATTTATAGACAAATAGGTAATTCTATATCAGCAAATGTGTTGTCTCATTTATTAAAAGTGATTTTATCTTCTGTAAAGCAGGGACATTTATCTCGATGTTTCATACAAGATATAGTACCACATTGTTGACAACCGTGGTGACCACAACAATCTATGCCAATACCAACGCTACATATTTGACAGAAAGACCAGTTTTTGCTATTGCTGTATTTTTTACAGTAGGCGGAACAATAGCGACCCATATCATATAAAGTTTATATGATATGTTTACGTGTATTTAATATATTATTTTTTACAAATAATATATTATTTTTTCCCAAATAATATATTTACCCGAATATCTTACTCGTGTGCGTATTAATGATTCTTATAACATATTAAAGACCATACACCATTATAATATAATATAATATCATATGCCTATCATTGAAGATTATCTCGAATTAACGAAACAATATATAAGTGAATATGGTCCCAAAACAATTCTATTGATGCAGGTGGGTTCTTTTTTTGAAGTGTATGCAATTACCGAAAATGATGGATCTTATTCAGGTAGTAATATTGTCGATTTTAGTCAAATTAATGATATGATAATTGCAAAGAAAAATATGTTCTATCAAGATAAACAAGTCGTGATGGCTGGGTTCGGTCTCACTCAACTTGAAAAATATTCCAAAAAATTACAAGAAAGGGATTTTACTATAGTCGTTTATACCCAGGACATACAAAGTAAGAATACAACGCGTAGTCTTTCAGAGATAATATCTCCGGGCACATTCTTTAATAATGATCAAGAACAAATCTCGAATAATATTACCTCTATCTGGGTCGAACAGGCCAAAAATATCCTAATTATGGGTATATCAAATGTCGATATATATACCGGTGTTACTAGTATCTCTCAATTTACGACCGAATATTTTCATAATCCGTGTACTTATGATGATCTAGAAAGGTATGTATCTTTATATAAACCCAGAGAGACTATTTTGGTGAGTAATCTAGAAAATAGTATATCGAATGATATCGTACAATTTATTGGTCTCGATGATTGTAAGGTTCATAATATCTTTTTAAATGATAAAACAAAAGATAAACCCTCTGGTATACTAAAACACGCTCTTAATGCTGAAAAACAAAAATACCAATTCGAAATATTTAATCAATACTTCCCGAATAATATTGAGTTATTTCACGCTTGTTATAGCGAACATTGTATTGCGATACAATCACTCACGATTCTACTTGATTTTATATATCAACATAGCCCACATCTAGTAAATAAGCTCTCTATTCCTCGTTTTGAAAATCACACGGATAAACTGATTCTTGCGAATCATTCTCTTAAACAACTCAATATTATTGATGATAATAGACATACCGGTAAATTACGTTCATTGGCTTCGCTCCTTAATCATTGCGAGACAATAATGGGAAAAAGAAAATTTATACATATTCTAAATAATCCACTAACGAATCCCGATACCTTAAACCATATATATAATAATACCGAATATCTGTTACAAGATAATAAATGGGAATCTTATCGTAATCATTTATCTAATATTGGTGATATTGAAAAATTCTCCCGTAAACTTGTTTTAAAGAGAGTTACTCCTAAGGATTTATCAAAATTTAATATGGACCTACATAATACCATTCAAATATCATCTCTTATTTATAATGATTATACATTCCGGGCACACATTCATAGAATGTTACCTCTTATTCAGGATATAAATGTGACCGAGCTTTCACAACAAATTACCGAACACTTAAATCGAGTATTTAATCTTGAAATATGTACGAATATAGACGATATGTCTCCGGATAAACTTCTTCTTCTAGAACAAAATACAACAGGTTTTATCAGACAAGGACAATGTAAAATTATAGACAATTTACGTTCTCAGGCATTTGATGGTAGAGAACAACTAGAAGCGATTCGTAAGTTTCTATCCGATACTATTAGGGCGAATGAGAAGACAAGTAAAACGGATACTCTATATGTTAAGATACATGAAACGGCGAAAACGGACCCCAATCTACAGACGACTCAACGAAGAGCTAAACTTTTAGAAAGCGCGATTAGCAAGATTATAAAAAACCCTTCTCTTAAACAAGTTGAAGATATCAAATATATCGACACAGAAGGTAATGAGAAGACATTTGTTTTACCATTACACGATTTCGAATATAAAAATTGTGGTAATAGTAAAACGACTATTATAATCACTAGCCCTACTATACTTTCTCTATGCTCGGGATTACAAACCGCCAAAGATAAATTAGTAATCCAATTTATATATTTTTATAATGAGTTTATTACTAATTTCTTTAATTATACTGACACGATACACCTTATAGCTAACTTTATTTCTTTTATTGATATTGAACAATGTAGATGTTATATGGCACACCATTTTAATTATTGTAAACCTACTATATCTATACAAGATAAGGCATTCTTTAATTTTAAAGACATTCGACATCCACTGATAGAACATCTACAAACAAATGAACTTTATGTTACGAATGATTTGATACTGGGGAAAGAAGATAACGGTATTCTACTTTATGGTACGAATGCGGTGGGTAAAACGAGTCTTATTAAATCGATTGGCATAGCTATTATAATGGCACAGTGTGGTTTATACGTTTCCGCCACAGACTTTACCTTCTCTCCCTATAAACATATCTTTACTAGAATTTTGGGACAAGATAATATCTTTAAAGGGTTGTCTACCTTTGCGGTAGAAATGAGTGAACTTCGAACGATTCTAAAATACGCGGATAAGGATAGTTTAATATTGGGAGATGAAGTATGCTCGGGTACAGAAAGTGACTCCGCATTATCTATTTTCACAACAGCATTAGAAGAACTACATAAGAAAAATTGTACCTTTTTATTCGCGACACATTTTCACGAAATAAATAATTATGATGAGATTAAAGCGCTTGATAAGTTAAAATTAATGCATATGGAAGTTATTTTTGATTATGAAAGAAATAAATTAATTTATGACCGTAAGCTGAAATCTGGACCAGGGGAAAGTATGTATGGTTTAGAGGTTTGTAAAGCCCTGAATCTTGATTCACAATTTCTACAAAGAGCACACGATATTCGTATGAAATATAACCCGATTAATAGAAATATACTGTCTCTACCAACGTCACACTACTCCAGCAAAAAGATTCAAGGGGGGCAATGTGAATTATGCGAGGAAAGTATTTCAAGCGAAGTTCATCATTTAAATTTTCAACAATTCGCGAATAATGAGAATCAATATATTAACTCTTTTCATAAAAATCATATTGCGAATTTAATAAATATTTGTAAAGAATGCCACGATAATATACATAAAAATAACATTGTTTTAAGAAAAACGAAAACGAGCGAAGGTTATGAATTATCAAAATAATTTTATACATCGATATTATAGTAATGAATATTTATTTCGTGTTATTTTTCGTATACATGGTTTTAATGATTTTAAATATTAAACAATTTATTTTATACTTTCACCAAATGTATAAAACATTAATTAAATCATTTATAATTATTATAATTCTATTCGGTTTTATTACGATATTTAATATTAATCTTAAAATAAATACTAAAAAACCTACATATAACGAGGTTTTAACATATATAGTTTAGTAATATTTGATAAAATTGATTTAATATTATAGAGATATATATTATATTAAAATGCTGATCCCAGTGAAATGTGTTACTTGTGGTAAAGTTCTCGGTAATAAATTTCGCGCATATGAAAGACGTATCCGTGAAAAGAAGATTAATTCGGGAGATATTAGCAAAGTTACTTATTTTACCTCTAATACGAAAGATAAAACACCCGAAGGGTTGACGTTAGATGAATTGAAATTAAATAAATTATGTTGTCGTCGTCATATGCTTACCCATGTTGATATCGAATAGAGATAATATATAAAATATATACAATATGTATAAGATGGTTTACTCTTCAAGAAAGAGTAGTAGAAAGAGTAGTAGAAAAAGTAGTAGAATTACCAAATTAATATCTACCGGCACACGTAGAAATCAAAAAAAGAAAGAACAAATGAAGAAAACTAGAATGGCAAGAAGAAAAAGGAAACGTATGTCAACAATTCTTAGCGGAGGAGGGATTTTTAATGACATCAAAAATATTTATCGTGGGACAATTTACTGGGGAACAGAGAAAATAAACAATTTTTATGGCGAAGAAACCAGCGCTTCTTCACCTTGGCCGAGCGACCAAGATAAACTAGTGACGCAAAGATTAGGTAATAATATATAAATATGTTATTTATCAAACCGTTATTTATCAAAACGTTATTTATCAAAACGTTATTTATCAAAACGTTATTTATCAAAACGTTATTTATCAAAACGTTATTTATCAAAACGTTATTTATAAATGTAAATAAACTTTGTTAGCCTGTCTCCATATATATATATATATATAATATGGAATATTATCTTTTCGGTCGTTATTATCGATATATTGTGTAGAAATGAATACGGCACTATTGTAGGGCGGTTAAGTACGGTAGTCTTTATGGGTGATTTAATACAATTGTTATAATTTAGCATAAATATAAATTATAATTTATTTAGATAAATTATAATTCATCTAAAAAAATAAGATAAACATATATATTAATGGAAATATCTTACGCGGATATACACGATAAAATTACAGAACAAATAATAGATAAGTATTTCAATGATAACCCAAATAATCTAGTATCACACCACATAGACTCTTATAATGAATTTTTTAATAATGGTATCCAACAGATTTTTAAAGAGAAGAACCCGATTGAAATTATGAAACAACAAGACCCAAAAACCAACGATTTCTATAAAAGATGTAAAATTTATTTAGGGGGGAAAGATGGTAGTAAATTATATTTTGGTAAGCCAATTATTTATGATAATGAGCGGGATCATTATATGTATCCCAATGAGGCCCGTTTAAGAAATATGACATACGGTGTCTCAATACATTATGATGTAGAAGTAGATTTTTTCATTGCTGAACCAAACGAGGACACGGGAGAGATGATAATCCCAAAAGAACCCACATATACAACAACTCTTGAGAAGATATTCTTTGGGAGATTTCCAATTATGTTACAATCAGATTTATGTATATTAAAGGAAATGACTCCACTTGGTCGTTTTGAATTAGGCGAATGTAAAAATGATTATGGCGGATATTTTATAATTGATGGTAAAGAAAAATGTATTATATCTCAGGAGAAATTTGCCGATAATATGTTATATGTAAGAGACAAGGTAAATGATTTATATAGTCATACCGCGGATGTCCGTTCTAAGTCCGAAGATTCATCAAAACCGATTCGCACAACGAGTGTGCGTATGGTTGCTCCAAGTGCCGAATTTACAAACGAAAACATTGTAGTGGTCGTTCCAAATGTTCGAAAGCCCATACCATTATTTATTTTAATGAGAGCACTAGGTATATCTTCAGATAAAGATATAATAAAATATTGTTTAATTGACTTGGATAAATATGAATCTTATATTGACCTATTAATACCAAGCATACACGACGCCAATAAATTATTTAATCAGGATGTTGCTCTAAAATATATATCAACGTTTACAAAAAATAAAAGCATACCACACGTCCTTGAAATACTTAGTGATCATTTTCTTCCACATGTAGGAGAAATGAATTTTAGAAACAAAGCTTATTATCTAGGTTATATGGTATTTGAACTATTAAGAGTCCATCAAAAAGAGATACTACCAACCGATAGAGACAATTTTAGATTTAAAAGAATAGAATTACCCGGCAACCTTATTTATAATCTCTTTCGCGATTATTATACATTACAACAAAGAAACATTTTTCAAAAAATAGATAAAGAATATTATTATAAACAAGGGATTTATAATTCGAATTTTATTTCCCTAATTGAAACGAATTATAAAGTATTTTTTGCCGAAAGAATTGTAGAAGAAGGTTTTCGAAAAGGATTTAAAGGAAACTGGGGCGCAGAAGCACATACAAAAAGAGAAGGTTTAGTTCAGGATTTAAATAGATTAAGTTATAATTCCGCAATTTCGCATCTTAGAAAGATAAATTTACCATTGGATGCCAGTGCGAAAGTGGTTGGACCTCGCCATTTACATCCATCACAGTGGGGTATCATAGACCCCGTAGACACCCCCGATGGGGGTAATGTTGGGTTACACAAACACATGGCTATTGCCGCAAAGATTACGACAGGATATAGTGGAAAGTTGGTTAAGAATATATTAAAAAATGAACTAGGCGTCAAGTTTTTAATTGAAGACGCTCCAGATACTATAAAAAATAAAACCAGAGTCTTTATTAATGGAAATTGGGTCGGTTCAAGTGATAACCCTAATATGGTCACTGATTCGTTAATTAATATGAAAAGACTTGCGCTAATTCCAATATATACAAGTATTTATTGGGATAAAAAAGACGACATGATTCATATCTTCACTGATGGAGGTAGATTATGTAGACCAGTATATTATGTAAATAAAGATAAGAAACCTAGTTACTTTCGTGATTATATTATAGACAATATTGGAAAAAATAACTTTAGCTGGGAAGATGTAGTTACCGGGTTTTCAAAGAAGAAGGATGAGACATTCTCTATCCAGAAAAATAGGGTCTATAGTTTTGACGAATTATATGATGGAGAACCTAAATTATCACTCGTTGAATATTTAGATTCGTCCGAACAATTATCTACATTAATCACTAGCGATGTTGATAAAATTATCTCTAATAAATATGTTACACACATCGAAATACATGGCTCTCTTATGTTAGGTGTTATGGGTAATCAGGTTATCTTCCCCGAAAATAATCAACTGCCCAGAGATTTATTTGCGTGTGGACAAATGAAACAGGCCGTATCATTATATCATTCTAATTACGTAAATCGTATAGATAAGATGGGTGTTGTATTGAATCAGGGACAAATACCGTTGATAAAAAGTAGATATCTAGACAGAATAAATAAAGAGGAGCATCCTTTTGGGGAAAATGTTATTGTTGCAATCATGTGTTATACCGGCTATAATGTGGAAGATTCTATTTTATTTAATGAAGGCTCGTTAAAAAGAGGTCTATTTAGCACCACCTATTATAACTCTTACGAATCATTTGAAGAATCATCTAAAGTAGGCAATACTACGATTGACTCCAAGTTTACGAATATTGAAAATGAGACCATGAACAACTTAAAACCCGGTTATGATTACTCTGCGTTAGATAAATATGGTCTAATAAAAGAAAATACATTCATCGACGATAAAACGGTTGTTATCGGCAAAGCTATGACTAATCCAGAAAATCCCGATATTCTAATCGATTCATCTGTTTTTGCTAAAAAAGGACAACAGGGTTTTGTTGATAAAGCCTTTATTACGGAAGGCGAAGAAGGTTTCCGTTTAGCTAAAATTCGTATTCGTGATAGTCGGTCACCTGCCATTGGCGATAAATTCTGTTCTAGGTGTGGACAGAAGGGCACCGTTGGTTTAATTATACCCGAAGAAGATATGCCATTCACCGAAGAAGGTATACGTCCCGATATTATAGTTAATCCCCACGCATTACCTTCTCGCATGACTATCGGACAGTTAATCGAAATGTTAATGGGCAAAACCTGTTCTTTATATGGCGGGTTTGGTGATTGTACTGCCTTTAAAAACAAAGGACAAAAAGCCACACAATTCGGTAAATTATTAACCGAATTAGGCTATAATAATCGTGGCGAAGAAATTCTACACAGTGGCTATACTGGAGAACAGTTATCGGCGAATATATTTATGGGTCCCACCTACTATATGCGTTTAAAACATATGGTTAAGGATAAGATAAATTACCGCGCGAAGGGACCACGCACTCTACTTACCCGGCAAACGGTTCAAGGTAGAGCAAATGAGGGCGGATTAAGAATAGGTGAGATGGAGAGAGATGGTATTATAGGACACGGAGCCACCAAGTTTTTACAAGAGTCAATGCTAACCCGAGGCGATAATTATTATATGGCCGTCTGTAATAAAACAGGCATGATAGCAATACATAATAAGGATAAAAATCTATTTTTGAGTCCATATGCAGATGGTCCTATAAAATATCGCGGCAATTTGGATGATAATTTAAATATTGAAAATGTTTCAAAATTCGGCAGATCATTTAGTATTGTAAGAGTACCCTATGCGTTAAAGCTATTGGTTCAAGAATTACAAACTATGAACGTACAGATGCGGATCATTACCGACGAAAATATAGAACAACTCGAAAATATGTCATTCTCTAAAAATATAGATAATTTATTAGGCAAAAATATAGATGTAACTTCTATTACCAAACAAAATAAACGAGTATATTCGGATATAGGTGTAATGAAAGAATCCAAGAAATTAGTCGATTATAACCAAGAACCACCCAATTATGATCATATACCCAATATTAAAGAACCCAATGAAGATAACGCATTAACCGAAGAACAAGACTTCGACGACGAATTAGATTATCGATATAATCAAGAAGACCTTAAATCGAATTATGAGGAAACCAAAACCGCTTTATCCCAGCTTCCCAACCAAGAATTACCCTCTGTAAAGAATTCATATATTGAATCCGAAAATATAGTACTCCAAAACAACCCCCAATCGAATCTCATCCCCCAATCGAATATAGTACTCCAATCGAATCTAGTGCCCCAATCGAATCTAGTGCCCCAATCGAATCTAGTGCCCCAATCGAATCTAGTGCCCCAATCGAATCTAGTGCCCCAATCGAATCTAGTGCCCCAATCGAATCTAGTGCCCCAATCGAATCT
>Ga0209192_10000678_pt1 | contig 31158 bp, 49 predicted proteins | sample ArcticOcean_MG_C_11_FD_187433 | JGI IMG/M metagenome (GOLD analysis project Ga0209192, IMG submission 187433) | Marine microbial communities from western Arctic Ocean - ArcticOcean_MG_CB2_154 (SPAdes) (version 2) | ecosystem: Environmental > Aquatic > Marine > Oceanic | place: Arctic Ocean... | reverse complement strand
ACTGTTTATGTATCATACTTTGGCTCAAGAGGAGTTGAAAAATTTACAAGTATAAGGCAAAAAAAATAGATTATTTTTCCTAAGTCTTTATTTTTATTTTATATATATTTGTTTATTTTTATTTTAAATATATTTTTAGGTTTAATCTTAAATATGAAATATTAAAAAATTCAAAGTTATTATTTTTTTTTTAAATAAAAAAACTTTTACAAACATTTTTATAAACATTTTTATAAATAGACATTTTGAAAAAGAAATTGAGCAGGAGCAAAATAGTAAAAAAGTTAGACACAGTCTTTAGTATATATATAAGACAAAAGGAATCCGTTAATGATATAGCAACCTGTTTTACTTGTGGGAAGCAAGACCATTGGAAAAAACTACAAAACGGACATTTTCAATCACGCAAACACTACTCCACAAGATGGGATGAAACAAACTGCCAAGTACAGTGTGCAGGATGCAATGTGTTTAGATATGGAGAACAATATAAATTCAGTTTAGGATTAGACCAAAAATATGGAGAGGGAACTGCTGAAATGCTTTTAATTAAAGCTAAACAGGTGTTTAAAATATCGGATGATGAATTAGAAGATTTAATAAATAAATATAAAAGTATTGTAGAACCAAATTAAAGTCTTATATTTGTAGTGTTCTGTTCTGTTATTAATGGGAAAAAGAGGGTAAATTAATTTTTATTCTCTTTTTTTTTGTTTTTTATTTGTTTATTAACAAAAATGTTTGTATATTTGTATTATAATTAAAACAGAAACATTATGACACAGGACACAAAGTTAAAATTAGAGATTATGAATTTAGAGCATCAGCTTCTTTATTCCGTTAAAAATTCCGATATTTGGACACAGTTAGAAATTAAAAAAGAATTAGAAATCAAGAAATCAATATTAATTAACATTCAGAACTAAAATGACGAACACACACTTTTCACAGGAAACCTCTCAAAGCGTAATGGTTATGTACGAGAACAGAATTGAAGCATTATTATCTAACATTAAATTCTTAGAGATGCAACTTGACCACAGTTTAAAAATGCAAGACGAAAATAATTAATTATAAAACAATAGAAAAATGAACACAGAACAAGATTATTTAAAAAAATTATCAGACCCTTTATTAATTCAGGATATTGATTTTAGGGTGCAATCAATTAACAAGGGCGGTTATGCTACTATATTAGCCTATAAAGACGCAAGAGTTGATATAAAAAGGCTCAATGAAGTTTGTGGTGTTTTAGGTTGGAAAAGAGAACATACAAGAGATAATAGAAATTGTATTGTTTCAGTTTGGGATTCTGAAAATAAGCAATGGGTTTCTAAAGAAGATACAGGAACGGAAAGTATGGCTGATTCTCAAAAAGGTTTGGCAAGTGATAGTTTTAAACGTGCTTGTTTTAATTTTGGAATTGGAATTGAATTATACGATTATCCTGTAATACAAATTAAACTTAATTCAGATGAGTTTATTAATGATGGCTCAAGAGTTAAACAAACTTACAATCTAAAGCTAAGGGATTGGAAATGGTACAGTGAATTTGATGGCAATAAATTAATGGGTTTGGCTTGTAGGGATAACAAAGGTGCAATAAGGTTTAACTTTGGTGCTTTTTCAAAATATAAATAATATGTTAGAATCAAATTGCTGCGGAGAGGTACCTTGGAATGGTACAGATATATGTTCAGGTTGTAAAGAACACGCAGATTTCGATATTACTGAATAATAAAAATTAAACATTAACCTAAATTAAATTAAAATTATGAGTGCAACAATTGTAGCAAGTATCAGAGTGGACAAATTACCAAAAGAGAGATTTGTCGTTAAAGAAGATGGAGCAGTTTATTACGAGTTTACTATGACAGTAAAAGACGAAACCAAGTTCGGAAACAATGTATGGATTACCGAAGGGCAATCAAGAGAAGAACGTGAAGCTAAAAAGCCAAAGGTTACTCTTGGAAATGCTAAAGTAGTTTGGACAGATGGGGTTATTAAAACCGCTGAAAGGGATGAAGCAAAAGCACCTGCTGCTGCTAAGCAAGAAGTGGAAGCAGATTTTCCATTTTAAATAAAGATAGGGAAATGTAAAAGTTTCCCTTTTTTTTTTATAAATTAGCTTACCTTTAATAAGAACACAAAACAAAACAGACAATGAACAGACGAATGACAGAAGCGGAAGCAACGGAGAAAGAGATGTATATGCAATTTTTAGAAGAAGATTGTAAAATAGATATAAATAAAAAATTAGAATATCCACCTGTTGCAATTTCATTAGGTGAAAGAGTTATAAGAAAGAGAGATGGTGATATGTTGGTACCCGTTCCAATTGGTACGTTTGGAAATATATCAGTAATTAGTGCACCACCTAAAACAAAGAAAACGTTTTTTGTGTCATTATTAGGCTCTGTTTTTATGAGTGGGTCAAATAAGTGTGGAGGGGATTTAAAAGGTCATAGAGGTAACGGAAACCTTATTCACTTTGATACGGAGCAGGGAGAGTGGCATTGTCAAAACATATTTAAAAGAATAGTTGAAATGGATTCAAGTATTGATAAAAGTAAATATCATACTTATTCATTAAGAACTTTAAACAATAATGATAAATTAGACTTTATAGAATACTATTTAAAAACTAAAATTAAAGAACCTTCTTTAGTTATAATTGATGGAATTACTGATTTGGTGAAGTCCATAAATAACGAGGAAGATTGTGTGGAGGTTGTGCAAAAGTTAATGAGAATTTCCACTAAATATAAATGTCATATATTAACAGTAATACATAGTAATTTTGGTTCAGATAAAATGACAGGACACCTTGGAAGTTATCTTGCAAAAAAAGTAGAAACACAAATTGAGTTGGAAAAGAATCCTGTGAATAAAGATTGGATTACTGTAAAGTGTAAAAATTCAAGAGGGTTTGAGTTTCCTTCATTTAGTTTTGAAGTTAATAATTATGGTATGCCAACAGTTGTCAGGGATTTATACGACCCCTTAAAATAAAAAAATGAGTAAAGAAGTAATTGAGATTTTTAAAAAGCATCAAGTTTGGGTTGAAATCGTTGGCTCTTTTGGAGTTTCAGATGAAACCGCTGAAGACATAGTTCAGGAAATGTACATTAAAATTCAGAAGTCAATACAGAAATGGGGCACTGATATAATGTATGACAAAGATGAAATAAATTACTATTACATATTTAAAACTTTAAACTCAATATTTATAGACTTAAAAAGGAGAGGTAAAAACGTTAAATTTGTTAGATTAGATGAAGATGAAGAATTTGATAGCAAAGAGAATTACAAGGCTGAATACTATAAAGAAAACTTTTCTGTAATGTTAGACTTTGACGAGGAGTATCAAAAAATAAATAATTCACTTTCCAATATGATTTGGTATGACAGAGTTGTTTATGAAATAATTGAAGGCGGTGAAACTATTGCAGAACTATCAAGAAAATCAAAAATACAATATTATTCACTTTACAATACATATCACAAAGTAAAAAGTAAATTAAAAAAATTATTGTGAAAATAGATTTCAGAACAATAGATAAAAATTACGAATACAAACAAGCGTTTTTTGCAAGTAGTATAGGAAGCACTATGTTGATGATTAAAATGTGTGAAAAAGAAAATGGAATTATAACCTACACAAGTTTTTATAATTATTTTAAAAAGGTATGCAATAAAACAAAAGTAAGAAACCATTACAATATTGCTCTTAATTTTTTAAAAGAAAAGTTTTCTAAAATTGAAGAAAATGAAATAAAAAAACAATGGTCAGAACATTTTAAACACAGGGTCATTAAGCAGTCGGTAGATGGTTATAGAAAAGAAGCAGGTGCAATAACATTATTACAAGAAAAATATGGCTTAAAAGTTACATATGCAGGTGAAGATAAAGATGTAAACTTTGCAGTTGATTTGGAAACTGAATCATTTGCAGTACAAGTAAAACCATTAACATATAAAAGTAAAACAACTAACAATAAGGAGTTACAAAGAACCAAAGAAAATATTAAAGTACTTCATAAAAATTATGAAAACAAATATAAAAAACCTGTATATTTCATTTATTATGATGCAGCAACAAAAGATTTTGATTTAACAGAAATAAAACAATAAAAAGTATGAACAGTTTAGAAAAGTTATTAGAAGTATCAAAAGAATTTACCAAAGAATTAGACCAAGTAGAAAAGTTGGATAAAAGAAAATCACTACCTGTTTTTTCAGGGGTTTTAACTTATTTTCCTGATGCACTATTAGAAGTGTCAAAGTGCAGCTTTGCAGGTCAAGAACAACACAACCCAAATAAACCACTTGCTTGGGATAGGTCAAAATCAGGGAGTGAATACGATTCATTAACAAGACACCTATTAGATTCCACAAAAGAGGAGTATGATACGGATGGAACGCTTCATTTAGCAAAAGTAGCTTGGAGGGCGTTGGCAGGTTTACAGAAGCATTTAGAACTTAAAAACAAATAAAAAAATACAGATATGATAAATAATGAAATTTTAATATGGCAAAAATACGCTTTAACAAATGACTATTTAAACTTTAATAAGGGCAAAATATGTAGAGTTCACATTACAGGACATACAATAGAGGCATATTGGCTTGACGATATTTGGAACCCAATGATGGTTAATAAAAAAGAATTTTTAAAAAACTTCAAGTTGTGTAATTAAAAAACAAATAAAATGAAAATAGGGAACGCAATTTATTACTTTACAAAGTACACAGGAATTAAGTTTATAGTAGAACTGTATCATAAGATTGCAGGAACGAAATGTAATTGTAACAAAAGGAGAAAAAAGTTTAATGAAATAACAATAAAAAGATGGTAAATTTTGAAGAACTCGACAGAAAAGATTGGGAGCAGTTTAGATTGGCAACAAAACAAGTCATCTCAAATGCTGAATACAAAATGGTGTGCGAACTACACGCTAAATATTACAAGCATAAATATAGTGAACCCTGCACCTGCAACCCAAGGAGAATAAAACAATGGGTCAAAGAGTTGAATGTTATATGGGATAATGGGAATCAGTAAAATCAAAAAGTTAGAACAGGTAACTGTTCAGATATTAAACTTTGATGGATGGGATTTAAAAGTTCCTGAAGATAATTCCTCAAGATATGATGCTTATGGATTAACACCAAAAGGAAAAAAATGTGTTATTGAAATGAAATTCAGAAATAAACATTATCCTGATAAGATGCTTGAAAAAGATAAATACGATGCTCTTATGGCTATTGGTGGAGATGATGTTGTTAAGATATATTTTGTTGCTGACCCAAAGGGAAACTTTATGTATTGGTTAAACACTTTAAAGATGCCTAAAGCGGTTCAAAAGTATTGTCCTGATACTACGATGTGGACAAAGAAAAGATTGCTTAAAGACGTTTATTTGCTTCAAGAGAATGATGCAGTATTAATCAACCTAAATAAAGAATATAAATAATTTAAAAGTTTTTTGAATAAATAGTTGTTTTATTAACTTTTTTGTTTATATTTGTATATAATTAATAATTAAAAGCAGAACATTATGAAAACTTTAGTAACAAAAATTAATTCAGAAATTATGACAACTTACAGCAACTTATTAGAGCAATTAGACGGAGAAAGCGAATTATCTTTTTTTGAAAACCAATGCGAATTAATTTATACTGCATTACACTCTTATCAAAATGTAACTCTTGAACAAGGTAAAGCAATTAGAAGTGTTATATCTTCGTCAGATATGGCTTACGAATGGTGGAGAGCAAGTAATGTAGATTTCTGCGAGAACGTAAAGTATTTTGGTGTTACAATAGACGATGTAAAATTTTATATTAAAAAAGATACGTTAAAATTTGTTAATAGCTTGAATAACTATAGACACCAAATAAATACACTAAGAAAAGGATTTAGAATAGCTAAATAAAAATAATGGGGTGTAAAAACCCCTTTTTAAAACAGAACACAATGTTAAACAAGTACAAAGAAAATTTAAGCATCAGAGGAAATCAGGTTTGGAGTTATACTACCCACGTTGCTACAATAGCAGGTGACAAATTATTACAGTTAGGTTCTTGGTCATCAAAAACTCAAAAGCATATTAATTACATTGCTAAAAAGTTAGAACTTAAATTAATAAAGTAATGAGGGGTGAATACAATATGCAAATTTCTTCAAGGAGAAAAGGCGGTTTAAGTATTAGAATCACAAACCTAAAAACAGAAAAGACCTCAAAGTTTATTGCTACTGAAAAATCAATACTAAGCGGAAAATATTTTTACTATTTATTTAGCAGCACAATCTTAAAGACATTAAAAAATGATAAGTCAAGAATTATGGAATCAGATAAAGATTAAAATTGAGAAGCACATAAGCAATGACCCAATGATATCTGATGTAATGATAAACCTACAAGTAAAGGTTTTAAAAGAAAACCAAAAAAACATATTAAAAATTAACGCAAAAACAGAATAAGATGGAAAACAAAGAATTTTTTTTAGACAGAATTACACAAATTTATAGCACTAAAGGTGTAGTACATTTACAAGTAAAAACATTAGACATTGAAGATGGCTATATTGATATTGAAGTAAACGCAAGGGAATTATTATATGACATACCTTCCTTATATGATTTTGCTAAACGAGCAGTAAAAGAGGAGGATAAATATATAAAAGAAAAGTATAAAGAATTTAAAAAAGAATTATAATGAAACTACTTTTGGCATTTGTATTATGTATATTTTTAGCCAAGATATTTAAAGAATAAAAACAAAAGGAGAGTGTGGCTGACTTTTAATACTGTCGCAAGTTATAGAGTATGGCTGCACCACTTTTTAAAAACAAACAAATAAACTATGATTAAAGTAAACAGTTTAAGCGGTGGTAAAACATCAAGTTACATTGCAGCTAATTATCCTGCTGATTACAATGTGTTTTCTTTAGTTAGAACAGATGACAAAAAATGTATGTTTCCTGATGCTAAATTAAGGCAAGAAGTATCTGACAGGTTAGGGGTTGAGTTTATAGGAACTTTAGAAGAGGACACTATTATTTACACTATGTTAGACTTGGAGCAGTTTATAGGTTCTAAGATTGATTGGGTTACAGGTAAAACTTTTGATAAATCTATTATAACAACAAAAAAAGGAACTAAATATTTGCCAAATAAAATGGCAAGATATTGCACTACTGAATTAAAAACATTACCAATTTTACATTGGATGTATGATGTAGTAAAAGAACCTGTTATAATGCGTTTTGGTTATCGTGCAAACGAAACAAGAAGAGCAATTAAAATGATGGATAAAACAGATGAAGATGGGTTTACAAAAGTAAAAGCAACTTTCACAAAGTTAAAAGATGGACGTAATTCTTGGGGTGTTTATAAATATTGTAAACCTGAATTTCCTTTAATTAATGACAATATATATAAAGATACTATTGAAGAGTTTTGGAAAGAAAAGGATGTTAGATTTGCTTATATGAATAATTGTGTAGGGTGTTGGTGGAGAAGTCCTTTGCTTTTAAAAAAGATGCATAATAAACATCCTGAAAAAATGCAATGGTTTGCAGACCAAGAAACAAATAAAAGTAAATGGAGAAGTGATATAAGGTATAAAGAAATTATTAAATGGAAAACACAAACAGAATTATTTGATGATGACTTTAATGAATGCGACAGTGGTTATTGTGGCTTATAAAAACAATATAATTTAAAAACAAAACAATGATATTACTAATAGATGCAGACAGTCTAATTTTTGCAAGTTGCTACAAGAAAAGGGAAAACCCTGATGATGAAAAATATTACAGTGATATATCTGATTCAGCAAATAAGTATCACGAGCAGTTTATGGCTATTGTAAACAGGTTGGAAGATATGTATGAGATAGATAGGATTCTTACATTTAGCGGTTCTAAAGGAAATTTCAGAAAACTTATAACTCCTGAATATAAAGCAAACAGAAAAAAACAAGAGTTGCCACCATTATTAAATGAAATGCACCAACACGTAAAAGACCATTACGATAGCATTTGGGGGTATGGAGTTGAAACGGATGATATGGTTGCAAGGTATTGGTATGATTTATCAAAAGAGTTCGGTAGGGATGAGGTAATGATTGTTTCTATTGACAAAGATTACAAACAATTCCCTGCTTTGATTTACAATTACCATTATAAACACAAAGAAATCTTAGACATTACAGAAGATGAAGCAATGTTTAATTTCTATGAACAATTTATAATTGGGGATTCCGCTGATAATGTGCAATACTTTAAAGGCAAAGGAAAAGTGTTTGCAGGTAAATGGTTAAAAGATTGTAATACAAAATACCAATATACCAAAAGAATGTTAGAATTATTTAAACAAGAATATAAAGGAAAGGCAAGACAAAAATTTGAAGAATGCTATCACCTTTTAAAACTAAGAACCAATTAATATGAAACACGAAGTAAACGAGGACATAATGAAAGACACAATAAAAGACAAAATGAAAAAGAATAAAGCAATAGGAGAATTAATAGAATCAGATAGGTATTACAGTACACCTGATGAGGTTGCTAATAAGGTTATAGCACTATCAAAAATAAACATTTATAACAATACAAGGAAAAGAGATTATGTAGATTGTAGAGCGTTGGTTTGCTACCTTCTAAGAAACAAGCTGCAAATGCGTTGGACTAACATAGCAGTTTTCTTTAAGGAGAACGGAAAGCATATGAATCACGCTACTGTTATGCATTTAGAAAAGAATTATCCTTACTATAAGAAACATAATAAAATGCTTGATGAGATGGAAAATATGCTTCTATTTAAAGGAGGTTTGAATTATGACCAAATAGACCAAGTACATTATGTGACAAACAAATACAATAACCTAAAGGACAAGTACGAAGAACTGATGAATAAGCCACTATTTAATTTATTGAATAACATACCTAAAGACAAAGAAAATGAAGTGGCACAGAAGTTAGAATTAATCAAAAGGAGTTGGGAATGGAAGTAGAAGATTGGACACTTGAGATTGCTTTTCACTTTCCGCACGATAGATTTTTATTGGGACACGAATACATTAAAGCAGATGAAAACTTTAAATACAATACAATTAGGTTATATTTGCTAATAGCAACAATTACAATAGATTACAAAACCAATTAAAATGAAAATAACAAACGAGGACAATATGCAACTAATGGCAAGGTATGAAGATAACTACTTTGACCTTGCAATAGTAGACCCCCCTTATGGGATAGACTTAGCCAATATGAATATGGGTATAGGTAACACTCCAAAAGCATCAAAAGCAAAAAACAGAAAATGGAAGGCTAAAAATTGGGATAATGCAATACCTACAAAAAATTATTTTAATGAGTTGTTAAGAGTTTCTAAAGACCAAATTATTTGGGGAGGTAATTATTTTGATTTAGGAGTTTGTGGAAAGTTTATAATTTGGGATAAAGAAATACCTAAAGGTTTGAGTTTTTCTGATTGCGAATACGCTCACACGTCTTTTAATGGTGCTAACAAAATGTTTAGATATAGTGCTTACAAAAATAAATCTGAAAAGTTCCATCCAACACAAAAACCACCACAACTTTACGAATGGCTTTTAATGAACTACGCAAAAGAAGGAAATAAGATTTTAGATACTCATTTGGGAAGTGGCTCAATAGCTTTAGCTTGTCATAATTTAGGATATGATTTAACCGCTTGTGAATTAGATACAGAATATTATAATTCAGCAATGAAAAGACTAAAGACACATCAACAACAACTAACAATGTTTTAAATAAAAACAATTAAGAAATACGTTATATAAGTATAAAGATTAAATAAACAATAGAATTTCAATTATGGACAATAGAAAAAACAATGGTGGAGTAAGAGCGGGAGCAGGTAGACCACCAAAAGCAGATGAGGTTAAATTAATAGAAAAACTTGACAATCTAATTGATAACGATGAAGTGATTAGAACACTTGGTAAACAGATATTCAAAGGGGACAGTAGAGCGATGTCTTTATACTTTGGGTACAGATATGGCAAACCAAAAGAATCAGTAGATATAACATCCTCTGAAGGCTTTAGTGTAAACTTTAAAGACCTGATTAAATTTAAGTGATAGATGTTGATAAAAAGTATTCACCAATAACTGATTCAGATTCACGTTACTTTATAGTTACAGGAGGGCGTGGGTCAGGAAAGTCATACTCAATAAACTTAATGTTGGTGTTGCTAACCTATGAAGCAGGGCATACTATCCTGTTTACAAGATTCACTTTATCATCAGCATACATTTCAATCATTCCTGAATTTATAGATAAAATAGAAACCTTAAATATTGAGCAGGATTTTCACATAACAAAAGATGAGATTGTAAATAAGCGTTCAGGAAGCAAGATATTATTTAAAGGGATAAAGACATCATCAGGCGACCAAACTGCAAACCTGAAGTCCTTAACTAATGTTAGCACTTGGGTTATGGATGAAGCAGAAGAACTTATGGATGAGAACATATTTGACAAGATAGATTTATCAGTAAGAAACCTCAAGCAGCAGAACAGGGTTATATTAATTTTGAACCCAACAACTAAAGAACATTTTATATATTCAAGATTCTTTGAAGATAAAGGAGTGCCACCAAGTTCAAACTTAACAAAAGGAAATACTACTTATATACATACCACATATTTAGACAATGAAGAAAATCTATCTCAAAGTTATTTAGAGCAGATAGAAAACATAAAACAAAGACGACCCGAAAAGTATAAACATCAAATGCTTGGGGGTTGGCTAAACAAAGCGGAGGGTGTTATATTTAATAATTGGAAAATAGGTGCTTTTAAAGAAGTAGGTGTTTCTGTCTTTGGTCAAGATTACGGATTCGCTTCAGATGAAAATACGCTTGTAGAAACTAATATTGATACAGTAAACAAAATCATCTATTTAAAAGAATGTTTTTACTTAAAGGCTCTTACTACATCAGAGATTGCAGTGCTTAACTTAAAACACGCTAAGAATGGTTTAATTGTAGGTGATTCTGCTGAACCTCGACTTTTGCACGAACTTAAATCAAAAGGTTGTAACATAGTCAAATCTATAAAAGGGCAGGGTTCAATTACATACGGAATTTCATTGCTTCAGGATTACGATTTAATCATAGAAGAAAACAGTATTAATTTAATCAAAGAACTAAACAATTACTCTTGGCTTGAAAAGAAATCTAAAACTCCACAAGATTCTTGGAACCACCTTTTGGATGCGGTCAGGTATGCAATTTCATATCAATTACAAAACCCAAATAGAGGTAAATATTTAATTTCTTAAAAATAACTTATTAAATGTTTTGTTTATAACTAAATATGTTTTATATTTGTAGGGAACTTAAAACAGAATATTATGAAAACATTTTTAGACATCACAAACGAGTTAATGAAAGAAAGAAACCTTGCATACTCACCAAAAACTTTTAACAATATATTTAATGAAGTTAAATCTACACCTAAGTATATTGAAAGCAATCAAAAATGGAATGAGTGGTTGTTGAGTATAGCACCAAAACAAAAAGAGCAAACATTTTCTTTTATGAGCAATCATTTAACAACAGATAATAGGTTAAAATAAATAACAAAGGGGTGTAAAAACCCCATTAAACCAAAACAGATGAAAGGACTTAAAAGAATTATCAAAGCAAAATTAATAGAATTAAATATAAAGCCTACATTGGTTGTAGTATTGCCAACAGGAATAATATGTGAGCACTTTGCAAACGGAACAATTAAAGTTATATAACTATGGAATGGTACGATGATATAAACCCAATAGATAGAAAAGGTGGCGAATGCGGAACTTGTGGAACTGAGATAGATACAGATAAGGATTTCTGTTCATCTACCTGTCACGAAGCAGATATGAGGTAAAAAACTATTATAAATCAAACGATTAGAAATGCATTCAGAAACGGATGCATTTTTTTTGTACCTTTACTTTTGTAAAAACATAATTTAAACACGTTATATAAATATGAAATTGAATCTAAAAATTCCTACATCGTTAAATGAGATTACATTAAGGCAGTATAAAAGGTTTCTTACAGTTCAAGGTAACACAAAAGAAACTTTGTTCCTGAATGCTAAAATGATTGAGATATTTTGCAATGCAGAACTTACAAAGGTAATGCTTTTAAAGGTTAGTGATGTTGAGGAGATTACAGGTAAGCTAACAGGGATGTTTGATACTAAGCCTTCACTTGTAAAAAAGTTTGCCTTAAAAGGTGTTAATTATGGTTTTCATCCAAACCTCCACGATTTAGGCTTAGGGGAATACATTGAACTTGACACTTACATTGGTGATTGGGATAATATTGAAAAGGCTATGAATGTACTTTATAGACCAATTTTAGTTTCCTTAAAAGATAGGTACAGTATTGAGGAGCACAATTTAGAAAATGCAGAAGCAATTTTGGATATGCCAATGGATGCAGTCTTATCATCAATTTTTTTTTTGTGGAATTTAGGGTTGGAATTATCGCAAACTATGACGAACTATTTGGACAGTCAGGAGGACAACGAAGTCTTGATTCAGTTTCTCAATTCTCAAGCAAATGGGGATGGTACCAAAGTATTTACGGAATCGCTCAAGGGGATATTACAAGATTTAAAGATATCATTAAATTAAACTTTCACGAGTGCTTTATGATGTTAAGTTTTATGAAGGACAAAAGTGAATTAGAAGATAAACAAATGAAGAAAAAATTTAAGTAATGGCAAACGAAGGAGTTAGAGGTTTTTACAAACTTACACAAGAAATTAAAACTGCACTGTTAGAAGACGTGAATGTTAATACTGTAACAACAGGGGACATTACAGATGTAAACCTAAACAAGCAAGATATATTTCCTTTATCACATTTAATAATAAATAGTGTAACTGATGACCAAAGGGTGTTGAGGTTTAACATAAGTATTTTGGCTTGTGATATTGTAAATCAATCTAAAGAAAAAACAGAAGATATATTTATCGGAAACAACAACTTGCAGGATATTTTAAACACTCAACTTGCGGTTGTAAATAAGCTGACCCAAAGATTAAGAATGGGGGACTTATATACTGATATGTACCAAGTGGAAGGTAGTTCAACTATGACACCTTTTTACGATAGGTTTGAAAACCAATTAGCAGGATGGACTTGCACAATGGAGGTTTTAGTTTACAATGATATTTTAATCTGTTAATGGACTACAAGAATTTAAAAGAGGTAGCAGAAAAATACGCAAAGTATGTAGTGCAACAAGCCAAGTCTAATTTAAGCAAAGATGACAAAGGCAATGGTGCTCTTTACAATTCTATATCTTATGAATTAGATGTTGAAAAAAATCTGTTCCTATTAGACTTCTTAATGGAAAGCTACGGACAATTTGTAGATGAAGGAGTAAGGGGTTCAAATCCAAGTTTGGTTAAAGGTGGATATCAAAAAGCACCTACAAGTAGATTTAGGTACACAAACAAAATGCCACCGATGCAGATGTTAGCGGATTGGGCAAAGAAAAAAAACATAAGGTTCAGGAATAAAAAGGGACAGTATGCAAAGGGTAGTAATATAAGTATGGGTTTTGTTTTACAGAGGAGCATATTTGCTCAAGGATTAAAAGGAAACGAGTTCTTTACCAAGCCATTTAATAAGGCAGCGTATAACCTCCCTGATGACCTTATAGAGGCATTTGCTTTGGACATAGAGAAACAAATAATATTCGGACAAAAAAAATAAACAATGGCAAATTTAGCTTTAAGAAACCCACAATTCAAATCCACTTTAATACCTTCGGGTGTTCTTTCTGTATCGCTTGATATTTCAATCAATACAGTTTTAATTTATAGGATTGTAAAAAACGTGGCTCAAGGGGAAACCGCATCATTTGATATATCAGAGATTTCAAGAGATTACTTAGACATTAGTTATGTATCAAATTACAATGCACAAACAGTTTCAATCAGTACAGTAATAACAAAGTATTCAGGAGCGAATGCCACAGGGACAATAGTAGGCTCAACAATAACCTCATCAGATGTTGGGTTTGAAGCATACGGAACTTTTTTAGAAGGTGCTAATCCTACACTACCATTTTTAAATTCTGCTCCTGCTTGGTTAATATCAAAAGATTATTCAAAAAGTAGATACGAGATATTTGTACCTGAAAATGCAAGTGGAACAATACCTTATGTTTCATCTACAAATTCAATAGGATACCAAACTTATACAGGTTCAAGTACTACTGTAACTTTTCCTAATTCAGGAACAGGAAATGATTTGATAGTGAAAAGAATTGATTGCACAAAATATGGAATAGGTACAAAGGTTATTTTTATAAATAAGTTCGGAGTTCAGCAAGACTTGTGGTTCTTCTTAAAAAAATCTAAAAAGCTAAATACTTCAAGTACTGATTACAAGTCAAATACATTAGTTTTATCAGGAGGTAATACAACATACGGATTAACAAATGCTTCTAAAAAGATATTTAATACTCAAGCCTTACAATCTCAAACTTTAAGTTCAGGTTATTATCCTGAATTTGCAGTTGAATATTTTGAGCAACTATTATTAAGTGAGTACGTTTGGATTGAAAAAACGATTGAAGCAAATGGAACTACTACACAAGTTCCTGTAATTGTAAAGACTTCAAATATGGAAATTAAAACATCTGTAAATGACAGGCTAATAGAATACACTATACAATTTGAAGATGCTTTTGACTACATAAATAACATAAGGTAAATGCAAACAGTAATACTATATATCGAAGGAGAAAGGGTTGAATTATTTAAAGACGAAAGTATTTCTTTAACTCAAACTATTCAGAATGTAAAAGACATTGGTTCTATCTTTACGGATTTTTCCAAGAGTTTTTCTGTTCCTGCAAGTTCCACAAACAACAAAATATTTAAACACTATTATAATTTTAATATTCAAAATGGGTTTAATGCAAATGATAAAAAATCTGCTGAAATTTATTTAAATAGCGTTTTGTTTAGGAAAGGATATATTGCATTGAATGGTGTTTCAATGAAAGAGAACAGACCTGACAATTATAAGATTACTTTCTTTGGGGAAACAGTTGATTTAAAAAAGAAATTAAAAGAGATTACGCTTCAGAATGTTTTTGAAGCAAATTCATCTTATAATCACGAATACAATATTTCAAATGTAAAATTAGGATTAGAGAGTAATTTATTTTCAGGAAACATAATATATCCTTTAATTTCACATACAGAAAGGTTTTATTATGACACTGCAACAGAAGGTGCTGATGCAAGAAACTTACATTACAAATCACCCGGTACAGGTACTAAGAATCACGGAGTAAAATATACAGATTTAAAACCTGCCATAAAACTTAGTGCAATACTTGAAAGGATTACAGGATACACGGAATCTGTTTATGGTGTTGGAAATGGATTAAACTTTGAACTAACAGGCGACAGTTTTTTCAACACAGATAATACATCTTCATATTATAATGAAACCTATGACAATATGTATTTATGGATGAGTAGGGCTAAAGGAAATATAGGGAAAAGCTACGCAGGTAATCAAATAAATACAATGGTGATTACAGATATGACAAACCCAAATTCAGGTTGGAACCCTTTTTGCTATCGTTATGACAGTAGCTACCCTGCTTGTGAACATAGCGAAATTACAAATGGAGTGTGGAGAATTAAGCCTTTTTCCTTCAATCCTGCAATAGGTCAAGTAACGGTTGATTTTGCGGTAGAATGGAAAGTAATAGGTATAGGTGGAGGTAATTTTAGTTTAGCAATAGAAGATATTACAGGTCAAACAGTAGTAGTTTCTTCTGCAACCTCTTTGTCAGCAGATGGAATAACAGAGCATACAATTACGACACCTTATTTAGGTGCAGCAGGTAGTTTTTCTAATTTCAGGTTTGTTTTAACCTCTACATCGGGAAATTTTTCCTATACTACAAATTTAATTTTAGAAAAAAGATATGGAGTTAATATCCTTTCAGGTTTTAATTATTCATATGAATATTGCAATATAACAAATGTACTTCCAACAGGTATTTTAGATGAAATTATTATTGCTGACCAAATGCCAAAAATGCTTATTCTTGAATATTTAACAAGTCTGTTTAAGATGTTTAACCTTACTGCATTTATTCAATCGGATGGTAAAATAAAAGTTCAGACTTTAGATAGTTTTTATTTAACAGGAAACGTAATTGATATTACAAGTCAAGTGGATGTAGCTAATTCTTCAGTTGATTTTTCTCCTCCTTATGAAGAAATTGCTTTTAGAAATGTGGCACCTAAAACTTTATTTGCTACTAATTTTGCAGAGATAAATAATACAGTTTACGGAAACTTAGAAAATTCAACTTCTTTGAGTGGAATTGATACAACTGATAGGGGTTCAAAATATGTAGTGAAAACAAACTTTGATAAAATAGTTTATGAGCGTTTAACAGATGTAGACTTAGGTTCTTTAACCAATATACAATGGGGTTGGAGTGTAGATAAAGATGAGCGACCAATACTTACTGCTCCCTTAGTATTTATAAATGTAAATCAATCAACAGGTTCAGATTTAATTTCGTTTATCGATGGGGCTTCTGTAACTGCTGCTGCATCACTTTCTACTTATAATAGACCATCAAATAGTTTAGAAGGCTCAAGTGCAGAACTTGGAAGGACTATAAACTTTGGTGCAGAGATTGATGAATTTGCAGGAATTGTAAAACAAGAAAGTTTGTTCAATAAGTATTATTTTAATTATATAAGTGGGGTTTTTAATAGTGGCAGAAGATTGACAAAAGTTAATGCTTTTTTAAGTACAAGTTTTTTGCAAACTTATTCTTTGGCAGATACTTTGGTTATAAATCAAAGAAGTTATAATATAAATAGTATAACAACAAATTTACAAACAGGAAAATCTGAATTGCAACTTTTAAATAAAATAGTTATATAATGATAAAAAACATATTAGACTTGCTTACAATAGCAAACGGAGATACTGAAAATATAAAAATTGCACAAGGTAAATACGCTTTACCTAAAGATATTAAAGGAGCGATTAAACAAGTTAGAACAATTATAAAATGGCAATAGAAAAAGAATACACTCTAAAGGTATCAACGGAAACTGCACAGAAAAATGTAGATGAATTAAATAAATCCCTTTCGGCACAAGAGGAGTTAATTAATGAAATTGAAAACGAACTATTGCAGTATGAGAAGCAATTAAAAAAAACATCAAAATCTGACCTTGCAGGTAGAAAGAAACTAAACGACCAAATAGAAAAAACAAAGGATAGGTTAGCAGAGGAAAAAAATGGCTTAAAAAACGTAAATAAGGAACGTAAAAATGCTAATAAAGAATTAAAGGAATCAACCGCAAACGCAGCAGATTACAGTGGGGTTCTTGGTATTATTGACCAAAAAACAGGCGGTGCAATTTCGGGATTTACTAACCTTACAAAAACAGTAGGCGGTGCAACTAAGGGTTTCAACCTTATGAAGATTGCTATTATTGGAACAGGTATAGGTGCTTTATTAATTCTTTTAACATCTTTAACCGCTGCTTTTACATCATCAGAGGAAGGGCAAAATAAGTTTGCTAAAATGATGGGTGTAATTGGTTCAGTTGTCAGTGTCTTTACAGATAGATTGGCTTCATTAGGTGAACTTATTATATCAGTATTTGAAAACCCAAAACAAGCACTTATTGATTTTAAAGATGCATTTGTAAAAAACATTACTAATAGAATTTCAAGTGCAATTGAAACAATAGGCTTTTTAGGTAGTGCGATTAAAAAGGTATTTAGCGGAGATTTCGGTGGTGCGATGGATGATGCTAAAAAAGCAGGTAGTTCTTATGTTGATACATTAACAGGTGTTAAAGATACTATTGGAAAGGTTACAGAAGCTACTAAAGAATTATCATCGGAAATAATAAAAGAAGGGAATGCAGCAGCTAAAATTGCAGACCAAAGAGCAGAAGCAAATAAATTAGAACGTAAATTAGGTATTGAAAGAGCAGAAGCAAATAGAAAACGTGCTGACCTATTAGACAAGGCTGCAAATAAAGAACTTTACACCGCACAACAAAGGATTGATTTCTTAAAAGAAGCAGGAAAGATTGATGAAGAAATAACAAACAAAGAAGTTAAACTTGCTGAGTTAAGGTTAAAGGCTAAAATAGCAGAAAATAATTTAGGAAAATCCACAACAGAAGATTTAAACGAGGAAGCACAACTAAGGGCAAAACTAATAGACTTAGAAACTGCAAAACTTACAAAGGCAAAAACTGTTACTGCTCAAATAGTTGGAGCACAAAGGGAGGCAGCAGCAGAAAGAAAAGCACTTGATGACCAAGCAATTGCAGATGCAAAAGCGGTGCAGGACTTTAAGGATTCATTAATAGAAACTGATAAAGAAAATAAATTTGCTGCTATTGAAAAAGAAAAAGAAGATAGAATAAAGGCAATAGAAGATTTAAAATTATCAGAGGAAGCAAAGAATCAGATGCTACTTGATGTGGATGCAGCATTTAAGGAAAAGAAAAAAGTAATTGAAGATAATGAGCAGTTAATAAAAGACGAAAAATTAGCAGCGTTTATAGAAAAAGAAATTGAGGATAAAGAACTAACATTAGAGGAGAAAAAAGCAGAATCTTTAGCTGAACTTGAAAGGTTAGAAGGTACAGAAGAACAACGTGCTGCAATTATTAAAAAATATGCAGATATTGAAGCAGCAGATGAAGATGAATTAAGAAAAACAAAAATTTTAGCAGTTGGTTCTGCATTTGGTAAAATAGCAGGTATTTTAGGGGAAAATTCTAAAGCAGGAAAAGCAGCAGCAGCAGCATCAGCATTAATAAACACCTATCAAGGTATTACCGCTGAATTAGCTACAAAGACTACTACACCTTTTGGCTTTGCTATGAAACTTGTAAACATTGCATCAACCGCTGCTATTGGTTTTAAATCTGTTAAGTCTATTATGGCAACAAACCCATCTTCGGGGGGAGGAGCAGCAACAAATCCTGCAGCGGGTGCTTCACAGTCTGCACCACCTCAACCTCCTGCATTTAATATAGTTGGTTCATCGGAAACAAACCAATTGGCAGATGCAATAGGTAGTCAAAAAGCACAACCTGTAAAAGCATTTGTAGTTGCAGGAGATGTAAGTACTGCTCAAGAGATGGATAGAAATGTGATTCAAGATGCATCAATAGGTTAAAAAGCAAATACAAAAATTAAATACGTTATATAAATATGAGAATTATAGAATTAGTACTTGGAGATGAGCAAGATGAAATCGGAGTTGAAGCAATTTCAATTGTAGAAAATCCTGCCATAGAATCTGACTTTATTGCTTTAAAAAATCAGGAAATAAAACTTGCAGAAATAAGTAAAGAGAAGCGTTTATTGATGGGTGCTTTATTAATACCTGACAAACCTATTTATAGAAATGGAGATGAAGGTGAATACTACATCTTTTTTTCAAAGGATACTGTTGAAAAGGCATCTCAAATGTACCTACAAAATAGCAATCAAAATAATTCAACTTTAGAACACAAAGACCAACTTAAAGGTTTGAGTTTGGTACAGACTTGGATTGTAGAGGATAAAGAAAAAGATAAAAGTGCTTTGTATGGAATTGACGTTCCTGTTGGTACTTGGATGGGTGCAGTAAAAGTAAACAACGATGATGTTTGGCAAGAGTATGTGAAAACGAAAAAGGTCAAGGGTTTCAGTATTGAAGGCTATTTTGCGGATAAAATGGAAATGAAGGATTCTGCTAAAAATGAAATGTCAAAAGATGACTTACTATTAAATGAAATTAAAAATATTTTAACTTCTAAGTAATGGCAAGAAATAAAAATAATTCACAATTTATACCAAGTCGAACAAGTCCAAATAATAGTGGCAGGGCGTGTTTATGTTGGGATACTAATACTTATTCAATAAAGTGTTGTGATGGCTCTATGAGGGCACAGGGCATTGGAGTTATAACAAGAACAGAGTAAAAACGCAAATATTAAAATTAAATCCGTTATATAAATATGAAATCAAATGAAATGTTAAACCAAATTAAAACACTTCTAAACATCGAGGTAAAACTTGAAGAAATGAAGTTGGAAAACGGTACTGTAATTACCTCCGATTCTTTTGAAGATGGAAAGGAAGTATTTATTATTACCGATGACGAATCTAAAGAGAAGGTTGCTTTACCTGTTGGTGAGTATATCCTTGAAGATGGTAGGTTGTTAGTTGTTAGCGAGGAAGGTATAATTGCTGAAATAAAAGAAGTAAGCGATGAGGTTCCTGCTGAAGAAACACCTGCTGAAACTGCTGACTTAGAAGTTGAGGACTACGAGGAAAAGGAAAAAGAAATGGCAGATGTTGCTGATTGGGAAGGAATGGAGAAAAGAATCCAAAACCTTGAAGATGCAATTTCAAGCCTAAAGGAAAACAAAGAATCTAAAATGGAAGATGTTGAGGAGCAGGATTTGGAAGCAAATTCAGGTGTCTTAAAAACTCGTACAGTAAAAGAGGAGTTTTCAGAAGATTTATCTCAAGCATCAGCAGACCCAATAAAACACAATCCTGAAAAAGAATCAGTACCTAAGCCTAACAAGGTAGAGTTTGGAAAAAGTAAAATGGGACAGACTGCATTAGAAAGAGTATTAAACAGATTAAACCAAAACAAATAAAAATTTAAAAATAAGAAAAAATGAGTAAATTAAACAAAGTACAATTAGCAACTACTACCAACATAACTACAACTTATGCGGGAGAGTTTGCAGGTGAGTATATCGCTGCATCTTTACTATCTGCATCTACTATTGATGATGGTGGATTAACTGTAAAGGCAAACATTTCTTTTAAAGAAGTGATTAAGAAATTAGCAACAGGTTCTTTAGTAAGTGCAGCAGGGTGTGATTTTTCACCTAACAGTTCTGTAACATTAACTGAAAGAATAATTGAGCCAAAAGAATTACAAGTAAATCTACAATTGTGTAAGTATGACTTTGTAAACGATTGGGAAAGTCAATCTATGGGCTATGGTTTGGGACAGTCTTTACCTCCTAAATTTGCAGACTTTATGATTGCACACGTTGCAGCAGAAGTAGCACAAAATACAGAGTTTAACATTTGGCAAGGTGATACCGCAGGAGCAACTCACACATCATTTGATGGTTTTGAGAAGTTAATTGCAGCAGCAGTAGTAGCAGGAGATGTTCCCGCAGGTCAAGCACTTACAAGTGTTGCTTTAACATCAGCAAACATCATTGAAAAATTATCAGACGTTGTAGAAGTTATACCAAACTCTTTATATGGTAAAGAAGATTTTTATGTTTATGTTAGCACTAAAGCAGCTAAATTATATGTTCAAGCATTAGGTGGATTTGCAGCAAATGGCTTAGGAGCAAATGGTACAAACGCACAAGGTACGCAATGGTGGAACAATGGTTCTCTTTCTATCAATGGTGTTAAAATCTTTGTTGCACAGGGATTATCAGATGATAAAATTTATGGAGCACAACGTTCAAACTTGTATTTTGGAACAGGACTTTTAAATTCGTCAAATACCGTGAAGGTTTTAGATATGGCAGACCTTGATGCATCTAACAATGTTAGAATGGTAATGAGATTTACAAGTGCAGTACAGTTTGGTATTGCAGAAGATATCGTATCTTACGCTTAAAATTAATAATTAATCAATATTAAAGGGGTGGGTTCTGCCTATCCCTTTTTTTTATAAAACAAATATAAATTATGGCTTGTACTCTTACGACAGGTAGAAAAGTTCCTTGCAAATCAGCATTTGGAGGAATTAAAACAGTATTATTTGCTGACTATGGAACGATTGATAGTATTACAGTTGATGCAACTACAAAAGAAGCAACTATTGTAAATGGAACACCCGCTCCAACTTGGTTTGAATATGATGTAAAAGGAAATTCATCTTTAGAAACTTCGGTAACGAGTTCAAGAGAAAACGGAACTACTTTCTACACTCAAACACTAAGTTTGACTTTGACATATTTAGATGCTAAAACACAATCTGAATTACAAACTCTTGCGGTTTCAAGACCTTATGCAGTTGTAGTAGACTACTACGGAAATAGCTTCCTTTGTGGCTTTGAAAATGGGCTTGAAGTTACAGGTGGAACTGTGGTTACAGGAGCAGCAGCAGGAGACCTTTCAGGCTTTACTTTGACGTTTGAAGGTATGGAGGAAACTGCACCTTATTTCTTATCAGCAGCGGTTACAGGAGATGCTACGCAGATAGACCCAACGGCAGTATAATACTCTTTTTAGTGTTAAAAATCAGGCATCCTTTACGGGGTGCTTTTTTTTTGCTTAACAATTTCACAAATAAGATTTTATTTTACGTTATATAGGTATATGATAATTTTAAACGCATCAGGACTTTCACAAACCCTATCTGTAATACCAAGAGATTATCAGGGTTCTTTTACAATGTCAGTAAGGGATGATAGCACTAATACAAGTGTTTTCTATAATGTAACCGATGCGGTTAGGGTAGGTAACTACTTGACCTTTAGTAATATTTTCAATCCTGCATTAAGGGAAAACCATTTTTTTGACTTACATTTATACTCTGATTATAATATTTGGAATACGAATTATGAGTTATGGGATTTATCTAATCAAATATGGAACGAGGAGGTTTCAACAACAGACTTTTATAAGGATTGGATTTTCTGTACAAACCAAACAATTAATCAAGAAAATAATGAGTACTATCAATTAAATAAAGACAGGTATTTAAGCTACGAAGGTTATAATAATGAATATGACCCTATTTTCTTTATTCCAACAGAGGAGGTTTATGTAACTTATAATGGCTCAAAAAATCAATACATAGTAAGATGAAAAACACAAGATTAAGAAACGATAAAGGTCAATTTAAGGCTGCATCAAAAGTTTCAGAATTTGGATTTGTTAATTTAAGTACATACACAAGTCCTGAAATAAAAGAAGTAAATGGTGAGGACTATATCGAGTATGGTTCTGATAATAACTATTTTCAATATTTAATTGACAGATATAATGGCAGTCCAACAAATAACGCTGCTATTAATGGAATTAGCCAAGCTATTTACGGAAAAGGTTTAAATGCAACAGATGCAAATAAGAAACCTAACGAGTATGCTCAAATGATTTCTTTATTTAAAAAGAATGTTGTTAGAAAACTATGTTATGACCTTAAATTAATGGGACAATGTGCGATGCAAATCATATATTCTAAGGATAGAAAGACTATTGCACGGATTGAGCATATGCCTATTGAAACATTAAGAGCAGAAAAGTGTAATGATGATGGAGATATCCCTGCTTACTACTATTTTAAAGATTGGGCAAACATTAAAAGAAGCGATGACCCATTAAGAATACCTGCTTATGGTATGTCAAACGAAAATATAGAGATATATTATGTAAAACCTTACAAATCAGGCTTTTATTACTACTCTCCTGTGGACTATCAAGGTGGTTTACAATATGCAGAATTAGAGGAGGAGGTTTCAAACTTCCATTTGAACAATATTATGAATGGTTTGGCACCAAGTATGTTAATCAACTTCAATAATGGAACACCAAATCAAGAGGAAAGACAATTAATAGAGCGTAAAATTGCTGAAAAGTTTTCAGGGAGTTCAAATGCAGGTAAATTTATACTTGCTTTTAATGATAATAAAGAAAGCCAAGCAGAAATAACACCTGTTCAATTATCTGATGCACATAATCAGTACCAATTTTTATCAGAAGAATCTCAATCTAAAATTCAGGTTAGCCATAGAATTGTATCACCTTTTTTATTAGGTATTAGGACAAGTTCAGGTTTCTCAAGTAATTCAGATGAAATAAAAACTGCATCTTTATTAATGGATAACACTGTTATTAGACCTTTTCAGGAACTTTTAATAGATTCCTTTGATGACATACTATCTTTTAACGATATTAGCTTAAACCTCTACTTTACGACCTTACAACCATTAGAGTTTACAGAAGTAGATACTGAAATACAATCAAAAGAAGATATTGAGGAGGAAACAGGTGTAGAAATGCAAAAGTTCTCAAGTGAATTAACCGATGAACAAGGCGAAGAATTACTTGAATCACTTGAATCACAACAAATTGGAGATGACTATGAATTGGTAGATGTTCGGGAATATGGAGATGATAATATTTCAACTGATGAATGGGCAAAGTCTAAAATTAAAAAGAAACTTTCTGTTGTTGAAAAATTGGCAGGTTTTATAAAGTCAAAACCAAATGGAGAAAGTAAAATTGATAAATCTTTTTATAAAATAAGATACACATATCAGCAAAGAGTTAGTTCTGAAAACAGTAGAGATTTCTGCAAGACAATGATGGGTAGAACTTCTAAAGGTGTTGTTTATAGAAAAGAGGATATTGACCAAGCAAGTTTTCAGGGTATAAATAACAACTTTGGACATAAGGGAGAGAATTATTCGCTTTTTAAATTTAAGGGCGGTATTTACTGTGGACACTATTGGCAAGAGGAACTTTACAGAATGAAATCTAAAACTGAAAAGTATATCACAAGAGGTAAAAAGGCTGATACTATTCCAAGTACATATAAGCCTAAAGGGAAACAATATGAAGATGCAAAAATCGCTCCAATAAATATGCCTAACAGAGGAGCATATCCACAATAAAAAAAAAGAACTATGGCAACAGTATTATTTATAAACAGGAGCGACTTAGTAAGAAATTCTATCATTGACGGAAATGTGGACACGGATAAGTACCTGATGTTCATCAAATTATCGCAAGAAATTCATATTCAGAATTATTTAGGAACTAAAATGTACAATGCATTAAGTGCTGCAATTCCTGATATTGATTTACCTGTAAATGCAAGGTGGAAAACATTATTGGATGACTATGTGGTGCCAATGTTAATTTGGTTTTCACAGGTTGATTATATTCCTTTTGCTTCTTATCAAATCCGTAATGGAGGTATGTTTAAACATCGCTCTGAAAATTCTGAAACAGTTAGTAAGGATGAAGTTGATTACTTGGTAGAAAAAGCAAGAACGAATGCGGAATGGTATTCAAGACGTTTTATAGACTTTATGAGTTTTAACCAAACTACCTATCCTGAATACACTAACAATAGCAACGATGACATTTATCCATCAAGTAACGCTACTTTTAACGGATGGGTATTATGATTTTAACATACAAGCCAAAGGAAAAAAATATAGAAAAATTAAAGGCTTTTTTAAAGAAGCAAGAAAAAAATAAAACTAAAAAAAATGGCGAATTGGGGAAAAATTTATTGTAGTAGTTGGTGGGGAGATGATTCTAATAAAAATTCATTACCTACATCACAGTTTGACCAATGTAATGCAGGTTGTTTTGAGGGCGCAAGTTATCCGTTTAGTACTAAAACTCAATTACAGACCGCAGTAGATTTATGGGTTTCAGATAATGCTTCTGCAATATGTGACTATGGGCAAATTAATACTTGGAATGTTTCTGCTATTACTGATATGTCAGAATTATTTAGAGATAAAACTACTTTTAATGACGATATTTCAAATTGGGATGTGAGTAGTGTTTCTACTATGAACACTATGTTTAGGGAATGTAATGCTTTTAATCAAAATATTGGCGGTTGGAATACAGGTAATGTTAATAATATGCGTGAGATGTTTTTTGGAGCCAATTCTTTCAATCAACCAATTGGTTCTTGGGATGTGAGTAATGTTACTGATATGGCTAAAATGTTTTTTGCAGCACTTGTATTTAATCAACCTATTGGAAATTGGGATGTGAGTAGTGTTACTAATGTGAACAATATGTTTTTAGATGCAAACTTATTTGACCAACCTTTAAACGCTTGGAATGTAAGTAGTGTTATTTTTATGCAAGGTATGTTTATTGGTGCTGATGTTTTTAATCAACCATTGAATAATTGGGACACAAGTAGTGTTACAAAAATTAATGCTATGTTTCAACAAGCACTTGCTTTTAACCAAGATATAAGTTCTTGGGATACAAGTAGTGTTAATGATATGAGTTATATGTTTTATTCTGCATCATCTTTCAACCAAAACATTAGTACGTGGAACGTTAGTAGTGTGGCTGATATGATTGGTATGTTTGATTTAACAGCACTTTCTACAACCAATTATGACGCAATTTTAAATGGATGGTCTGCATTAACTGTTCAAGCAGGTGTTGATTTTGGAGCAGCAACAATTACATATTCAGCAGCAGGACAAACTGCAAGAGGGGTTTTAACATCGACACCTAATAATTGGACAATCACAGATGGTGGAATAATTTAAAATAAAAAATACAATGGCTACTTTATTTAACACCAAAATATCAGATACTTACCAAGGTTTAATTAAAACTTTAGATAATGGAATTATAGGTGCAGTACAAAAAGAATTAACAGATGGAGCAGGAAACCAAACAGGCTTATTTTTAGACAATTTAGGAAACTTTAAAGTAACAAACAATATTCAGTTTGGTAACTTAAAAGACATTTCTAATATTGAGATTTCTAAATTTATAACCTCAACAGATGGTATTGAAAACTTTGCAAATAATACTTCAGTACCTACAACTTTATCTGTTAAGAATTATGTAGATTCATCTTTTACTGCTGCTGCATTAGCCTTTAGTGGAAATTCAGGAAGTAATGGTTCTATTGACTTAGATAGTCAAGTATTTTACTTGAATGGATTAGGTGGCATTTCTACAACTGTTAGCGGTACTTCTGTAATTATTTCAGGTTCTACTTTGGAATCTGCTATTGGATTAAACACTACACAAATAGGTTTAAATGTAACTGCTATTGCATTAAATACTGCAAAGGTTGGTATCACTCCACAACAAGCATCTGATATCACAACCAATAACGCAAAGACAGGTATTACTTCAAGTCAAGCTGCTGACATTGTAAGTAACACCGCTAAGGTAGGAATTACAAGCGTTCAAGCATCTGACATAAATATAAACAATTCTAAAGTTGGTTATACTGATGCACTTGTTTCTGCAAATTCTGATGTAGTTGCCAACACCGCAAAAGTGGGCATTACTACTCAACAAGCAAGTGATATTGAAGCAAACAATTTAAAGGATGGTATTTCTGCATCACAGATTTCTGAGATAGATGCAAACACTTTAAAGGTAGGTTATACAGAAGCGTTGGTTTCTGCTAATTCAAGCGTTGTAGCAAATACTGCAAAAGTAGGAATTACACCTGCACAATCAACTGCAATAACTACCAATACAACTAATATTACAAATAATTTCAATGAGATAGTTTCAAATACAAACGATATATCTACAAACGTACTTGATATTATTGATATTAATAATAATATATCTACAATAAATAGTACTGCTGAATTTTTAGCTAATAAAGGACAAGCAAGTGGTTATGTTCCTTTGGATGCAAATGGGAAGATTTTAGAGCAATATTTACCTGCATCAATTATTGGACAATTATCATACGTTGGAACTTGGAACGCAAACACAGATAACCCAACATTACCTAACCCAACAACAGTAAATGGAAACTATTATATTGTATCAACTGCAGGAACGTATTTAAGCGTTTCTTATGAGATAGGAGATTGGATTGTTTCAAATGGTATTGCTTGGCAGAAAATAGACAACACGGATGATGTTAAGACTGTATTTGGTAGAATAGGGAATATTTTAGCAGTAGAAGCGGATTACAATGCTTTTTATCCAACACTTACAAATTTACCTAACTTAGTATCTAATAATTCAGCGGTTGCTGCAAACACGCTTAAAACAGGTATTACTTCACAACAGGCTTCTGATATAACTGCAAACAATGCGAAGGTAGGATATACGGATGCATTGGTTTCTTCTAATTATGATGTATCTGCAAATACCGCTAAGGTAGGAATTACAACTCAACAAGCGAATGATATTAATACTAACAACTTTAAGACAGGAATAACATTAACACAAGCAAATAATATAACAACTAATAACGCAAAGGTCGGAATAACCTCTCAACAGGCTAATGACATTTCAACCAATAACAGTAAGGTAGGCATTACGAGTAGTGAGCAATCTCAAATTATTGCAAACACCTCAAAGGTTGGTATAACCTCTCAACAGTCTGCTGATATTATTACAAATAATTCTAAGGTAGGAATAACATCTACTCAAGCAAATAATATAACTACAAACAACTCTAAAATCTCATTTGATAGTACAAGTTCTACAAGATTAGCAAATACAAGCGGAACAAATACAGGCGACCAAGATTTAAGTAATTATGTAACTACAAACACCACGCAAACAATAAGCGGTACAAAGACATTTACATCACCTACAACTATTGACGGAGGAGTTGGAGTTAATACATCAGGAGGTACTTTAATTATTAAGCAAAAAGGAAACGGAGCAGGTGATGGAATAGCTATTACAAGTGCAGCAGCAGCATCGCATAGAATATGGAAAGCATCTGATGGTAAATTTCACTTTGGTTCATCCTCACAAACAACTGCATTTACTCAATTATTAGATGGAAGTGTAGGTATTGGAACTGATAGTCCATTAGAAAAACTTGAAGTACAAGGTTCTATTTACGCTACTCCCATTGCATACTCTTCAAATCAAGACGCATACGCTCTTAGAATGGGGGCAAATAGTAGTACTGCATTCGATATGGGTATTAAGATAAAATCAACTTCAGGAGGAAGTCCTTATATGTCTTTTAAAGTACCAAACAATGAAGATTCTATTGTTTTAAGAAGTGGTAACGTAGGTATTGGAACAAGTGACCCACAGGCTCAATTAAATGTTGTAGCAGGTAATACTGTAAGAACTTGGACACCAACTTCAGGAACTTCTGCTATTTTTGAATCATCAAATAGTAGTAGAGCATTTGTTTCAATAGTAGGTGCTAATCAATCGGAGTTATTGTTTGGGGATGCAGGTTCTCAATTTTCAGGGAGAGTGAGATTTAATCATTCAGACAATAAGTTGTCTTTATGGGCAAGTGGAGGTCAAGATGTTACAGTGGATAATTCAGGTAACGTAGGTATTGGAACGGATATTCCTTCTCACGAACTTACTGTTCAGGGTTCTTCAAGTCCAAATATAGAACTTAAAAACACTAACTACTCAAATGGTGGTTTTGTTTTAAATAGAAGTAATTACGGACAACAATGGAAATGGTGGGCTCAAAGTGGGTTAATGTATTTCGGATATTCTACTGATGAAATAAATTATACAAACCATTTAACTATAAAATCCAATGGTTACATAGGTATTGGGAATACTCCTTCTTATCAACTTCAATTAAGCACTAATTCAGCAGCAAAACCTTCAAGTTCTCTTTGGATAGTTGTATCTGATGAAAGAGTTAAAGAAAATATAAAACCTTATGAAAAAGGATTAAATGAAATTTTACAAGTAAATACTAAAACTTTTGATTATAATGGAAAAGCAGGTTTTGATAAAATAAAAGACAATGTAGGAATTATAGCACAGGATATGATTAAAATATTTCCTGAAACTATAAAAACTTATAATGCTAAATTAAACGAAACCGATGAAGAAGAAACAGAATTGTATAATTTTGATGGACACGCTTTAACTTTTGCACTTATAAATTCGGTAAAAGAATTAAAAGCAGAAATTGAGGAATTAAAGAAACAAATAAGACAGTAATTTTAAAATTCGTACATTTACTGAATAATCATAATTTAAAAATAAAATGTTAAAAATTACAAAAGAACAATTACAAACTTTAAAAGACCAAGAGCAAAAGAAATCAGCAATCTTACACGACTTAGGTTTACTTGAAACTCAAAGCCACACATTAAACCACTATTACGCTGAATTAATAAATGCTCAAGTTGAAACCAAAAAAGAACTTGAAGAACTTTATGGTGAAATAAACATTGACCTTACTGATGGGTCATATAAAATAACTAAAGATGAAAAAGATAAGTAAATATATTTCTTACAGGGAATCAGTTAATTCTGATTATGCTAAACAAAAAGGTATTGCAAACAAACCAAGCGAAGATGACATTGCAAATATGGTACTGTTAGCAGAGAACGTTTTTGAACCTCTTAGGGCGTGGGTAGAGGAACCAATAAAGGTAAACAGTATGTTTAGGTCTGAGGAATTAAATAGTGCTTTAAAAGGCTCTAAAACTTCAAGCCACTTAAAAGGTCAAGCAGTAGATATTACATCTTTAGGAGGGAAAAGTAACCTTGAGATGTTTCACTACATAAAAGACAATTTAGACTTTGACCAATTAATTTGGGAGTTTGGTGTTGAACCTAAATGGCTACACGTTTCTTATGTTTCTGAAAAGGAAAATAGAAAACAAGTTTTAGTTACAAAGAGAAAAGGAAAATATTTCACTTACAAAGACTAAAACAATGGCAAACGACTACAAACTTTTAGCAATTAATGCAGGAACATTTGGATTATCAATGACAAATATAGATGTATTCTTAAAAATCGTTTTGTTGAGCGTATCAATTTTATACACTTTACATAAATGGTATTTATTAAATGAAAATAAAAAAGAGTAATGCCAAAGAAAAAATTTTCTGAAACTAAAGTTGGTAAGTTCCTAATTGGAGCAGGTTCCAAAATAGGCGAAATTTTACCTGACAATGGTTTTTTAGGGGTTTTAAAAGACTTAATTACTAAAGATGAAGAACTAAGTGTTTCAGATAAAGAAACCGCTTTAAAGCTATTAGAAATAGATATTATAGAAATGCAGGAAGTTACAAAAAGGTGGACTTCTGATATGGCTTCTGATTCTTGGTTGTCTAAAAATACAAGACCTTTGGCATTAATATTTCTAACTGTATCAATGATATTTTTAATACTATTAGATTCTTTAAATATAGATTTCGGTGTAAGTACTGAATGGATTGATTTACTTAAAAGCCTTTTAATAACTGTTTATGTATCATACTTTGGCTCAAGAGGAGTTGAAAAATTTACAAGTATAAGGCAAAAAAAATAGATTATTTTTCCTAAGTCTTTATTTTTATTTTATATATATTTGTTTATTTTTATTTTATATATATTTTT
>Ga0209192_10000677_pt1 | contig 31169 bp, 30 predicted proteins | sample ArcticOcean_MG_C_11_FD_187433 | JGI IMG/M metagenome (GOLD analysis project Ga0209192, IMG submission 187433) | Marine microbial communities from western Arctic Ocean - ArcticOcean_MG_CB2_154 (SPAdes) (version 2) | ecosystem: Environmental > Aquatic > Marine > Oceanic | place: Arctic Ocean... | reverse complement strand
ATATTAGCGAACGATTAACGATGGGTTGGGGGGTATTTTGTTTATTATACACGATTATTGTTTTCAATTTTTTTTATTATGGTTTTTACTAATTATCCTAATCACTATCTGAATCACTATCTGAATCACCATCTAAATATGAATCTCCTATTTCCTCTTCAATACGTTTTGAATTTGCATGTAATCGTCGCCATAATTGTCCAATCATACACCAACATGGTTCTTCTAGTTGGTCTAATTTACATTCAAGAATACTCCAGTCACCGCCACATCCTCCACGACTGATGGGTATATTGAATTCTCTACAAGTTAAATCGACAGTCTCTTGCCAATCGTTGCCCTTTTTTTCTTTTTCGTCTTCTGTTTTATCATATTCATATTCATGTACAGTTGATATATGTTCAGCAAATGTTACCGTCTTGGTATGTTTGTTATTATGAAAAGTCGCCATTATAATAGTAATACGGTTTAAAGTATGTTGATAAATTAGTTATCATAATCATAGTTTGTATGATATAGTAGATATATCGTACAAACCTTCAATTTTCTTTTCGTCTAGTTTTTACAATAATCGACGTTTTCTTTTTTATTAGTATAGTATATATGAATTATTACGCAAAATATGTATTTGTGCTGATGTTATTAATGATAGTTGGATTTGTATTTGAAAAATATAAAAAGGCGGATGAACTGAAAGAAAAGATGGGTGAATACGACTTGATTAAGAAGTATTTATTAAACGATTCTACTTTAGCTAGAACAGACAAACCTATTTTATGGATACATGTTGCCTTTGAGACTAATGCGAGATGGTGGCCGCACTTTTCTTCGCGCAATACGGAATGTTTCAATCAACCCTATCAGTATTTGACAATAAAATCGATTGTGGATCATTGTGGGGAATCATTCAATGTATGTTTGCTTGATGATAAATCATTTAATAAAATTATTCCTGGATGGGGGACCAAAGTAGCCAATTTGCCCAATCCATTGCGCCCTCATTTAAGAGAATTAGCCATGGCCAAGTTATTATATTATTATGGTGGTATGACGATACCTTCCTCCTTTATATGTACAAAAAATCTGATATCACTTTATAACAAGGGATTATCAGCAGCTCCCATGTTCTGTGGCGAATTGCCCACGGCGAGTAACGTATCAACATATACTGATTTCTTCCCAACAAACAAAATAATGGGATGTAAAAAGGAATGTGAGTTAATGAATCAATATGTGAATTTTTTGGAGAAGACAGTATCTGCCGACTATACGAACGAGATGGAATTTACAGGAGAGACAGACAAATGGTTATATGAGCATGTTAGAAAGAAAGAAGTCATGTCATTGGATGTCATATATTTCGGCGCAAAAATGACAAACGGAAAACCGGTCTTATTGGACCATTTGTTGAGCGACGACGATGATTTCGAACTACCCAAAGGGGAATATGGAGTATATGTACCATCGGAAAAGCTCTTATTGCGAACCAATCTTCAATGGTTTGCGAGATTATCTCCAGAGCAAGTGTTGCAAAGTAATACAATTATAGCTAGGTATTTATTGTTGAGCTGTTAAATAGTATAAAGTAATTTAGTATAATACTATATTAAATTAATATACATAATATATATATATATAACATATATTATGAATAATGATAAAGAAGAAGAAGAAGAAGATGAAAAATTATATAAAACTCTTGCTTTAAATGATACAATTCATGATTTTGGGGATAATAGAGCTGATATAGATATTAAGGATATCGTTAAAGAAATATTATCAATACCGAAATGGAAAGACTTTAATTTAATGGGAACCCCTGGATTATTCAAACAAGGAAACAGTTTTGAAAAAGGGACTGAAAAATACGTTTTACAAAAATATAATTTGCCTGGAATACCAGATGATATGATAGAGCCGGTTGAATATTTTATTAAATCTGATTTAGGTGATGCTACTTCTGGTGCGCCTAATGACATTCCTATTATCGAATTCATAAATGATAATAACATTCGTAATTATGCTATAGTATTAACCCCTGAAGAGATAGCAAAACTGACACCTATACAAAAAGAAAACATATTAGAAACTTCAAGTAATATACATTCGTCTATTGATTTTATAGCAACTCTAATTGTTAAAGATGAGTACAAATTATTTAAAGCAACTAAAAAAGAGGCGGCAGCAATGGGTATTCCAAACGACTATAACAAAATCGGTCAGTTTATTATGCAATTTTATTTTTATGGTCCAAACGGTCCTACAAAAGGAGGACAAACTCTAGGACATGCGTCAGATGCTGGTAATGGTCATATAAAATGTTTGTTTTCAGACGGTTTTCAAACAGATGAGGTAATCGGAACGATTAGAAATACAACAACCTATGGAGATTCTGCCGGAACAAGCGGCGATGATGTATCAAATTCATGTGGATTAAAAGGAAAAGAAAGCAATAAGGAAAATAAAGAAGAAAATGATATAAATCCTTTTAATAATGATATAGGTAATCAAGCAGAGATTTCACGATTTCCGTCTTTGTTTCCTCAATCATATAATTCAGAAAATAAAAATGTGTATATATTCAAAAATAATATTTTTACAAGACCTATTTTTAGATTAGCTTATGTAGAACATGAAACAAAACCGTGGATTCCTTCAAAGGCACCTCGTAATTTTTCATTTTGCGTATATTATATTGGTGATGATACGGACCCTTCTACTATTGATAGTAGAATTATAAATGGCCAAATTGATCCGATTGGTAGATCTAATTTTTATCCAGATAAGGAAAACAAAACATTTGCACCAAATGGACCATCTGTTGCTTATATTAAATTGTTAATACAAGCTATATATGGAGCAATAGATTTAGAGGTTAAGTCTATTCAAACAATCACATCTGCAACCCCAAAAAGGATAAACAGTGTTTTGAATTTAAACAATATAGTAACTGGTGTTTTGAATTTAAAAAAACCTATTCCCAAGGATTTCAATGCTTATTTACCAACTGACGCTGCAAAGAATGATACACTTAGACGAAAATATTTATGTATTTTATTATTGTTAGATATTAAAAGATGTGGTGATTATGAACAAGTAGATTCAATAAAACTAATTCAAGACCAAAATTCTATTGGTACTGATGAATTTGGATTACGAGATATCATGTTTTCAACTATAGATAGATTATGTTCGTTATATAGTAGATATAATAAGACAAATGTTGTATGGGCAAGAACAAGTCCTACACCATTATATCAATTCTATAGACAACCCTATATTCCATTGGATCCGGCGGCGCTTAAAGAGGTAGAACAAAAACGCGATTTTACACAAATGAAAAATAAAATTATTACCATTAAAAAATTCCTTGTTAATGTAGATAAATTAAAACCATCTACTATTGATAAATTTAAAGCTCAATATAATACTAATACTAATAGTACTTTTAAAAGATTACGTAGCACTAGTAGTCTAGATCAATACCAAAACCAACCTGGAATACAATTTATACAAATAATGTATAATTCAATTAAAAATATGGTAGAATTTCAAAATAATTCGTTATTTAATAAATTTTTCATTAGTAAAAGTCTTACAGAAGAGAATGGAACAAAACTATATATGGATCCATTAGTAAATATTACCATTGAGACTTCCTACCCTGATAATTATGACACCATTAAAAAATTATACACTACATGGTGTGAAAAATTTTACAATATTATAGATAGTAATATGTATTGTTGGTTTGATATTAATAAATCGACTAAAAAAATAAAAGATGAACCAAACGGTGAAGAGAAAATCATTCCTAGTTATTCTGTTAAATTGGTTAATAAAACTTGTCACCAATTTATAGATGATTTGACTAAGAATGAGAATACTGATCCGCTTGATCTATACATAGCCTATTATAAAAACATATTACAAGCAAGAAATGCAATAGAAAATATATACAATCAATCCGGTCGTCAATTTTGGCCAGAACGTGCTCCGCGTAATGATGCTACCATTATACAAACAGAATCAGTTATAAAGTTATATACAATGTTTGAAGGAATAATGTCTTCATTTGATATGGTTTTTAATATAAATAATAGAGACGCTATTAATAAAGTTAAACAAGTATTAAACGAAATCACTAACAAATTTTATGATGGAGCACCATTAATGACTCGTAGAGAAGTAACTGATAGTATATCAGGTTCCGCTGTTGTTTTTGACAGTACTTTTACGATACCAACAGGTGCGGAAGATGAATTATTTACCCTAGTAAATGGGACAAATATGCCTACTACTCCAGGTCGAATAAATGAGACGATTAATAAAAATTATGAAGTTACGACAGCTACAGTAAGCGTCGTTAAAAAATCAAAAAAGGAAAAAAGAGCAGAAAAGGCCGATAAAAAGGCAGATAAAGAGAGTACAAAGAGAGAAAGGAGAAGTAAAAGATTAAAATTAATTAAACCAGATCAAATAAATGGTGCGAATGCTAAGTTACCCGAGAGAAGAAGTCCTAGACTTCGCGGAGGAAACAGTAACCAGATTGGAGGAAATAAATTAATGTATCAGACTGGAGGTGCTGCTACAGAAGATAATGTATTGGGAACTGTATTATTTGATAATCTGTTTGAAACTCCATCAATAATAAATCAGATATATAGTGACTTATTACCATTACAGTTATTACAAGATTTTTTAGACGACTTCGATCTAACATATACTGGGTTTGATGCTTCAGACAATTTATTAACATTAAGTCGCGAAGAATATATGGATGATTTTATTACAACCTTGGCAAAAATATTAGAAAACGATATATTCATTACAAATAATGATATCATTGATGATACAACACTATATGCGACATTTAAAACGGATATAAGTAACAATTATTTAAATAAAGGTGAAAATGATCGTGAAGCATTTATTGTTAGTGATGGTTTTACTTCTAATTTTACTGCGGTTTATAATATTAACAAAACAAATCTTGTTAAGATAACATGGAAAGTTTTTTTGGAAAAAATTAAAACAAATGATATTTATAAACCTTCTATTGAAACAGAAATAAAAAGTATTACTAACCAATTTATAACAGATATTTTAAACTATAAAGATGATCAATCAACTAAAACATATATTTCCAAATATATTACAGACCCTAGCGCAAATGATACTACTCAGCAATTTGTTGATTATATATTCATATCATTATTATGGAATGGGGGATATGGTGCGAGTTGTAGTTTCAATACTCCTGAGTATGTAAATATACCACAAATAGTAGATACAAGTGGTCAATATGTAGAATCTACTCCTCTAAGTGTAGAGAATAAAAATTTTGGTACATATGGTAAATGGGGAGATTTATTGACAGAACAATCTACACCAGTAACACCAGTAACACCAGTAACACCAGTAACACCAGTAACACCAGTAACACAGCAACAGCAAGAGCAAGAGCAGCAGCAAGCCTTTATAAATAAATATATTCAATATCTTAAAGATAACTACTGTAATATCACTACCCAAAGACAAAGAAAACAAACGCAACAAAATAATCTAAAGAGTATAAAACAAATAAAAGATAAATATGGCGATGTTGGTATATTCTATATATTATCACTAATAGTGAATATCATAAGTAACGAAAATTTATATATACCTAGCCCTGTAGATACGAAGTATAACATAATTAATAAGCTAACAGGTATTGGGGCAAGTGGGGAATTAAAAGATGTAACATTTGAAACTTTTTTCAAAGGAATATCTGGTGTATATAACACGGTAGCCTCACCTACTAATGGTGGAAGTAATAAATCTAAGACATATAAAAAGAGAGATAAAAGGAGACAGAATAGAAAGACAATGAAATCAAAAAATAGAGTTTTTTAGATTTATTTTTAAATAGAATTTCTCTCTATGAATTTAAAAATAAATGAAATAAGGAATGTTATATTTCGACTTGCTATACACAATTTTGGTAGAATATAGAATAGCATGGATCTTACAAAGTTGTCTAATAATGGTACATACACCGGAATAAGTGCGTTTTCTCTCTAGATAGAATAATTTAGCCTTATGGTAATATTGTTTAAGAGATTCTAGAAACGCATTATTCGACTCGTTCAATTCTCCGCGCTTATAAGAAGTTAAATTAAATACATAATATTTCTCGGTTTTGTCACAGTTTCTCTTTAAAAATTCAAATAAAATCTCTTTATCCACACTTGATTTAAATGTTTGACTCATTTTATCTAGATTTTGTATATATACTATCTAGATAAAACTATGTAGGTGGTATAAAGAGATTTTATGGGGCAACCAATGTTACAATATTGTTTGTAAATAAAGCGAGTTCAATTTCGTCTTCATGAATATTATGAAATACAGTAATATATTTGCATAACAGTTTTATAATCTCGTATTTTTGTGTTTCGCTAAACAGTTCGGTCGTTTTTACGTATAGAAAATAATTATCATATATATCCATTACTGAATATCCCTTGTCGAAAAGGTCATAAAATATACTAACTGCTTCTTTTAAATGAAACTGTAAAATAGCAGAAGTATATTTTTCAAATATGGCAAAACTGATATTTGTACAAACACTATTCACCAAATCAAACGTGATGGGTTCATTCAATATTTTAAACTTTTCAAGGTAATTTAATAGAATGCGAATCGAACCATTTGCTACAGTGAGAACAAAATTGTCCGTCTTTTTGTCAAGTTCAATGTTTTCATACGCCTTTACTTTTTGAAGTATATTATCTAAATTTGAAATGGTCAATGGTTTTAATTTAATAATAATCATTCTTGATTGAAGAGTATCAATGACTTTTTGAACATTGGAACAAGAAGAAATAAAATGAACATTACTGTTGTATTTATCAATACAATTTCGAAACACTTGTTGGCTCTGTTCATTGATGTTGTCAATATCATCTAGAACCACGATTTTCTTTTTGCCAGGAATAGAGCATCTAGTCTGACAAAATGTTTTAACATCTGTTCTATAATATTGAATTCCTTGTTCTTTTAGACTATTGATTGTCAATACATCGTCACTGTATGGAATATTGCCATAATATTCGCGCATAATAGCATTAATGAGACATGTTTTTCCGGAACCGGAATCACCGATAAACAATATATTGAGATTATTCATAGAAATCATGGTATTTAATATATTGGTAATCTCCGGTTCCATTTCGAAATCTTTGAATAATTGAGGTTTATATTTATACATAAAAGGGACATTCATAATGATTAATTATACTTATTCGTTAATAACTATTTAAGTAAATGTAAATATATATTATTAAATGGACGATTATTACAAAGTTTTGTGCGTGGATGAAAGTGCAAGTCAAGACGAAATAAAGAAGGCGTATCGAAAACTATCCTTGTTACACCATCCAGATAAAAATCAGGGAAATCCTGAAGCAGAAGCGAAATTTAAAAATATAAATGAAGCATATCAATCAATAGGTGACGAGGGTGAGAGAAAAAAATACGACATGTCTAGGAAAAATCCGTTTGCAAGCATGTCAGGTGGTCAAGGACATCCTGGAATGAATCCGATGGATGATATATTTAAAATGTTTTTTGGCGGAGGAGGCGGAATGCAAGGAATGAGTAGCGGAATACCAGGAATGCAAGGAATGCCAGGAATGGGTGGTTTTCCGACTGGAAATATAAGAGTATTTCGAAATGGGCAACCAGTTGATGTTAATATGTTGAATAAACCGCCTCCTATCATGAAAAATATTGTTATTAGTTTAGAACAGGCTTATCAAGGTGCGCAAATACCGGTACAAATTGAGCGTTGGTTATTTGAAGATGGAATCCGTAAATGTGAAAATGAGACATTGTATATTCCAATTCAAAAAGGTATCGACGACAAGGAAATGATTATACTGAGAGAAAGAGGGAATATTATGGATAGTAATTTAAAAGGAGATGTTAAAATAGTAATAACTATACAAAATACTACAATTTTTAAGAGAGATGGTCTGAACTTACATATTGACAAGGAAATATCCTTTAAAGATTCCTTGTGTGGATTTCATTTCATCATAGATCATATAAGTGGCAAGCAGTTGCGTTTTAATAGTGAAGCAGGGTTACCGATTAAAGAAGGACTAGTAAAAGTCATACCAGGTTTTGGAATGGAGAGAGAAAATAACAAGGGAAATTTATGTATAAAATTCACAGTTAAGTATCCTGAAAAATTAACAGAAGAGCAAATAACAGGATTGAGAGAAATATTATAATTCTTTAGAATGCATACAACAGATATAGTGGAATAAATAATATTACATTGACTAAAGTACGAATAATCCAAAATAATATTATTACAAAAATAATATTATTACAAAAATAATATTATTATAGTCAAATAATATATAATGAAGGATAGTCGAAAAAAGAGAAGCGTTACAAAGAATAAAACGCGTAAGAATAAGGATTCAAGTAATAGTACAAAAAAACAAATGATTACGTACATGTTACAAATGCTGATGACTGTTAAATTATATCATTGGAATACTTTATCATTTTCTGTTCATAAAGCCACTGATGAATTATACGGAGAATTAAATACATTGATTGACCAATTTGTAGAAGTGTTATTAGGAAAACATAATAATGTTATTGAGAGAAATAAACACGAAATACTCACAATCAAAACATTGCATTTACATACTTACAAGGACAATGGGAAATTCAAACAACAATTAGAAATGTATAAGAAATATTTAATCGGATTAAGCAAATATTTTAGCAACGGTGAAAACAGTGATTTACTAAATATTCGCGATGAAATATTAGCCACATTGAATAAGATATCCTATTTATTGACACTGAAATAATGCTAGTTCAATTGATTATACGTGATGTATTAGAAGGAATGGCAGATTCGTATGCTAATGCATTATATTTACATCAATAGAACTGAGTATAGTATTATTATTGGATTCGTAATATAGTTCATGTTCAGGTTTTCGTTCCAGTTTTACGGAGCAACATGGTTTTCCAGGTATTAAATTGCCTTTCGAGTCCAATGTTCCAGCACTGGAAGTAGCGCGACGTTTCAAAGCACGTCTAGAAGAGACATTGATAGCACCGACTCCTGCGCCGCTAGTATATTTATTGACTAAATTTGTTTTTACATTTCCAGTAAAGAGTAATCTTCTTTGTCCTCCAGCAATTGTAGGCATTATATATATTACAGATAAATAAATATAATGTGAATATTTAAGAAATTCTACTGGAATCAATATCAGCAGATACTAAATAAATCGAGTTCTCGGTAACAATAATAAACTCGGTCTCGACTTTGTAAATTTTAGAAATAGGACTTGTATATTCGTCCTCGCTCTTTACGAGCAATTTCTCTTGAGTGGCTTTAACGCCAATAATAACCTCTTTATCGAGAGAGGCAGTCCAGTAGTCAGATTTGATTTCCTTATCTTCGACTATGGCTAATTTCCAAGCATGTTGAAGACATGTATTTGATGGTAATCTATAACTATTTTCGGCAGGTTGAGAACTCATTATATAGGAAAACACGATGAATTCTTTAAATAGTTATACCAATTAAAATATATTTGAATATTTGAATAATTGATTCGTTCTGTTTATTTTAGTAGTATTATTATAAAAATAAAATAAAAAAAGAATATAGACAATAATGAAAAACCTAGTATTGAGTAATGTTGAAAATTATAAAAACGAGTTAGATAGCAACGAACATATTCTGTTTTTAAAGTATGTCGGATTAATTCATGAATTATTCCAAGGTTGTACTGAAAATATCTATATTCAAAAAGAGGATTATTTGAAATATATAATGATCAAAGGAATAAAGAATACCTTTTACATTTACAATTTTTTGTTATTATATACGAAAAATGTAGAGTTAGCAATCTATCACACGCAAAAATCCATTATTTATTACATCGAATTTATTAGTCAAATATGTGAAGATACAAATAATCTTCTACAATTGAATTCCAAAGACGCAACCCTGTTTATATTTAAAAAGACGATTTTCGAAGTGAATGAAGACACACGAAAAAACTACAAGGAAAATAAAGTAACCAAGGATAAATTAGAAATGTTACAATTGTATATTGATTTTTATAATAACCTGCTTACACAAGTAATTAGCGAATATGATTTCAAAACAAATAATACAGTATCATTGCAAAAAATAATATTCACCAAACTGTACAATATTGTAGATACGATGGTTCAAATACCCATCATCTATAAACACAATTATATTCGCATCGAAGAAAAACTACAATCATTACATTGTCTATTAAATACATTGAACAATTATTACCATTACTCATTTATAAATAAAAATTATTTGTATTTAATAGAATATTGTATTAAAAAACTACACAAGGCAGATATTGATTGTATAAAAGTAAATAATAACCTTAATAAGGTGGATATTGAAGAAAAATTACAAGATTATTCAGTATGTAAAATATTTAATTATTTGGTTAGTTAATTGAGTCTGATAATAGGATTATAATATCATTATATACAATCAAATAACAATGTCTTTTTACGAATCTTGCGTTTTCTTGATTTAGCAGGAGCAATTGTTTCTGTATTATTGATACTACGTATAGTGTCGTATTCCGTTTCAAGAATATTTTTAATAAAGTCATAAATTTTATATAATACATTTTCTTCACATTTACCGACGATTAAAACACTACCTGTTCTAAATATCATAAAGGATACTGTCTCAAAATCTATATGATTTGGTTGTTGGCCTGTTTGTGGGCCTGTTTGTGGGCCTGTTTGTGGTAATCCAACTGTTTCCAGTAATGTATTGTCATAGTAAAATTTGCTTTGAATACCTGGATAAGAACAGGCATCAAAATTGCTATTGATGCGGTATTTATATTTTAACAAATCATATAGTTTGTCACGGTCAATATAATATCCGCAATTGAAATTGGAATTAATCAATACAGTCTCACTTTTTTCAGGTAAATGTACTAAATCATCTCCTACAAATGGTCGTAATGTAGTAACCAATAACTGTAATACTTTCTCGAGAAACAAGTCACATTGAATTCCAGGTATTTCCAATTTACCAGTATTAAACACTTTTACATGCATCTCTTTAAATGTTTCAGATTTATTGTCATATAGACGCATTATGATAACGAAACAATTGAAGAACGCTCTCTTCTTTTTACTACGATAGCTTAAAATATCCTTTTTACATGTACCAATGCTAATTTTGCGTTGGTGTTTAAACTTAATTCTCCCTTCAGGGTTATCTATATGTTCAATAATTTGCTCCTCATAACATTTGATATTTACCAATCGTTGTTCAACCAATTCTGTTTCCTCTTTACATGTAGAAGAATATTTAATTTGCTTTTTAATGATACCATTTTTAGGAGTTGTATAATCCAAAATAGGGATATCCCAAAATATTTTTTTTATATCGATATTTTGTTTATTTAAATACGATATCTTGGTTTTCGTTGAAATATAAAGGTCTGAACATTTAGGAATATTCGTTACATCTGTCAAATGGGATTTTTTCTCATTATTTTCAAAAGACATATTGTTTATTTGTACAACATCGACAACGTCATCGTCAATGTCATCTCCATAACCATCTTGTAAGAAGCTTTCCCAATCATCATCAATACTTTCCATAACTGTAGTTATCTATATTGCTTTGTTTAAATATATTTAATTAAACTTAAATAGAATCAATTCTTTTCTTTATCTATAATAAAATATGGAAAATTCTATGTACGAACAAACCATTGCTATTCCGATTCAAAAGACGTCATCTTTTGAAAACAAAGAGTTGAGTTTAAATACTACATCAATTGACCCTACTACCATGTCCCCTCCTAATAATTTTATGAACAAATTGGTGAAACGTATGGGTAATTATTATTCACCTACCTCAGCACCATTATCTAGACCTACGTCTCCTTTTACAGCTACATCAATGTCAAATACATTTAGTTTTAATAAATAATAGCATACTTAGTAAAAATAATAAAATTAGTAGGACAACATTAGTAAAAAACATTAGGAAAAATCAATAGATACCCTAATTAGTGAGAAATGTTTTCATTTTCAATATGGTTAGAGGAAGCATATAATCTATATTTAGTTCAGTCACGTGCATAATATTTTCCACAAATTGTAAGAATTCGGAAGATAATAGTTCTTTGTTATAACGAATAATATAATTCAGATAATTTTTGATTATATTTTTTTTTTCAACATTGTATTCGTTGCTTACATTTGTAATGAATTCAATATTATATTTCAGAGATTTGTCTTTCATATTCGTGGTTATATTGTCCCATAAATCAGTTTGAATAATCTTTTTATTGTGAATAATTTGCTCATTTGACTGCATATAATTAATCATACTTCGAATATCGGAATTAAATAATTTTTGAATAAGCTGAATTGTATCAGTATTATAATTTAATTTTTCTTTTTCATTAATAATATTCAAAAAATGTATAATTTCATTTTCAGGTAATTGATTAAATCGGAGTCGAACAAATTCATTTTGAAGCGCTTCATCAATCCGACTAATATAGTTACAAATTAGGCAAAATCGCACATTGGATTTGTAATCTTGTAATAAATATCGCAATGCGATTTGCGCATTTTTTGTCATGTAATCTACTTCGTCTAAAATGACAAATTTCATACCATCATTGAATAGACTTTTCGAATTTACAAAGCTATTTATTTGATTACGAATGATATCGATACCTCTTTCATCTGAAGCATTCAAATGAATCATTAGATTTTTACGATTACCTTTATCCTGATACGATTTGATTAAATTAATGATACTAGTTGTCTTCCCTGTTCCAGGAGGTCCATAAAACAATAAATTGGGAAAATGTTCCATTTTGATAATATTCTCAAGTATTTTTTTGTTGAGTGGGTCCAAAACAATGTCTTCAAACGTATTTGGTCTATATTTTTCTACCCATGGAGTAAAACTATTCATTATGTATATGTAACACTTACCATTTAAATAAAATTGATTAATATTAATATAAGAAAAAATGGGTAATCACGACTCCAAAATGAGCGAATCTAATTCACCAGAAGAACAACAATATGTACAAGGCTCACTACATGTATGTATTGGTCCGATGTATGCTGGTAAAACAACCAAACTAATCGAAACCTACGAAGATATGTTATCCGAAGACAAAAAAACGATTGTATTGACCCATTCTTCGGAAATTAGGTATTCGATCGAAAAATTAAGCACACACGACGAAAAACATATTTCATGTTTTAAATATGATTCGATTGATGCTTTTATTCGTGAAAAGAAGGAGGATATTGAGTCAGTTGATTCAGTTCTAATAGACGAGGCTCAATTCTTTCCTGATTTATTTGAAAAAGTACTATATATGGTCAATAAGATGAACAAGCATGTATATGTATTTGGTCTAGATGGGGACTTTCAAAGAAACAAATTTGGACAAGTATTGGATTTAATTCCTCAATGTGACACGGTCGAGAAGTTACATTCTACATGCAACGTATGTAGAGAACCAGCTATCTTTAGTCATAGAACATGTGAGTCAGACAAACAAGTGCTTGTTGGTAGTCAAGATGCTTATCAACCATTATGTCGTCAGTGTTACAATTCCAAACAAAACGAATAGAACATTCGTTAAACATATTAAAAAACCATTTAAATTAATATAGATAATAACTATAAAATGAGTTCAAAGACAAAAAAAGAGTCCAAGAAAATATCAAATTCTTCAGTTCAACTAGATGATAATCAATTGACGAATGATACAGAAAACACAGCAATAATTGATACAGTTGAGCCAATAGTAGTGGAAAAGAAAAAACGTGGTAGAAAAAAAGCAAATGTAGTACTTGAGGTTGGTGAAGCAGTTGCTGAAGAAATCGTCAAACCTCCACCCAAGAAAAGAGGAAGAAAACCCAAGGGTGGTAAAATTATCCTACAATCAGTTATATTGGATGATAAAGTAAATAATGAGGCAAATGTTATTTTACATTTAAAGTGTTCATTAAATGATATTAACAATAATGAAGTTACTGCTAATTATCCGAATAAATATACATACAATCCTAGTGTAGAGAATATTCAAAGTTTTCATTTTGATAATAATTCACAAACGAATAATTTTTTGATAGATGAAACGAATGATAATAATACCGAGGTGGATTCGTTTACAAATATAACCAGTACAAATTATTCTATAAATGATATTGAAAAACCATATGATACCGGTAATGCTGACAATTCAATCGAGGACACGAAGTGTCATGATACAACCGATAATTCTACAAAGAATGAAATATGGGAAAAGTTGAATACGTTAAAAGTGAATTTACACAACAACAATATATATGACAAACGTTCCGCCTGTTTTTGGTGTACGCATGATTTCGACAATCCACCTATTTTTATACCAAAAAATGAATTTAAAGATTCATATCAAGTATATGGATGTTTTTGTAGTCCTGAATGTTCTGTTGCACATTTAATGAATGAGAAGATTGATTCTTCTATTAAATTTGAACGATATCAATTATTAAATCACATATATGGCAAAATATACAATTATAGTAAGAATATCAAACCAGCTCCTGATCCACATTATATATTAGATAAATTTTACGGTACTCTGTCTATAAAAGAGTATAGAGATTTATTTAAAACGGACCAATTGTTAATTGTTGTAGATAAACCATTAACTCATGTTTTTCCAGAATTATATGAAGACAATTCTGATTTTATATTAAATCAGCGAACTATTCCTAGTAATTCTACGTTTAAATTAAAACGGAAAAGTGCAAATGTCAAAAAAACTTCTGTACATGATTCATTGACGACTAATCAAGTATAAAATAAATAACAATTATTCATATAATTATTATTTATGTTTCATTATAATAGCTCTATACATTTATATTTTTTCCGTTTCTGTTTTTTCAATCTTCGCATTATTTGCGATTTTTAGAGCTTCTATGCGACGTTCGTTCATTTTTTTTATATACTCAGAACGTTCTTGTTCTATTCTATAGCTTTTAGCACCAGTATCCATCAGATTACGTATTTCACCATATATCTGTTGATTGACCGAGCTTGAAATTTCTTTCTTGGTTTCTTTAATTTCGAAATAATCATTCAATACTTTCATGTAATTATATTGTTCTTTTTCCAACATTTCTCTCGCCTCATCTGTTGTAAGTTCTGTTTGCCTACATACAACTTGTACAAGTTCTCTTTTCAGTTGTTCGGTTCTAGCCTCTTTCATTTGTATCATTCTTTCCTTCTGTTCTTGTATTGCTGAATGTTGATTATTAGAGACATCTATATGCGTATTATTGTTAGATGTATCATTTATACTGGTCGTTATAGATGTAGTGATATCATTACCTACTTCACTCATTGTATATATATATCCCTTAAATCTTTTTTAAACCATATTAAACGTATGACTATTATATATTTAATGGAATATATTCAGAACAAGCCTGAGAATTTAAATATGCATATTGATGAATTTCATACGTCTATTAAAGCCGCATTTGAGAAATCGATAAGTAAAATATATAATGAAGAAATAAGTGTATATAAAGATGTAGTTGAGACGCTTGTTAAATTACCCTTTATTCAAGGAATTATCAACGAAAATAAAATGTTAAAAGTTAGAATTACTGAACTTGAATATAGCAATAATGGAGTTAAGTTAGAAATAAATGATAAGCCTATTTGTAAAAATACATTAGATATTGAAAAAATACCATTTGATGAAACTGACTCAGAAGATGAAGAAGAAGATGAAGAAGAAGATGAAGAAGAAGATGAAGATGAAGAAGAAGATGAAGATGAAGATGAAGATGAAGATGAAGATGAAGATGAAGATGAAGATGAAGATGAAGATGAAGATGAAGATGAAGATGAGAAGCCAGTAGAAGTAGAAGAGGAGCAGTCAGAAGAGGAAGAAGAGGTAGTAGAGGAGGAAGAGGAAGAGGTAGTAGAGGAGGAAGAGGAAGAGGTAGTAGAGGAGCAGTCAGTGGAGGAAGAGGAAGAGGAAGAGGAAGAGGTAGTAGAGGAAGAGGTAGTAGAGGAAGAGGAAGAGGAAGAGGAAGAGGAGGAAGAGGAGGAAGAGGAGGAAGAGGAAGAAGAGGAAGAAGAGGAAGAGGAAGAAAAAGAGGAAGAGGAAGAAAAAGAGGAAGAGGAAGAAAAAGAGGAAGAAGAAATGCCTACATTTCCAACCAATTCAATGGAAACCCCGACGGCAGACCAAGACCATGAGGAAGAGACTAGCGAGGTGTTTGAGATCGAAATCGACGACAAAACATATTACTGCGACGACGAGGAAAATGGAAATATATACGAAGACGATGATGGTGAAGTAGGAGAAATTGTCGGTAAAATTAAAGATGGAGAAGCGACATTTTTCGAATAATTTTATGCTGTTATAATATAAATGATTGATAATCTATGTCCGCCTGCAATATTATATTTAGGGTTTTCATTAACGCAAATAATAATAGATACTTTCAAAGGAGATTATAATACTGCGTTCTTTAAAACAATTGTCATGTTTGTATTCACAATGCTATTGAACATAATGTGTAAAAGAGGATTGGGTGTTATTTCATGGATAATTGTATTCATTCCTTTTATATTAATGACTTATATAACCGCCGTTCTGCTTTTTGTATTTGGATTATCTCCATCTAGTCAAGAAACAAATTATAATGTAAAATATCCATCCGATTATCCAGATGAATTATTGGCGCATAGAAATCCACAAAAAGATAACCATTTAGAATAGAGTTATATAAACTATATATAAATCATTTAAAACTATAAGTTTTTAAATGATTATAGATGTTGAATATAATATTTGATGTAATGAATATTATAGGAAATGTATTGTATTTATTATATGATATGTTAGTATTAGGTGGAATTATGATACTATTTCCACTTGAGGATAGAAGTGTTAAAATGCTTTTACATAAATCATCAATTCGTTCGTGTAATACATTTTGTAAAAACGTTAGTTTTGATATCAGTTGGAAAATGTGCGAAATAGTTACACTCGCCCAAATCTCATACAGGAAAACGATATTACCCAATTTTCACAGTATCACTGACAATTACTTTCGAAATAGAAATGCGGTTTTATTAATAAAAAACGGAGAAGAAATTGCTGAGTTTAAAACATGGGAAATGTTTGAAGATGAAAAAGAAAAAGTGGATTTTGATTTGATATTATATACAAAATATAATGAAATAGAACCAAAAAAGAATTATACCTTGATTCGAGACAAATGTTTTTCTAATCCTGATAGTTTATTGAATAATAAATGTGACGTAAGTTTTATTGTATTTCAATTGACTACTGATGGAAATAAATATGATATTCAATTGAAAGAACCTCATAATTTTTTTGTCAAAGACAATATATTGAAATACACATTTTTTAAGTGGTATATGAAAAAGGTATATGATGTGGTTTTATCCGAAGAATTCACTGTTAATTATATGACAAATGACATGTCGCTAGCTAATTTAAATAATCCGTTTTTTATAAAATTTAATGAAGATGGAGTAACGTCATTTTCATCTGGAAAGCCAAAAGTAGTATCTATAGAAAAAGACGACGTATTGGACGAAAATGATACATCATCTAACGGAGACACATACACATACACAGACACATGTACAGACACAGACACAGATCTGTCGTCGGTAGACAACAACGTAGTTCAGCCGTCGGCAGACACAGACAATGATATACTGATTTCTGAGCGATTAAAACATCATCTAGAATAATGATATAGAATAATAATATAAAATAATATAAAAAAAAATTGACAAGGTATAGTATAATGGAGGAACCCCATAGTTTGGTTAATTCATCCATGCAGCAACAACAACAACCTTTAGTTGAGCAAGAGAAACTTACAGAAAAACACGATCTATCTGATGAATGGTGTTTTTGGGCTCATTTACCACATGATACTGACTGGTCGTTAAATAGTTACAAAAATATTTACAATCTAAAGACCGCTGAAGATACCATTGCTTTGAATGAAGTATTGCCATCTAGTTTAGTAAATAATTGTATGTTGTTTGTAATGCGTAAAGGAATTACACCACTATGGGAGGATCCGAAAAATAGAGGGGGTGGGTGCTTTTCATATAAAGTAAGTAACAAAATTGTATATGAATGTTGGAAAAGTCTAACGTATAGTTTAGTAGGAGAAAGTTTATCAGACAATAAAAAATTACAACAAGATATCAATGGTATCACAATTTCCCCAAAAAAAAACTTTTGTATTATTAAAATATGGATTGCAACCTGTAATTTTCAAAATGCTTCACTTATTAATTGTAGTAGTGGAATAGATGCTCATGGATGTCTCTTTAAAAAACATGCGCCTGAATATTAATATAGTGTAAATAAAAACGTGAAGTATTATATTTTATATTAATATAAAATATAATATTCTAAACGCTACTAAGCATTAAAATGTAGATAATATATTACATTCATATTCATTATTTTATTATACTTATAATATATAATAAAATAAATGTCTTTACATTTAAGTGATTTGAATATATCTGGAATGACCAATAATGGTGAAAGAATATCATTTTCGATATCCGCTCACACGGATAGCGAGGATGAATCGACGTTAAATATAACGGCATTTAATGAGGAAAGTTTCGATTTTTTGAATAATAGTAACGGTTCGCTTCATTTGAGTGACTTGAATGTTTCGTCATCATCTAATGGAAGTATGGCTGATCATTCTGATAATTATTCAGAGGGTCATACATCCATGGAAGGTGATAGTAGTTTTATGAATAGAACGGATGAATCTATATTGCCTGTTGAACATTCTGACGAAAACCATGAAATATATATGGATCACAGTATTGATTTATCAGGAGGACGACGTAAAACACGCAAAACAAGAAAACGAAAGGGTCGCAAGAAACGCACTGTTAAAAAATCTAGAAAGAACTGCAGAAAGCATACATGATAATGTATTTATTATATTGACAAGACAAATGAAATAGTTCCAATATAATACATTATGATATATTATCTTCATCACAACATCATCGCATCAGCTAATTATTTTAGTAAATATTATTAATCGAATAAAATTAGGCATTATTCTTAGATGGAAGAGGACTCAAACATAGCTTAATTGTACCTAGACTGGCAACATAGTACTTGACGACTAGAGGCAAATCATTTTCCAAATACATTTCAATTTGACTACATAGATTTGTACATTTGATAAAATAACCGAGATTCTTTAGGGAAAATTCGCCTTGAATGATTTTACTCGCATCTTGTTTTTCAATAAATTCCATTCCACCACTCGATTCTTCGCGCTTCACTTCGGCGGTAGCAAATTGTCCTTCACATCTAAAAATGAGCTCATTTCCGACCGATTTAATTTCCAGTCTCTCTGAAATACAGGACAAATCGCGAATAATCTTTTGAAAATCGGAAGAAGGAAGATTAATAACGGAAGAAAAATGAACATTGGGTTCTTCAAATTCATCCGAATCAGGCTCGATCAATCTTAATTTTTGGGTTTTACATTGTTTAATATCACCATTCTCAAATTTTAATCCCAAAAAGGAAACAATTCCGTCATGATAATCATTGTTTTCAATGTAAATAGTCAATGTGTCATCATTGTCAATCGAATTAATGAGCTTGAACAAATGAAACATATTTACACCGACGACGATTTTGTCCTTCTTACATTCATAGTGTTCGAAATTCTCGGCAGCCAAGAACAAATGAGCCAACATTGTATGCGATTTATCCATATTAATAATACGAATCCCATCTTTCTTAAAGGTAATATTTGTTTCCAATAAAATATCCTTTAGAGCAGTCATCAATGTTCGAAATGGGGCAATTTGCACCGTTTTAATTGTTAAAACATTATTTTCACTATTCATACTTATAATTAATTTTTATGTAAAAATCTTTAAATAGTTATGCGTTTATATTTAATTTTCCGCGCTGTTTATGATAATTATATTTATATTTAGATGTGTGAAAAATCTCTCAATAAAAGAATGCGAATAATTATATTGTAGTCATAATGTATATATACCAATATGAAGGTAAAAAATGGGTTTAAATATAAAAAAAATGGATGGACATATATATCTATTAAAGGGGAGCCTTATGAAAGAGGGCTCGCTCATGGAACATTATTAAAAGAGGAAATAAAAAAATGTCTTACCACCATGGAATGGAATCTATATGATTCACATGGATTAAAAATGGATTTTTTCAAGGAAATCAGTAATTTCTTTTTCAAAAAGACAATCGAGGAAAATTTCCCAGAATTTTTCAAAGAATTAAGGGGAATTGCAACCGGAGCCAAAGTAGATTTAGAGGAATTAATCTTATGGAATAATATTGCTTCTCTCGATTATGCTTTGCCCAAGCTATCACTCTATTTAGACGAAATGCCTCATTTGAAAGAAAAATACAGTCATTTGTTGGAGACTCTCCCATCAGGTGGTCAAATGGAAGGAGGCTCTACATTGTTGAATAAAACGAAAGGTTCAAAAGACAAATGTTCCGCTTTTATGGCTCTTGGTGATTACACAAGTGATGGGAAAATTTGTTGTGCCCATAATTCTTTTGATAATTTCATCGATGGTCAAAACTTCAATATTGTGTTTTACATTAAACCGAATAAAGGACATCGCATGTTGTTTCAAGGAGCACCTGGATACATTTCTAGTCAGACTGATTTTTTCATCAATAGCAAAGGATTTATCGGCACCGAAACAACCATGGGTGGATTCAATGCTTATAAACACGGCGATCCAATTACATGCAGAATACGAAACTGTATGCAATATGCAAATACTTTAGACGATTATGTCGCTTTTTTAAAAAAGGAGAATTCTGGCGATTATGCCAACTCGTGGTTAATTGGTGATACAAAACACAATGAAATTATGCGCATAGAATTAGGTCTTGAATATGTAAATGTAGAGAGAAAAAAGAACGGTTATTTCATTGGATTTAATGCACCCTATGACGCACGTATTCGAAATTTAGAATGTGTGAATAGTGGATTTGACGATATTCGAAGACACCAAGGCGCTAGAAAAGTACGTCTTGAAGAATTAATGGATAAAAACAAGGGGAAAATAAATATTCAAATAGCGCAAGCCATAATCGCTGACCATTATGATGTATATTTAAAGAAGATAAATCTCTGTTCTAGGACAGTATGCTCTCATTATGAATTGGATGACAGAGCATTTATGAGTCAATCAGACAGACCATTGCCTTATCAGCCTAGAGGAGCAGTTGATGGATGTGTAGCAGATACAGAATCATGTAAGAAAATGGCATTTTACGGACGTTGGGGTTCATCCTGTGGTACTCCATTTGTAGTGAAGGACTTTATAGAAAAAAATATGCAATGGAAACGATATTCTCCTTATTTGGTCGATAGACCATCTCAACCATGGACTTATTTTATAGCAACTGATAAAACCCCCAATAATAGTACCAATACCAATACTAAAACAACAAAGCGAATAAAAAGAAAAACAAAAACAAATAAGACGAAACGTAGAAAATCATTTCGATCAAAAAAGTAAAATCAGATGAATGATAATTTTAGTTTTTTAACTAAAATTATTTAATAATACCTAAAAACATTTTATAGTATTACATAAATAATGCCTGATTACAATGACAATGTCAATAATAAACACAATGATTATATATGTAATCCTCATAAATTATATGATATCGCTACAATTTATCCATTAAGTCCATGTCGCGCGCATTGTACAGAGTGTAAAAAGAAAAATGTACATGGTTATACAAATCCAAATCACGGATCCAATCCATTCGGTTATTGTTATCTTTATCCAATGATTTGTATTTCATGTTCTATTAAACGTAAAAAATGCATGTGGTGTAAATAATTTCTCTCTAAATATTTAATAAGACATGTCAGAAATAATATTCATCGATAAGGACAATGATGCGGAAATGTATGAATATTACGAAAATGAAATAACAAGAATTGGTGCCGCGACATTATGTTATTCGCAAATACCCAATGATTTTTTAGAAGAAGCGTTGGATATTTCAGAATACTTGTATGTTCATTTGTATGATGGTGAAATTCGTGGTTTTGCATGTGTATATTTAGAAGACAAGCCAGACAAACATCTATATATAAATTTAATATGTAATACCAAATTTCATGCTATGGAAACAAGATTGAATGAAGGTAAAGAGAGATTTTCAGGGAAAAATATAATGAGTGAAATAGTCGAACAAGCAAAGTTATTAAAATGTAAAAGCATACGATTGAATGCGATTAAAGACGTAATCTCCTATTATTTCAACATGGGATTTCATTTTGAAAACATAAAACTACAGAGAGAAATAGAAAGTGAAAGAGACTATATACACAAACTCAGAACAGCTCAGTTACATGGAGATAATGATGAGGTAGTCAGATATTTAGATAGAATTGTAGGACGATTTTATCCTGGTTTTTATAGTGAGAAAATGCAGCGGAAAATAGGGGAAGATGAAGATAATGATGATAGAAAAGAAATCGCTATGGAAGATGGTATTCCAATGGTTTATTACTTACCATATAATGGTGGAAAAAAAAAGAGACGTAAATCATTTAGAACACGTAATTCATCTAGAAGACGTAATTCATCTAGAAGATGTAAATAATTACATGTAGAATATTAATGGGATTATGGTTACAATTAAGAGTAAAGCATTATGGTTACAATTAAGAGTAAAGCATTATGGAAACCACTTAAAATGATTCCGCTTTATATAATAAACATGAGTGACAAATTGACGCAAATAGTAAGTGATTTATATTCCAAATATGAAACCAATCCAGTTATTTTGAGCAAACTGGTACAAAATATAGAAAATATGCCGACTATGCTAGAAACGACCAACAATACGATTATCGAACGCGCCGAGAGAAAAAACAAATTAGAAAGCGAATCAGAAACATTTATATACAAGTTTTTACATAACCACAAGTATTATTACCATTCAACAAGTGAATTGTTTTTTGAATATAATGATGATAAATATATATTGGTGAAAGAGGATGATGTTCAACATATGATTTTGACTACCATTAGCGCAAACAAGAGTCTGATGGATTGGAAACATAAGTTGAAAATAACTATATTGAAAAAAATCAAGGAACGTGATATTTTTTCATGTATTCCAGAATCAGAAACGATTCAATCCGTTATCAATCGTTTATCTCCATCTATATGCGATTCAAGAGAAAAAGCCAAATATTTCTTGACTATTATAGGTGATATTCTATTAAAGAAATGTAATCTAATTTATTTTACTAGTCCAAAAATCAAACCATTCTTGAAAGAATTAAACAATCTATCATGTATGTTATTTGGTTCGCCAAATTTATTGAATATTTTTAAATTCAAATATTACGAGCATAATTTTAATGAATGTCGTATTGTGGATATACACGACGCGAGCAATTTAGATAGTTGGAATACCTATTTCAAACAGAGAAGTGCTCTTGATCTGTTTTGTGTAGCTGCTCATTATTCGTCAAGATATGATAGTGCTGATAATTTTTTACAAGAGCATTGTAAAGACGAAGATGTCAAGAAATATGCTCAGTATCTTAAAAACAATAACGAGAAACAAATAATCAATCATTTTTGTGATAAAAACATTGAGTCAAGTGAGGACTGTTCTATTTCTTGGAAGAATATGCAATATTTATGGAAACAATTTATTGAGACGGAAAAATTACCCAATGTATTTTTTACGTCCGTATTAAAGACGAGATTAATAGAGAAATTAAAATACGACGGACATTCAGATGTATTTATGGATTGTACAAGTAAATTATTACCGACTGTTAGTAAATTTATTCAGTTTTGGACGGACCATATTGTTATAAATACCTTACATGATGATAATAGTAGTGATCACGATAATGAAGAATTGGAAATAGATGAGCTATGTTCTTTATTTACACATCATATGAAGCATACTATGACTGAAAAGAATATGCTGGATTTAATAAAGCATTATTATCCAGATACCTATATCGAAGACGACAAATACTTGGTCCATACCAGGTGTAATATGTGGGATAAAAAACAAGATATTATTCAATCTTTAAAAAAATATAAGAACGTTCATCCGGACCATGAGATACTATCAGATGTAGATGAAATTCCAATCAATGAATTATATCAGTTTTATTGCAAAGGAAAGAACAAATTTATTACTAGTAAGAGATACTTTGAGCGATTCATCAAAGAAGAATATGACCTGTATATTGTAGAGGACAGTTTTATTAAAGTTCAATCGTTTGATAATATGTAAATATTCAATGGTATAAAAACCCACCTAATCTAGTATAGTTTATCAATATATTAAAGCGATATAGATATAATATTATTAATAATATTAATAATATTATGACAGATAGTAATGAGAGTTCAACCGGTATGCTAGATAGTTTAAAAATGAGTATTTTATTAAATATGAAAACAGGTGATCCTATGTATGATATGATTATTTCGTTTATACTGACGTCAATTATAGCAGTTTTATTTACTCAGTTTCAAAATATATTTGAAATATTTAATTATCGAAAAATATGTAATAATATTAAAACATCATTTTCTACAAAAATTACAATTGAAGGAAAACGCACGTTTATAAATAGTCATTGGTCTGCGAAATGTAATAACGTATGGAGTAAGCGGTTTGATGCTATATGGGATCATATTAACAATCACTCAGGGTATGAAGGTATTAGTTGTTTGAAGGAAATGATGGGTGCAGGTGAGTATGGTGATGACTGTTTTGAATCTACTAATATTGAAAAAAAACTTGCGGATGATATTTATGTGGTAGATCAAGGATATGTTTCGTTTCCTCTAGATAATATGAAAACAATATACGCGACTGTTAATTTTTCTAACAATAATACTGATTCAGAAAAAATGATCGAAATGGTTGGAAAATTAGAAACAATTACAATTGAAATTTATAGTTTTTCTAAGTCAATAAAAGAGTTGAAAGAATATGTAGATGAATTAACTCTCATGTATATGAAAAAGATTGAGGATAAACGTCATAATAAAATATTTATTTATACTCTTCAAAATATGAAGACTGAAGATGATGGTGGTAGATATCAATGGATAGAGCGACCGTTTAAATCGAATAGAACATTTGACAATTTATATTTCGACGGAAAACGCGAATTAATTGACAAGATCGATTTTTTTGTTAATAATAATGAATGGTACGAAAAAGAAGGTCATCCATATACACTTGGTATAGGTTTATCTGGTCTTCCTGGTACTGGAAAAACATCAATTATTAAAAGCATTGCCAATAAATTAGGTCGTCATTTGATTCAGATCCCTTTGAATAAAATAAAGTGTGAGGATGATTTCTATAAATATTATTTTGAATCGACCTACAATCATCATAACGATACGAATTCTATTGATTTCGATAAGAAGATTATAGTGTTGGAAGACCTTGATTGTATGAGTGATTTAGTGTTAGATCGAAGTAAAAAAAACATAGAACCTATTGACACTCTCAATATAGATGGAATAGCTAATAGTACTGATATGCTTGAAACCATTGTAAATGCTGTTAAGGTAGCTAACAACAATGATCCTGACAAAACGTTAGGACAAACATCAAAAAACCCCACTTGTAAAAATCTATTCACAAAAGAGAATAAATTGACATTGTCGTTTATTTTGAATATATTAGACGGACTAGATGAAAACTATGGAAGAATTTTAATTATAACCAGTAATTTTTACGAAAATATTGACAAGGCGCTTGTTCGCCCAGGTAGAATAGATTTAAGGGTAGATATGAAAAACGCGAGTATTCAAACGATTAAAGATATGTACTTACATTATTATGGAACCAAAATACCTCGTCAATATAATAATATCTTAAAAGATGACGTTATTAGTCCTGCAGAAATCGTGAATATGTATAGAACGACTAATTCATCTAAAGAATTTATTGAGACCATGGTTCTAAAATTCCAAAGTTCCTAAATGTATAAAATTTTATAAAAATGTATAAGAAATATTGTATAAATAAGTAATAAAAATTTACTTATTTATTTAGATAATTGGATAGTTAGTTTATTAAATGATTATATAATCTACCTTTTACGAGAACCCTTTCTCTTACGTGTTCCGCGCTTTCTTCCTTTTTTGGTAACAGTACCGAAAACACCACTACCTTTGGGTTGAAGGTGACCCTTAAGGTGCTTTTGTGTTTTAGCAAGCTCACTCTTCTTTCTAGAAACAAGACGACCATTAGCCATCTTAAGATCTGACTTCTTTAATCCACCAGGTGTTTGGTGAGCAGTACTGTGCCATACTTGGGCACGCGATCCCTCTAACATATCGTATTTTTGATTTCCAATGTGGTATTTGCCATCAGGCTTTCTATCGTGTCTCTTAACCATTATAAAAATTAGAGAGAAAAAAATATATTTCTAAAGTATTATAACGCAATTCGTTGGTACAATTAAAAGGTATTTTTCGGCGATTGTCCATAACCATTTGGTCCCCCACTACGTTGTCCATATTGATTAACATTTACATTTTCACGCACCCAAGTAGCATTTCGTAAGTAAGATTGAACATTAATTAAATCACTCATTCGTTGCGCCGCTGTTGTACGGTGATTTATCACAAGCCCATTATAAAATCCTATCGTCTTGGTTATATTACAACCTGTCAATCTCGAACCGCAGCGCGATTTTCTTATAATTGGTTCAGGAGCAGAGGTAGTTTCAGGTTGAGGTTCAGGCTCAGGCTCAGGCTCAGGCTCAGGCTCCGGCTCAGGTTCAGGCTCAGGTTCAGGCTCAGGTTCAGGCTCAGGCTCAGGCTCAGGCTCAGGTTCAGGCTCAGGCTCAGGCTCAGGCTCAGGTTCCGGTTCTTGAAAAAAAGTATAAGGAGGTGTTTCTAAAGCACTATTATATGTTTCCAAAAACGCATGAGCATCAAAAAACATGTTATACAAGTTTGTTTCTTCAGAGACAATCCACACACGAATATCTTGATTAAAATTAACAGCACCATAAAACATATTGGCCATATTTGTTACGTTCTGCGTCTGCCATCCTGATATATCTTCATTAAAACTTTGTTTATTATAAAACAACATACTCATATCATTTATTTTACTTGTATCCCAAACTTCAATGTCTCCAAAGTATGGACTGGTTGCAGATTCAGTAAATATATATGCTCCAGAATTATCGATCCATTTATCTACAACTGTATATATATTGGTAATTGATTCATAATCATTCGTCAGTTTTGTCTTGTTGTGGGTCATTCTACTAATATAATATTATATATAATCTATATTATTATCTTTGACTTGGTAACCTACGACATTCTTAAATAAAATCAATAAAAATTGAAAGGATTTAATGATAAAAATATATCATACAATATACACGAATCATGGCGGAACAATCTACTCTTTCTAAATATCAAAAATTAACGGACAAGGAACATATCCTTAAAAAACCGGATACCTACATTGGCTCTATTGAAAATACGGAACATGAAGGATACATTTTTGAGAATGACAAGGTTATATCTAAAGAGTTTCAATATATTCCAGGTCTATATAAATTATTCGATGAAGGCATTGTTAATTGTCGCGATCATGTAATCAGGCAAGCGCAAGCAGTCAAAGATAAGGTTGTAAATGCTTTACCAGTATGCAATATCGATATTTCCATTGATCCAGACGGAACAATTCATATGTATAACGATGGCAATGGTATTGATGTAGCGGAACATCCTGAATATAAAATTTGGATTCCTGAGATGATTTTCGGTCATCTCAGAACATCTACGAATTATGATGAAAAAAAGAAAGAAAAGATTGTCGGTGGAAAGAATGGTTTTGGTTTCAAGTTGGTATTAATTTGGTCGACGTGGGGAAGAGTCGAAACAGTAGATCATGTAAGAGGATTAAAATATGTACAGGAATTCAAGAATAATTTAAATGAGATTGGCAAGCCATCTATTACAAAATGCAAAAATAAACCTTATACCAAGGTGTCCTTCAGACCTGATTATCAGCGTCTAGGCATTGAAGGATTGTCAGAAGATATATTAGCACTCTTTAAGAAGCGCGTCTATGATGTATCAGCAGTCACGGATAAATCAATCAAGGTGAAATTCAATGGTCAGATTGTACCATGTAAGAATTTTGAACAGTATATTGATTTGTATATTGGTTCCAAGGTAGATACCAAACGTATTTACGAGTGTGCCAATGAGCGATGGGAATATGCTATTTGTTTGGCACCAAAGGATGAATTCCAACAAATCAGTTTTGTAAATGGTATTTATACGTCAAATGGTGGCAAGCATGTTGAATATATTATGAATCAAATTATCCGCAAGTTGTGCGCTTATATCAAGACTAAAAAGAAGGTAGATGTGAAACCCAATACTATCAAGGAACAGTTACTACTATTCTTGCGTTGCGACATTGAAAATCCATCATTCAATAGTCAAACCAAGGACGAATTGGGAACAGCTGTTAGTTCATTTGGTTCCTCATGTACAGTGAGTGATGGATTTATTGAAAAGATTGCCAAGATGGGTGTCATGAATGCTGCTTGTGCTCTGACTCAGGTCAAGGAAGACAAGGTTGCTAAGAAAACAGATGGTTCTAAGAGCAAGAGTATTCGCGGTATTCCAAAGCTCATTGACGCCAATTATGCTGGCACTACAAAGTCCGGACAATGTACTCTCATCTTATGTGAGGGTGATTCAGCAAAAGCAGGAATTGTATCTGGCTTGTCAAAAGACGATAGGAATACAATTGGTGTTTATCCAATGAAGGGAAAGATTTTCAACACGAGAGGAGAAACCTTGAAGCGTATTGGTGAGAATAAAGAAATTGTTGAATTGAAACAAATCTTAGGGCTAGAATCAGGTAAGAAATATACCAAAGATTTGGTCGAAAAGACCCTGCGATATAATTCGGTACTATTTATGACTGATCAGGATTTGGATGGTTCGCATATCAAGGGTCTAGGATTGAATTTGTTTCAAGATCAATGGAATACCTTATCGACGTTGGAGAATTTCATTGGTTTCATGAATACACCCATTCTAAAGGCAAAAAAGGGAGGAAAAGAATTATTGTTTTATAATGATGGTGAATATAATAAATGGAAAGAGGAGAATGATGTGAAAGGATGGAATGTCAAATATTACAAGGGTTTGGGTACAAGTACAAGCAAAGAATTCAAGGAATATTTTGCGAATAAAAAGATTGTCTATTTTACACACGAAGGAGTGATAAGTGACAATGTAGTCGATATGGTTTTCAACAAGAAGCGTTCCGATGAGCGAAAGGATTGGCTGACCAATTATGACAGAAATAGTTATCTAGATACCAACAATGAGAAAGTTAGTTATACCGATTTTGTAAATAAAGAGCTCATTCACTTTTCAAAATATGATTGCGAACGTTCTATTCCGAATATGATGGATGGATTGAAAATCAGTTTGAGGAAAATTCTGTATAGCGCTTTTAAAAAGAACTTGACGAATGAACTCAAGGTAGCACAGTTTAGTGGTTATGTATCTGAGCAATCAGGTTATCATCATGGTGAAGCAAGTTTGAATGCCGCCATTGTAGGCATGGCCCAAGATTATGTTGGAAGTAATAATATCAACTTGCTTTTGCCGAATGGTCAATTTGGCACGAGACTCCAAGGAGGAAAAGATTCAGCAAGTGAAAGATATATCTTTACACAATTGAATCAAATAACTCGGTATATTTATAGAAAAGAAGACGATGCTGTTCTAGAATATTTGGAAGATGATGGATTTCCAGTAGAACCGTTGTTTTATGTTCCGATTATTCCTATGATTTTGGTGAATGGTGGCAAGGGTATTGGTACAGGTTTTAGTACAGATATATTGTCTTATTCTCCAGCGAAGTTGATTGATTATTTACAGGCGAAACTGAACAATGTATCGATAGGACCAGGAGACGTAAAGTTCGAGCCTTCTTATCGTGGATTTACAGGAAGTTGTCAAGCGCTAGACGAAAAAAGATATATTGTAAAGGGAAAATATACCAAACTGAGTGATAAGAAAGTGAGAGTAACCGAATTGCCAATTGGTCATTGGACAGACGATTTCAAACAACATATTGAGAATCTGATGGAGGCAGATAAGAACAAGAAGAACAAGGCAATTGTAAAGGATTACAATGATATGAGTACAGATACAACCGTGGATATTGAAATTACTATGAATGAGCCTATTGATGAAACTGTACAAGGAGATAATTTATACAATAATTTTGAGAAGGTGATGAAGTTGTATGCTTCTCAGAGTACGAATAATATGCATCTATTTACAGACGAAGAAAAGCTCACTAAATTTAATACTGAAACGGAGATTATTGAAAGGTACTTTCCAGTCAGATTGAAGTATTACCAAAAGAGAAAGGATTATATGATTGCTGCATTGGAAAAGGAATTACGATTGCTTTCCAATAAGACGAGATATATTCAATCGAATCTACAAGGTGAAATCGACTTGAGAAATATGAAAAAGATTGATATATTGAATATGATGAGCGAGCTAAAGTATGATACCATGGACGAGGATACTGACTACAAATATCTCCTTAAGATGCCTATGGACAGCGTAAGTGAAGAAAATGTAGTGCGTCTTCTTAAAGATAAGACTGGCAAGGAGAATGAATTATCTATCATTCAATCGACAAGTATTGAGAAAATGTGGTTGAATGAGCTAGACGAATTGAAGAAAATGCTAGTTACAGTAGAGAAAGTTAGTACGGAGAAAGGTATTACAATTAAGGTTAAAAAGACGATTAAAAAAGTAGTGAAGAAGTAATAACGTTAGATAATAAAAAATAAATACATATAATGTAATTCTATCAAAAATAAAAAATAATAATAGAACTATTATTTTTTTATTTTTATGGTCAAAC
>Ga0209192_10000673_pt1 | contig 31274 bp, 26 predicted proteins | sample ArcticOcean_MG_C_11_FD_187433 | JGI IMG/M metagenome (GOLD analysis project Ga0209192, IMG submission 187433) | Marine microbial communities from western Arctic Ocean - ArcticOcean_MG_CB2_154 (SPAdes) (version 2) | ecosystem: Environmental > Aquatic > Marine > Oceanic | place: Arctic Ocean... | reverse complement strand
AACCCAAGCGCACATTTTGGATGATATGCAGCCACGGGTGGAAGGGGTGCGTGACGCGCTGCAAAAGCTTGGCATCAAGCCGCTGGCCTAGCAATCGCTGCCGCCCTAAGACTTGTTGATGTCGCTCTGAAGTGAGCGTGAAGGCGGGCATAAGCGCTGAACCCAAACTGAAAGGAAGTTAAGCTCGCTGATTTTATCGTGCTCGACAAAAATCCTTTTGCTATGGAAACTAACACCATCAATACGCTTCAACCGACGCTTGTCGTCGTCGGTGGCCTGCGGCAATAGTTTGGTTGGGGCGGCGAATGAGACCTCAATTCTAGCGTTGGGTGTGATTGATGGAAAATTTTGCGCGATAAATGCAGAGAATTCTGGTTGGCTAAGGCCAATCCCACGGCAGTATCTTTGTCTGCGACAGCGGATTTAGGATGTCTCCCACACTAGCTAATTGATGCAGAAAACGTGTTGTTGTCCGATAACGTAGCCGCTAGATGGTCGATCAACGCGCGCACACGAACGGTGAGATGTTTTGTTTGCGGATAGACTGCGTGTATATCAAGGGGCGCTTCAGCGTACTGACCAAGTAAGACCTTGAGTTGTCCGCTGTCGATGTACGGTTGAGCAATGAAGAGCGTTGTCCTCGCCACACCCAACCCTTCCGCTGCCATGCGCGTTACAGCAATGAGTGAGTTCGAGCGGAATGCGCCTTCTACGCGCACAGATAATGGTTTGCCGTCCTCATTAAACGCCCAATGATTAACGTCCTGCAAAGATTCCTGCAAAAGACAATTGTGTGTAGATAACTCGGCAGGGTGATTGGGCGTCCCGCAACCTGCGAGGTACGCCGGCGCTGCGCAAATGACACGAGGCATTTGTGCAAGTTTACGCGCCATCAGTGTGGAATTTTCCAGTTCGCCAAAGCGGATGGTCAGGTCAAATCCTTCTTCTATGATATCAATGCGGTGGTCGATCAGCTGTAGGTCCAGCTCAACTCTAGGGTGGGCCGCCTGAAAGATCGCCAGCGCTGGGACGATAGCGCCGATACCGAACGGAGTTGGCGCGTTGATGCGAATCAAGCCAGCAAGGTCAGACTGCTTTTCTTGGACCGCGCTCTCTAGTTCATCAAACTGTTCCAGCAGCGGTAAACAGCGCTCAAGATAGGCCGTTCCCATTTCGGTTAGCGTTACTTTGCGTGTTGTGCGCGTGAGTAATTGCACGTGAAGTTTGGTTTCCAGTTGCGCAACGTATTTGCTGGTCACTTTAACGCTCAGTCCCAGTGTCATTGCCCCTCTGGTAAAAGAGCGGTGCCGAGCGACTGCAGCAAACGCCTTCATGGCAGTGATGGTATCCATAGTGGTCTAATTCCAATTATCTTCAATTTGAACATAGTTAATCGTTTAATTGGGTCATTGTCCATGAAATGGCGTTTCTGTAGGTTTACTGATGGCGCAGTTAAAGAAGCAATTTCCGCGGTTGAGCCGCGGTCCCAATTTGCGTGGTGTTAGTAGCACTGTGCTTCTTTTTCGAAGCGGCCTTCATTTTTGCTGAGTAATATTTTTGAGGTCTTGAGTGACAAATTTTTCAATGCGATTGTTTTACCTTTTTTGTTTAGTCCTCATGCCGTTATCCACCCGCGCCATCGATATACCTCCGGGGCAAGCTGTAGCGCCACCCCCAGGCAAGACCTCAATTCGCTTTGAACTCAACTCTGTGCAAGTAGGTGAAAAATATAACAACAGCGAGTCGCTCAATACAGGCGCAGAAGTTGGGCTGCATAGTTTGGGTGTGCAGTACGCTGGCAGCTTTCTGATCAAAAATAAGTTGGCGGGGTTTTACCTTAATACCAGCGTTGCTCGTGCTAATCCCGGCGGCTCTATAGCGAGTCAGGATATGGAAACGGGGGTAACTGATTCTGCGGCTGCGTTGGTTACTTGGTTGCTCGCAGATAAAGAGAAGGGCCGGTACGCGGTGTTAGGCACCTTTGTCATTCTGCCAACAGGCGACTATGACAGCAACCGAGCAATAAATTTTGGCAAGAACCGTTTTGCGGGCGGGTTTCAGCTGGGTTACCACACTCGACTGAGCGATAAATTCGATGCCATGGTAACAACAGATGTGATCTTTTCGAAAGAAAACGATGACTATAGGCTGACCCATCAAAGGTACAAACAAAGGCCCCTTTACTCGATGCAGTTTACCTTAATGCACCATATCGACCCCTCTCTGATGCTGTCTGGCACTTATTATTTATACAATGGTGGAGAAGGTAAGTTAGATGGGGTTAGGCTTGACGACAAAACAAACCGTAAGCGCTATGAAGCGGTGCTGTCCAAGCGAGTAAAATCTGGCAAATACTATGTGTATGCCGGGAGAGACCAAGACACTGAGAACGGGTTTATTGAAGACCTTCGGCTATCGCTTCGCTACCAACATTACTTCTAACTTAGCCGCTGTCTTGATTTAAACAAAGACCGATCCTCGGCATGGAGCGCGTGTCGGCCCCTAACCCCTAACCTCTAACCCCTAAGGGTTGCGCTTATTGCCACTGATGCCTATGGGCGCGCTTTGTCCGCCTGCGCGGGCCTTAGTTACCACTTCACGCAAAGTGTAAGGGGCGTTGAGTGCTTCTGCGCTGGAGTTTGGGCCAAGCTCGCCAACGCGTAGGTAACTTCCGTTATCTGCTGCGAAGCGAAAATCAACGGTGGCACCAAAAAGTTCGTCAACCATGCCGCTTGCGCCAAAGCCGTGGCCTTCATTGGTTTGCGCTGCATTAGTTGCCTGATAACCCATCCGTTGCAGCAGCTTTGGGCCTGCGCGCTTGAGTACTTCTGGGCTAACAGACAGCATCCAGTTTTCTTGCTGCCTGATGACTGGGTGTTGCATGCCGTTGAGCATCACCACGCGAGGTGTATCGGTGTGATTAATGCCGGTGCTGTGCAACAGGCGGCCGTCGGTAATGACCACTGTGCCGGCGGGGGCATCTAGATTAATTGCCGGTGGCAGTTTGCCTACCGGTTTTTGTGTGCGCACTGCATCAGATATCGTGCGATGGCTGCCGGGAATGATCAATGTGCCGCCGTTGACTTCATCCACGTCTGAGAACAATGACATTACGTTGATGGTCAGCGGGCTTCTGGCATCCAGCGCTATATCTTGATCTTGGTGTAATGCCTGTGGCACGCCACCTTTTAATGCGATGGATGCAATCAGCGAATTGCTGATCCAGTTCGCACCAAGTGCTTCCGTAACGATCTGCTCAACTAGCGGGCCGCCTTGCACCATGTCTGGGTGTTGCTCAAGTAACGCCTCGAAGCACCGCCCTTTGTTCACACAGCAGTTTATGTTTTGGCCACTTGGCGTTTTCTGCGCAATGCCAGCAAGGCGTTCGCCTTCGGCTTGCTCCAGAATCCGCTGGTGGATTACCGCTACTTGTTCTGCGGACAGCGCGTTTTCAATTTTGCAGTAGCCCCAATTCAACATGTCCGCACGTAGCCGTTGAATATCCTTTGTTGGAATGGGCAGGTCTTTGTCTTTCCAGTAGGGGTGTTTGGCAGCAATGGTTGTGTCGTAGTAGGAACCCGATTTGAACTCCCATTGACCCCATTCGCTTGAGCGCTTGGGCGGCACGAAGTAAATTTCTGGGTTTGCTTCAAGCACTGAGTTCATTGGGTCTTTTGACGCGAGCTCTTCTTGGTACATTGAAATGCCTGCACTGGCTTTTGTTGCTACATGGGCTGGGTCAAATTCTACTGGCACTGTGCTCATCTGCTCGGGCGTCCTGAAAATAGTAGTGGGTGTTGGTTAATAGAACGGTACGCTAAATTGCGTTGGGATTCGAGCATGTGGCTTGAGCATATGGCTTGAGGTTTTGGGTGCAGCTTTGAGTAGAGCTTGCGCAGTTCGGCAGGCAGTTCGGCAGGCAGTCAGAAAGAAAGATAGATAGATATATAGAAAGATAGGGCGGTTGATCAATTGAGGAGAAGTACAGAGCGAGGCCTTCGCGCGAGCAACGGCCCCAAATGAAAAATCAAGTGGGGCCTATATGCTGCTTCCCGTTACAGCCTAGTGAGCGACACTACGCTGTAAAACAAAAAAATGACTACTGAGTAACCATTGCCTGGCGCATTGAATCGGTGTCGTCAAATGCAGTGAATGCGGTCACTTTGCCACCTTCCACAACCCACACCTGCATGGTCTCGCTGTCCAACCCATCTGCGGTTAATTTGCCATGAGCATAAACAGTATTTCCCACCGCAGTCATGCTGATCGGTGTAATTTTGAATGTAGGCCAGTGAATTGCAATCTTTTCAAAGACGTTTTCAATGACTGCTTTGGGGCCAATAAACACGCCAGATTGTGGTAGCTGACCGAATACTGTGAGTTTGAAGTCATCCGCATGCAGGGCAGTCCATGCGTCAATATCTCCTGAACCAAAAGCTGCGTATGCCGCAGTGACCACTGCTTTTGGATCGGCGTGGCCTGAGGTTTCACCTTCGGCGTGGTGACCGGCATTCGCCAACATAGAAAATGTCAGTGTAAAAGCGAGTAAAAGTAGGTTTTTCATTGATGATCCTTATTATAATTGTTGAGCAAAGATAGCACACCGCCCTGCGCGTTGCGGCTTTATCCAGTTTTGTTTAGCTATGTTTAACGATGTTTAACGATGTTTAGCTTTATTCAGCGAAGACAGGCGTTAGACGTTTAATTAGCCTTCAGCCGCTGGTCTTTTGTTGGCTATTCTTAAAGGCTATTTTGCATAACTTATCTTTCGCGGCCTATCTTTCGCGGCCTATCTTTCGCGACCTATCTTTCGCAGCTTATCGTTCAGAGTCAGCCGTTCAGAGTCTGTCCTGCCGTAGCGATTTCCTTCTGACTTTGCCTGCGTCATCGCGCATGGGTTCATTGGAGAACTCAATAGTCCGAGGGATTTTGTAGCGCACTAGCCGTTCAGCTAGGTGACTCAACAAGTCCTCCTCGATAATGCCATCAGGTGCATCGACTATCGCGTGCACATAGTTGCCTAAATCTTCGTGAGGTAAACCTATTGCTGCGGATGAGCGAACGCCGGGAAAGCTGTCGATGGCCGCTTCAACTTCGGCTGGGTAAATATTTGCCCCGCCCGACAAAATCATATCGGTCTGCCTGTCAGCAAGATATAGGTAGCCGTCTTCGTCGAAGTAACCCATGTCGCCGATGCTTTCAAAGCCCCCATCAATGGCTTTTGCTTCTGCACCAATGTAACGATAGGTGGAACCTTGGCCTGTGAGTGGGCGTAAAAACACTTCGCCAATTTCGTTGGGGGGCAAGCGCTCTCCCTCCTCATTCACCACAATGATTTCGCAGGTTTCATTGGGTCTACCAACGGATCCCCGATGTGTTACCCACTCTGGGCCGCTGATCACAGTGCCGCCTTGGGCTTCGGTGCCGCCATAAAGCTCCCAAATGACATCCGCACCCAACCAACCAATAAATGCTTCTTTGAGCCAAGCGGGGCAGGGTGCTGCTAAGTGCCAAAGCACTTTTAAGCTAGATAGGTCGTAACGGGTTCTAACTTCCTCAGGCAAATTCCAAATACGCTGCATCATGGTGGGTACCATGTAGACAATATCTATCTGCTGCTGCTCTATTAAGGCTAAGGTTTCTTCGGCATCAAACCTTGTGGTTATGGTGATTTGGCAGCCTCGGAAGAACGCGCTCATTGCCCATACAAAGGGGCCGTTATGATAAAGCGGTCCCGGTATCAGCATAGAACCTTGTATTTGCGTGTGTAGCCGATCAGCATCTATGTCCCAAACGGCAGGCGCAGTGGTAACAATAAGTTTGGGCCTGCCGGTGCTGCCGCCAGATGTCATGGCTTTAAATGAGCTGGCGATTTTTTCCGGTAGCTGGGCGTCGGAAAGAGAGGGGTCAGGCTCGTATCCTGTAGGCAGTGTTTGATAACCTTGGTGGGAGCCCTCGGGAACGCCGGTAATCAGCTTAGGACTGCCAACATCTACAATCTGATCGCGTTCAAATTTGGGCAACTTGGCAGAAACAGGTTGCGGGGTTGCGCCTACTTTCCACGTCGCAATAGTGGATTTAAAAAACTCAATACCATTGGGCAATGCAATGGTGACAAAATCGTCTTGCCCAACGCCTAGTGCTTCATAGGCCCTAGCCAGTCTATTGGTCTGACGGTCTAATTCACCCCAAGTGATGGTTTCGCCGTCATGGTAAATAGCGACTCTGTCCTTTTGAATAGCCGACCAGTGTTCAACCATTCGGCACAGTGGGATCATTTGCATTTTGTTACTCCAAAGGACGTTTAGTCCGTCGCATGCTTATTTTTGGTTTTCGGTTTTGAACATTTCTGTTTAAAGCGTCAACGGCTTAAAGCAGTCTGTTAAAATTCTGCTGATATTCATCAATCACCGTACAAGGTACTAAAAAGATCGTCAAACCACAGCTTCTGCTAGGACCATCTAGGACCATCTAGGGCCATCGGCCGAGCACAGGTTTCGACCTATCGATAGTAGGCACCAAAGTATGACCATATTGCTGCGCGCTGATGTCAGTGCTGGTGAATCCCAGTATGATTAGGTTTTCCGCCATAGCCGCTTAATGTGAACCACCCCAAGCCACCCCAACAACAGCCGCGTCAGGATCTTGCCGAGATTATTGCCACTCACCTGAGTTCTGCCTGGCTGCGTCCTGTTGCAGAGCATTCCCGCGCCGCTTTTGAATCTGTTCATCGCGCTGTGGACGCCTCCACAGCGCCTTTGATCATAGACTCTTGCTGTGGCACCGGTGACAGCACGCGCAACCTGGCATCAGCATTCCCAGATGCTCTGGTGTTGGGAATTGATAAGTCCGAACATAGGCTAGCCCGCCACCGTAGTGACGACGATGCAAACTATCTAATACTGCGCGCAGACGTGAATGACTTTTGGCGGTTGGCGGCAGAGGCGGGTTGGCAGCCTGCTCAACACTTCCTGCTTTATCCCAACCCCTACCCTAAGGCGTCGCAGTTTCGTAAGCGTTGGTATGGCTCGCCGGCTTTTCCGGCTTTGATCGATCTCGGCGGCCAGCTCACTGTGCGTACCAATTGGTCTGTGTACGCCGAAGAATTTGTGTTGGCGCTGAATGCCGCGGGTTTTCAAGCCAGTAGTCGGCAGCTTTCGGATGAACAGCCAATCACCGCCTTTGAAACTAAATATAAGGAGCGCGGCGATTCATTGTTTGAAGTGGTCAGCGACCTTGGCCAAGTTGCTCTGGGCCGCACGTAGTTTGTTGAAGCGCGCCTTGCCGTTGCTCCCTCAGGCCTCCCCGAAAGGCCCTACATGCCGCGCAAATCGCAGCCACGGCGCTGCAATATTGGCCGCATTTCTGTGAATGCTGCGGGTGTATGCATCAGCGGTATGCGTGGGTAAAGGTGGTGTACTACATGGTATTGCATACCAGACGACGCTAAGTTGCCAAAGTTGCTCTTAAACGCCTCGGTGTCTTTGTAGCGGCCTTGATCTGTGCCCGGGTGATGGGGCTTCCAGCTCAAATAATAGGGGATGTAAATGTCCGCAATATGCAGTGGCAGCCACCACAGCAGTGCTGCCTCTATGGCATAACCACTGCATGCAGCAACAAATAACACCAGCGTATAAGTAGTTCGTATTGCTATGGCATCCACTGCCACCGCGCTTTTCCCCACTCGCGCCAAAGCCTCAGAATAAAGGTCTTTACGTGTGGCATTAATGGGCTGCTTTCTCATTAGGGCATTCCTAAAATACGCCCTTCTATTTTTTGCGTGAACATCAAAATCTGGATCTAGGTCAGGATTGTTGGTGTGTGCATGGTGCTCAAGGTGGGTGAAGCGTAGGTATCTAAATGCTTGCGCAAACGGGATTAAAGACACATGACCCAAAAGTTCGTTGAGCCATCGGAGCTTGTGGCCCTCGCGCGCAATGATGCCGTGTTGGGCATCGTGAGAGGGCAGGTAAGCTGCGCATACATTGACCACGGCAATGGGGAAAGCCGCCCAAATGGGCAGAATGTCCATGATCACCAGCGGCCAGAGCGCCAGCCAAATCAGGGTATTTGCAAAACCCCAGATAATAATCCCAAGAGGGAATTTTTTAATGTACTTAGCCGCGATTTTACGCTCCATGGCGTCCAGCTGCTCTGCGCTCACCTCGTCCCAGTTTACCGCTTGGGTTACTTGATCCATATCCAGCTCCCTCTGTAATGGGCCATCAATCCCAAACCACCGCCTACACACAAGCCAACGATTAGGTTAGGCAAAGTGAATATTTGCAGCCCAGCAGCGGTCATAGATTGGGCGATAAGGGGTGCCAAAAAAAGCACCCCAAACACGATGGGTGAAAAGACCATCTTGAGAAATTTTTCCATAATTAATTCTGCTAAAGTTTATCTTGTCTTTGTCTTTGTCTTTGTCTTTGTCTTCGTCTTTGCTTTTGCTGGGGCGGGTGTGAAGGGCATTAGACCTTTCTTCAACTTTGATATCTGAGCGCTTTGCTTTGCACTCTTTGCTTTGCACTCTTTGCTCTGGGCCTTTCGCCACCGTCTCAATTTATATAGTCAGCAAGCCTCCTATGCAAGCCTCCTATTCATGAAGGGGGAGTGCACCAATGAATCAGCGCAAACACCTGTTTGAGTCCGCGGTGTCATCGCGATAATTTTCTCAGCAGTGCGCCTATTTGCAGCCACAGGGTCTTTGCCAAAAATACCGGCACACCTAGAGGATTCTGTTTGACCTTTCTGGCGAGCAGTCGCTTAAGCGCTGATGTGCCATCGTAGTTGGCTTCGCGTTGGCCGTGGCCTTTGTGCAGATCAATGGCAGGAATATCTATTACATCTAGGTCCAATGACAGTGTTAGGGTTTCTGTTCTGGGCAGCAGGCACTCTTGGTCTGTGCAGGCTTGGTAGCGCACTAATACCTCGATATCAATGCTGGGCACGTCTAGGGGCCGACACTCGCTGGCTAATTCGCCTGTTGCGTAAAATGGATAGATGAGATCAACCTTGCCATGCCAGACGTTTAACTCTGCAACGCCGGGTAGCGTTAACTTTTCTGTTGCCGGTAACTCAGGCGGCATCACCATGAATCCCTCAGGTCCTGCTATTGTGACAGTTGTCGCAATCATGCCGTCTGGTACCGGAGGGCCATAGATATGTAACCCATCTGGCAGCTCGAAACGCACAACCAAGTGCCGCACCACGCCCTGTCTTACGGTGCCCTTGCCGCCATGTACGGCCACGGTGAGGTTAATGTCTTGGTCGCCGCCTGAGGCATGAGGTGCGTTTTCATCTAGGGTGAGTTGGCCTAGTGCTGCGTCGATGTAGAGTTCAGGGCTGTCGCGCTTTTTGTATGAGTCGTGAAAGAACTTGGCAACCACCACGCCCTCTTCATCGGTGACATATACGCCCGGATACGCAATGCCATACAGCAGTGCGTCGTTTCTTGTGACCTGTTCATTGAGTATGCCGAATTGCTTGATGACCTCTGAGTCAATGTCAGAAAGTAATGGAAATGGAATACCTTGTTTTTCGCCGAATTCGATCAGTGTTTCCTGATCGTCATAGGATATGGCGTACAAACAAATGTCGTGTTCGGTAAATTTACCTAGTGCGTCGCGAAGCTCGCCGAGCTGCGTCCAACAGGGGGGTCACCAAACCGCTGATCGGTAGAAAACCACTACGGATTTTCGACCCGCTCGGTCAGCGTGATAATCAATCGGCGCGCCATTTGCACTTGGCAGGGTGAAGTCTGGTAACCGTTGGCCAATTTCTGGGCCCGTTGAATGTCCTTCGGGCAGGCCGGCTCGTCCTGGGTGGCCCAAAGGCGCCGGGGCATCGAAGCCGTGATGGTCTCGCTCTATCACCATAATGTTGATCCCGATTTTTTACGCAATGGCGTGTCTTTGATTGGTTTTTTTAATGTAATTCATTATATGCTCTTCAGGGCCGGCGACAACCTGTGTTTACATCGCGCCGCAAGTTAGATGCTTGCGCTCACCCTTTATCCTTGGAGGGCCGCAACGAAGGGATTTAAATCCAGCGTTCGGGGTTTTACTGTTTGTCGTGGGGCAAATGCTGTTTTATAAAAAATCACTGCTAGGAGAGAGAAATGTCAGCTATCGAACCCAACCAAGACGCGCTAAGCGCAATGGCCGATCAAAATCCGGATGAACCGGTGTATATGCTCAACTTACTCAAGTATCGCGACACTGCCGCTAGTGGCTTTGGTGTGGACGGTATGAGCGGACGCGAGGCCTATCTGGTCTACGGGCGTAAATTTGCCAAACTCAACCCAAGGTTCGGCGGCGAACCCTTGTGGATGGGCAAAGCCTTACGCTCCATTATTGGCGACGAATCTTGGCATACAGTCATTTTGGTGCGTTACCCCACCCGGGCGCATTTTGTAAACATGTTGGCTGACCCAGATTATCAAGCCATAGCACCCATCAGAGCTGCTGCCCTGGAAGACAGTCGTCTTGTTGAGACAGAGCAACTCAAAGGACTGGCTTAGCGCCTTAGTGGTGCAAAACAATGGGGTAAAACGCCTAAAGGCAGCCTGAATATCGACATGCTGCGCGCGGTGATGTTGATTACTTTCTTCAAGAGCACCTTGACGTAAAGCTCATAACGCGACAAATTCAAGCACAGGGAAAGTGGCCGTCGCTGTGTAGATATTTATACGCCGCACAAATGCCTCCTCCTCAAAGCGAAAGAACAGAAAGACAAAACAGAAAAAAAAGAAAACAAGAAACAAGCACAACGAAACAAAAAAAGAAAACAGCAAAAAAAGCTAATCTACAGCGGGGGGAGACATTGTGGAATACGATTTAATCATTTCGGGCGGTAGCGTCATTGACGGTACTGGGGCAGAAGGCAAGCGCGCTGACATAGCGGTCAGCAACGGACGCATTGCGCGTATTGGAGACCTTTCTGCAGACAGCGCGGCGCAGAGCATAGACGCCTCAGGCAAAGTTGTTACTCCTGGCTTTGTCGACCTTCACACCCACCTAGATGCCCAGGTCGGTTGGGACCCACTGATGAGCTCCAGCTCCTATCATGGTGTGACTACCGCAATGATCGGTAATTGCGGGGTTACCTTCGCACCCTGTAGTCCTAAGAATCGCCGTTATTTGGCGGAGTTGATGGAGTCTGTAGAAGACATCGCCGCTGATGCAATTATGGACGGCCTCCCTTGGGACTGGACCACTTACGGCGAATATTTAGATTCTGTGCAGGCCTTACGCCCAGCGCTTAATGTTGTTGGTCTTGCTGGACACTCGGCTATTCGCTACGAGGCCATGGGCGATCGCAGCATGGATGAGGGCGCTCAGGCTACAGATAAAGAACTCGATCACATCGCGCAAATGGTTAAGCAATCAGTAGAAGAAGGCGCAGTTGGCTTTTCTACTTCTCGCTTTTTACTACACACGGTTCCAGATGGTCGTTGCACACCAGGCACTTGGGCCGACTTGCGTGAGACCAAGGCTATTCAACAAGCAATCGTTGACGGCGGTGGTGTTGGCGCAATGTTTCAGTCTGCAAATGATATGCAAACGCGCTATGAAACCGAGTTGCAAATGTTTAGGGACGCAACCGATATCGGTTGTCAGGTATTGTTTTCCGGCGGCACAGGCCCCCAGGGTGACGGCGGTGTAGAGCGTTGGAATCAGTTTTTTGAGGAACAAAATGAAGGCGGCAAGCGGCTAGCAAGCCTTTGCCATACTCGCCCTAGCGGTGCGTTTTTTGGTCTGGCGCAACTGTCGCCGTTCACCAAAAGCTCCAGTGCTTGGAAAGACTTAATGGCGCTGCCAACCATTGCAGACCGTGTGGATGCCATGCGGCATGAAGCAACGCGCGCCAAGCTGATCACTGAGGGTATTGCCGCTGGAGACATGCAAAAGCTTGCGCACATGCTGCACCCCTTCGGTACAAATGAGACCCCAGATCTTGATTTCAATCGCCGCGCAAGTCTTGCGCAACTGGCTGAAGAAAGCGGCAAAGATCCGGTAGAAATTTATGTCGACCGACTGCTCGCCTCTGAGGGTAGGGAATTCTTTAACTATTGGATGTTTGGCGGCCACCTTGAAAACCAGTGGAAGTACATGCAGTTACCTCACGTGGTACCCATGCTGGGAGATGCCGGCGCCCACGTCGGTTTCTTCACCGATACCGATTCGCCGACCGTATTGCTCAGCGAACTAACTCGAGAGCAGGGCGTGTATACGTTGCCCGAGGCGATTCACCGTATTACTGGTAAGTCTGCGGAAATCATTGGTCTTAAGCAGCGCGGTGAACTCAAAGAAGGCTGGCATGCCGACATAAACGTCATTGACTACGCCAACCTCAGCACGTGTCACCCAGAATATGTTAACGACTTCCCTCACGGGGGTGGCCGTTTCATCGTTAAGGGTAAGGGCTATGCAGCCACCATCGTTGCGGGTGAGGTGATCATTGCTAATGGCCAGCACACGGGTAAACGTCCAGGGCAGGTTATTCGCGAATTCATACGCGGGTAAGCGCACAGTCTGCTAAGTAAGCACAGTAAGAAGAATAACTCGGCTGTCAGCTGGCCCTACATTCGTGAAGGAATAAATTAATGGAAGAACAAAGAAAGCTGCCGCTTGGGGTAAAAGCGGCCTATGGATTTGGCTCAGTCGCCTACGGCGTTAAGAATAATGGTTTCGACTATTTCCTCTTATTGTTCTACAGCCAAGTTATCGGTCTGGATGCTCGCTTAGTGGGCATAGCCATTACCACGGCGCTGGTCTTTGATGCCATTAGCGACCCTATAATTGGTTATTGGTCGGACAACGTGCGCTCCAAATTTGGCAGACGCCACCCGTTTATGTACGTGTCTGCACTACCGGTTGCGCTGAGTTATTTCTTCCTCTGGAATCCGCCGCTTGAATGGTCAGACTCAGCAATATTTTGGTACCTGCTGGTTTTAGCGGTATTCATTCGCACCTTCATTACGCTATACGAAACACCTAGCGCAGCCCTTACTCCTGAGTTGTCGGAAGAATATACAGAGCGCAGTACGCTACTCAGTTTACGTTACTATTTTGGCTGGACCGGTGGTAACGCCATGACAGTGATGATGTTTTTCTTCATCTTCCCTGCACTGGCCACAGCCACCATTCCAGACGGGCGTTTCAACCGCGAAAGTTATGAAATATTGGGCATAACCGGTTCTGTGCTCATCTTCATCTCAATAATGGTTTCGTCCATTGGTACGCACAGCCAAATTCCATTCCTGAAAAGTCCGCCACCCCAACGCAAAATGACTTTGCTGGGCATATTTAAAGAAATCTTTGAAACCTTGGCTAACCGATCCTTTATCGCACTCTTTAGCGCGGCACTGCTGGGCGCAGTTGCAACGGGACTAGCCGCGGCGCTGGCATTTTACTTCTACACCTACTTCTGGGGTTTTACTTCTATAGAGACCGGCATCATTACTATGGGTGTGTTTCTTGCGGCGCTCATCGGAATGATCCTTGCACCGATTGTGACCAAGCGTTTTGGTAAGAAAAAAGGTGCCATGGCCGTTGGCTTGGTGGCCTTTCTTGGTGCCCCTCTGCCAGTATTCCTCCGTCTCATTGACGTGCTGCCAGAAAACGGTGATCCGTTCCTGTTTTGGTTTGTTTTCGGCACCGGCGTAATCGACGTAGGTCTAATTATTTGTTTCCAAATTTTGTTCTCTTCTATGACAGCAGACCTTGTAGAACAAGCAGAGCTAAAAACGGGCCGTCGTTCAGAAGGCGTGTTCTTTTCCAGCGTTACCTTTGTACGCAAAACAGTTCAAGGGTTAGGGCTTTTGGCGGCATCCTTTGTACTCGCGCTGGCAGAATTCCCAGCGGGTGCAGCGGTGGATGAAGTGACAGATGAATCCATTTGGTTGTTAGGGGCTTACTACGTACCGACCATTCTTACGCTATGGCTTGGCATGATTGCGGTGATATCGCTCTACAAGGTAGACGAAAATTCCCACGCAGAAACGTTAAAGGCCCTGCAACTGAAACGACAAGAAGCAGCTGCTTCTGAAGCTTAACTACAGAGGTTAGCCCCATTTATTTGGGGCCGTACGGTGTATCTTTTAACTTAAAACAGTAGAGCTTGTTATGAGTAAAAATAACCAGGCGCAAGAGCACAGAATTATAGAAACCGTTCTTGCGTATTGTGAAAATGGCGGTACGCATTTGCAACCTGATGTCATGAAGATACCGGTGGTTGAATATACGGACCCCGACCGGCTAGCCAGTGAAGTCGACATTCTCTTTCGTCAGTTCCCCATTGTAGTTGGCCATGTCAGTGCGTTGCCGGCTCCAGGCGATTTCTTTACCCATGATTCTACTGGCGTGCCCATGCTGATCACCCGCAATCGTCAGGGCGCGGTTAAGGCGTTTCTAAATGTATGTCGTCATCGTGGCGCTCGTGTTGAGCAACAGGTCTGTGGTAAAGCCAACACCTTTTCCTGTCCATATCACAGTTGGACCTATGATTTAGATGGCAGGCTGCGCGGCTTGCCCAAGGATGCAAATTTCGGTGACATTGAAAAGTCAGAATTAGGCCTGGTTGAATTGCCTTCATTCGAACGATATGGGCTAATTTGGGTCAGACCATCTACTAGCTCAACAACAGTGGATATTGACGCTTGGTTAGCGCCTATGGCAGAGCAGCTAGAATCGTTAGATCTGCAAAGCCATGTTGTTTTTAAGCAATGGGCGGTGCCTCGAGAAATGAATTGGCATATCGCCTTGGAAGGTTTTCAAGAGCAATACCATTTTTGCTCTGCGCACAAACACACAGCCTGCTCAGGTTACTTAGACAATCAAGGCGTGTTTCTTGATCAATATCCCCATGTGCGTCACTCAGTGCCATTGGCCGGCATAGAAAAACTCAAAGATCAGCCCAGTGATGAATGGTCTTATCGAAAAAACTTTATGACGCAAAACTATCTGTTTCCATGCAATTTTATTCAAGTAATGCCGGACCACGTGTACATTCACACGATCATTCCAACAGGTCAGGAAAGCTGCATATTTCAATGCCAAATGCTCATTCCAGAGGCTGCTGAGACGGAAAAAGCGCAGAAATACTGGCAGGCCAATTACAACGTAGTGCAACAAGTATTCGACGAAGACTTTGTCATAGGCGAGAGTATTCAGGCGGGGCTTAATACCGGGGCCAATGAACATTTTACAATTGGTCGTTTTGAAAGCGGTCTGCAAATGGCCCGACAGTCGCTGGCCGACGCATTAGCCGGGCGCTTGAAAGTTTAACGAGTACGCGTTGGCTTAGGGGCGGAATAATCACATCGCAGAATTTGAGGGGGGGGAACTGTGAAATACATAAGTGTAGGGGTAATACTGTTGTGCGCCCTAGTTTGGGGCGGCATCGCTAATCGACATAGCATAGTTATTGACCTGCTCAGCAGCGGTGCGCCGCCGCCCTTAAACCCGGCAACTGATGAAGGCACAGACACGGTTTGGTTCGACGATTACTTCACCGTTCAAGCCTTGGATCGGCGTACTTTCGCCATTGGTGAACCGCGCTATGCTCAGCAAAATTACAGCTACCTGATCATTGGTGGCGATCGCGCAGTGCTTTTTGATGCAGGTCCCGGATTCCGCAATATTCGTGAGGTTGCTGAATCTCTGACGGATTTACCCATCACCTTTGTGCCCTCTCACTTTCACTACGACCATACCGGCAATGAAATTACATTTGACCAAGTTGCTGTGGTCGACTTGCCGTATATTCGCGCCCGCGCAGTGAATAATCAGTTAACTCTGAGTGGTCCCGAGCATTTGGGTGTGGCTGAAGGGGTTGCGGCACCCACCTTAAGTATTAATGAATGGCTTGCCCCAGGTTCGATGATGTTTCTTGGCGACCGACAACTACAGGTGCTGTATACGCCGGGTCATACAGACGATTCTATTTCGCTACTGGATTTGACCAGCGGCTTTTTGTTCAGCGGTGATTTTATTTATCCGGGGCCTTTGTATGCTTTTTTGTCGAATAGCAATATGGGTGACTATCTTGCGGGCGCTGAAACGGTGATAAGCCAACAGTCTTTAGTTACCGAAATTTATGGCGCCCACCGCGTAAGGCCGCCGGGTGCGCCTAAGCTAGGTATAGGTGACGTAAAGGACTTGCGCAAAACACTACTCAATATTCGCGCAGGGGAAGCCAATGCCAGCGGCGTTTACCCTCGGGAATACACAGTTAACGAACGCATAATATTGCTGGCCGAGCCTGAGTTTTTGCAAACTTGGCAGTCCACTAATAGGGAGAGAAATGAACATAGCAATTAGCGCAAATGAACAAGAATTGATTGCGGCGGCGGAAGCCTTGAAGCCCGAGCTGGAAAGTCGCAGCGGAGAAATCGACAAGTTACGACAGTTGCCTCAGGATTTAGCCGAAAAATTAGCTGACCTTGGTTTTTATCGTTTGGTGGTGCCAGAAGACCTCGGCGGTCTAGGGGTCTCGCCAGAAGCTTTTTGTAAGATTTGCGAAACCCTGGCTATGGCAAACGGCTCAACGGGTTGGTGTGTTTTTATTGGCGCCACTTCTCAATATTTATTTGGCGCGTTGCCCGCAACTCAATTAGAGAAAATGTTGCAAAACCCCAATGTGATCACCAGTGGGGTGTTTGCAGATATGGGCACTGCGTTGTTTGAGGAACAAAATGGTCAGCCCGGTTATCGCATTAACGGCCACTGGCGTTGGGGTTCAGGTTGCCGCAATGCGCAATGGATTTCCGGCGGTGTGCACGAAGTAGATGCTGGTGGCCAACGCACAACCCAAGGGGCGCCTCTGACTCGAGTATTTTTTAAACCTGAAGAAATTGAGATACACGATAACTGGCACGTCTCCGGTATGCGTGGTTCAGGGTCCAGTGACTATGTTGCAGATAATATTTGGCTCTCCGCAGAGCGACTTTCAGGCAATGTGGAAGACACGGCTCAAGCAGCTAAACCTATATATCAGTTCCCCAAGTTTGCGTTGTTGGGTATTCCCATTGGCGCAATTTGTTTGGGTATGGCCCGGGCCAGTGTGGAGGAAGTGATAAGGGTGTCCAAAGAAAAAACACCTCAAGGTAGCCGACGCACATTGGCGCTGCGACCCTCCCTACATATAGACCTGGCCGAAGCTGATACCGCGCTCAACGCAGCAAGAGCACTGTTTTACCAAAGTATCCAAGAGGGCTGGCACGCTGCGCAATCTGCCCCAGGCAGCTTGCAAGATCGCCGCGCTATGCGCACAGCAACTGTGCATGCGGTAAACGTCTCAATTCAAGTCATTGATAAAATGTACAGCGTCATGGGTGGCACCTCCGTGTTTGAGACCTCTTGCTTGCAGCAACATTTTCGCGATGTGCATGTGGCCTCCCAACATATGATGGTAGGTGAACCGATCATGGAACTCGCTGGACGGGTAATGTTAGGTTTAGATGACGAAGCTTTTGGGCTTTAACCCAAAATTTGGCGCTTAATTTGACCCCTAATGTGGCTATTTGGTTGATAAAAAAAAGGAACAGTAATGGAGTTAAAGTTTGGTCTTGGTACGCCTAGTAATCTTTGGTCATTGGACTGGGAGGCACGTAAACAGGCGGTTAGCGAAATAGCCGACTCGGGATTTGATCATATTTTTATGGCGGATCATGTTTCGTTCAGAAACGGTTCTGGCACAGACGGTTTTGTAGAGGTGGCGTCGCTATCCCAGTTACACCCAACTATTGGTGTGATGACTAGCATATACCTGTTACCGCTTCGACACCCCCTACCTGTAGCACGACAGCTTGCCAGCATGGCTAGAATTGCCCCGGGCAGGCTGATTTTTGGCGTCGGTATTGGTGGTGAAGACCCCCACGAGATGGAAGTGTGCGGCGTGAATCCGCGTCGTCGCGGTGTGCGCGCTAATGAGTCACTAGAAATTATCACGGGCCTCCTTAAGGGAGATTCTGTGACATTTTCAGGGTTAGAGTTTGACGTCACTGATGCAATCATTAAGCCCACGCCGAAGGTTCCGATTCCTATCATTGTCGGTGGTCGGTCGGATGCAGCGCTGACACGAGCCGCGCGTTTTAGCGAGGGTTGGATTGGCGTTTGGTGTTCTGCGCGCAGATTTTCTGAGGCGGTTGCAACGGTTGCCCGTGAGGCCGAGGAGTTGGGCCGAGGTGATGTAAACTGGTGCCATGGTTATCAGCCATGGATTGGCGTGGACAGAAACGACTCTGCGAAAGCACATAAAGCGGTGAAGGACGGCATGGAAGCCTTTTATCAGATTCCTTTTTCCAAGTTTGAGCGCTATACGCCATCCGGCACACCAGCTGAGGTGGCTGAGCAACTAGCGCCTTATATCGAATCTGGTTGCAGCTTGTTTAACCTAAAAGTTTGCGCTGAATACCCTGAAGAAGAAGTGGCTTTAGGCGCAGAGGTGATAGAAGAACTCCGGCGCTATCAAAAATAGTGGAGCGCGGGCCTCTGATAATGCGGCATTGAAGCGTTAATGGCGGTAGCTGAAGGTACTGCCAGGCAGCGCGAGAAATACATTGGTAAACGCCGGCAGAACATTAGGGGTTGTGGCAATACCTCAGCCAGCCAGCCTCAATGCACAATGCGTATTTCCCCGTCAGCCGCGTTTACTGATTGGTAGATCATTGCGTATGGCAACGACCCAAATAAGATGCTAGCTTCAGGGATCAAATTTCATTTGGGAGAACGAGATTATGAGCGAACCTATGCAAGCGCCTGAGCAGTCATCCTTAGTGGATTTAAACCCCGCGAACCCTAAGCTCTTTAGCGAGGAACGCATCCTACCCTTGTTTAAGCAAATGCGCGCTGAGCAACCCGTACATTACTGTAAAGACAGCGCCTACGGGCCGTTTTGGTCTGTGACCCGCCACGCCGACATCATGGCGGTAGATAAAAATCATCAACAGTTTTCTTCTGATGCAATATTTGGCGGCATTATGATTGACGACGATATTGTTGGGGACCCAAATGGTGACTTTTTTGTTAAAAGTTTTATCACCATGGACCCGCCAGAGCATGGTCCTCAGCGCAAGGCTGTGAGTAAGATTGCTGCGCCGGCCAGCCTATCAAGTTTTGAAGGGCTTATTCGTGAGCGTACCCAAACCTTACTTGATACCTTGCCTGTAGGAGAGGAATTTGACTGGGTCGATAAGGTGTCGATAGAGCTCACCACAATGATGCTGGCCACGCTGTTTGATTTCCCCTATGAAGATCGCCATAAGTTAACCAGATGGTCAGATGTCGCTACCGCTGAAGCAGACTCGCCAATTGTTGGCAGTCAGGAGCAACGTATTGCGGAACTGATGGAATGTTTGGCATATTTCAAAAAGCTTAAGGAAGAGCGTAGAGACGGCCCCGCCAATTTTGATCTGATCACCATGTTGGCCCAAGATTCGGTAACCGCCGATCAGCCAGACACGCATTTCTTAGGTAATTTGATGTTGCTCATTGTGGGTGGAAACGACACCACGCGTAATACTATGAGCGCTAGCATTAATGCTTTTCACCAGTACCCCGAGCAGCTAGATATTCTTCGAGCACGCCCAGAGCTGCTAGATAATATGATTTCTGAGGTAGTGCGTTGGCAAACACCTTTGTCGCATATGCGTCGTACCGCCATGGTAGATACTCATATTGGGCAGCAGGAAATTAAAAAGGGCGACAAAATTGTCATGTGGTATTACTCCGGTAATCGTGACGAGTCCGTGTTTGCAAATTCAAATACGCTGGATATTACGCGCAAAAACTCACGTAATAGTTTGTCCTTTGGTTTTGGCTTACATCGCTGTTTAGGTATGCGATTGGCGGAAATGCAGATGCGTATTCTGTGGCAAGAGATACTTAAGCGTTGGCAGCGTGTAGAGGTGGTGGGTGCTGTTGAACGTGTGGAATCTAATTTCGTCAACGGCTACGCAAAAATGCCTGTGCGCATCATTGCCTTTGATTAGAAGCCTTTGATTAGAAGGCTTTGATTAGAAGGCTTTGATTGGACGCCTTTGATTAGAAGCCTATAACTAGACGCCTTGGATTTAAAACCTAGGATTAAAAGCCAAATAGCAAAAACCAGTTTGGCAAAGTTGCTCAAGTAGTGGCCCATCAGACAACTAACGCGCCTTAGTGCGCATAGATAATCTGGCGGGTTGGGCGGAACTGGAATGACAGGCGATGACGAAGTTAGTCTCAAGTTGAGGCATATGGTTTTTAGATAACAATAAGAAGCGCACCCTACTTAAAAAATGTGGTTTCGCAAAATCTTTGGCAGACACCTACACAGGTGAGGACTTTATATGGCAAGAATAAGACTTTTACCTGATGCAGAGTTGGACGATGCAACTCGGGCAACCGCACAGACCATGGAAGCCAAAGGCTTTGATACTTCCACGCTCCGGGGCTTAGCCAATAGTCAGGACTTTTTTAACTTATATAATCAATTTTATTACCCGGCGCGTAAGGGGCACTCGCTGCCAGAAAGTCTTATCGAAATGGTGAGGCTGCGAATTGCTCGACACAATGATTGCTTCACCTGACTAAATGTTCGCCTCCTGCAGTCTGCAGGAGACCTAACTGAAGCAAAGATTGCCCAGCTTGACCTCGATAAAAGCTTAGATGCATTTGCCCAAGGCGAGCAATTGGCCTTGGAGTACGCCGACAGACTGGCTACCGATCATCACAACATGGACGATGACTTTTTTGCTCGGCTGAAATATCACTACAGTGATCCGCAAGTTCTAGAGCTGGGTATGATGATTGGGCAGTTCATTGGCTTTGGCCGAGTATTAACGGTACTCGACCTTGAGTCGAAGTTCTGCACAGTGGATGACATAGGAAACTAGTTATTCGAGGCGGCATAGGTTGCCTCGAATGTTTGCCGTTTAATAAGCGGCGCAACTTTATCTAACGAGCACTTGGGCTGCCGAAATAAATGCCTCATTTAGGCTCTGGGTCAGCAGCGGCGATGCCGCTGTTACCATTCAGTTGGTTACCATTCAGTCTGTTGCCATTCAGTCTGTTGATGAGAAGACTGTTTTTATTAAGGCAGTGTTCACAAAATCTGGTTAGCTAAAAATGTCTAGATAATCGGCCTAGGTTTAATAGACTTGGCCCCGCGCCACAGTTTTAGTCTGCCCGTCGTTGTGGGCCAGGAAAAAAGCGATTGGTTCGAGCCTGGTACTCTGTATAAGCCGGCCGTTTTTGCATTGAGTAATGTTCAGAGGGTATGGCGCCGGTGGTATACACCAATGTGCTGTACATTACTCTGGAAGTCAGTAGCAAGCCCACGCCTAACAACCCCCAAACCATGATGTTTTCAGTACCCTGCAGCGCAAGCCAAGATGGAATTGCTGCTATCACAATGCCGTTCCACACCATCCATTCGAAAAAATAGTTTGGGTGACGGCAGTAGCGCCACAAGCCTACGTCGCAGACTTGTCGTGTTTTGCCCGTTCGCTTCATCTCGCTGAGAAAGCTTACCTTTTGATAATCTGCCACGCTTTCTAAGGCAAAGGCGATAAACCAGATAGCTAAACCAACTAATTCTAATAGCGCAAATTCAGGGCTACTGTTAGAGGCAATAATGATAACCGGTAATGCCAGATAAGATGCGTTGGCTAAGCCTTGAACTATGGCTTCTATCTGCAGCGCCAACGCTGTATTGGTTTTGCCTTCTTGCTCAAAGCGCAGATGTTGATACTGGTAGCGAGGAAATTCCTTCTTTAATAGGCCCAATCGCCAGAGGTTTAACGCGCCCACGCCCATACGCAGCCCAATGATTATAAGCACTGTGCTTACCGCCAGTGAACGCAGCCAATAGCCATCGCTGAGCCAGTAGCTGAGAGCGCCTAATAAAACCAAACCCCAAGGCCAACCTATGTCGACATAGTTCATACGCCCAGTGCGCCATATGGGGAGGCAAACCACCAGGGCGAAGAGCAATAGCTGCCCAAGTCCATTGACTAGACCCAAAAAAGAAAATGTCGAAGTTGCTAAAATGAGGACCCATCCACAAAGGAACAGGTATAGGGGGCGGAAGTAATTCATGGGCTAATTGTTCTTATTATTGTTGTTTTTATTATTAGTCGAAGAAAAAGGCGAATCGCCCAGCAATTTTTATATTGGTAAATCACTGCTCCAGCTGCGCAGAGCAATGGTACCCCAATAGAAAATTTCTTGTGCTAAAGGTCGGCTATTTAAGTACGCAGAGCCCGCTTGCGCTGCTACGGTGCTCGACGCACTCATCACAATGGGCAGTGCCGCGGGTGCATAGAGCAGAAGTACTCTGAAACTAATCCAAATTTAATCTGAAACCAATTTAAAACTAATAGCACAGAGCTTGTTTATTCTACATTGGATTGATCCAAATCGGCGATGACCAAGCACGCTCCTGAATGGTCACTTTCAGGCCGTCTCGAGGTGCAACGCCAGCGCGCATAGCATCCCAAGTTGACCATCTGCAGGTAGGATTTTCGAGTACACGGGCATAGTAAAATGCGCTCTGCTCGGCATCATACGTAGGGTCCGTCCAAACTGTTTTCAGTTCAGCAGCGCCTATATCGGCGCTGAAAGAACAGTCATCGATATTTACTTTGGCATTGTTATCCGGGCAGCGGTGGGTGACGGGGTCTACCGCGCCATTATCCGAGCAAGCAACGTCGAACACTTCTTCTTTAGTTTCTCCACTTTCCAACCAACCTTTTACAATTTGTAGTCGTTGTAGGGGCGCTGAGTATGTGTCTTGTGTTGCCCAGACCAAGAAGCTTGGTTGGCTGTCCGCTGACGCATTAATCTCAGAACCCATGGCGGCACCGGAGGCATAGGCGTTTTCTATGCTGTCCGCTTGCAGCTCGAACCCTGCAAAAAAGCGTATGCGAATTCTTGGACCTGAAGTGGCGAATGTTTCCTTGCGGCGAAATGCATCGTAAATCGCCTCGCGGGTATTCGACTCCGCCCAAACGCCGGTGAGCCCTGACGCGCCCCAAGTTTCAAAAGCGCCCTGGGTATAGTTGCCTTGTTCGGTGGCGACAATTTCTAACCTGCCTGCTTCAGCAATGATTTTGTTTTGCTCAATACTTAATGGTACAGATCCTCTGAAGGCAGGGCGGCCATCAACGAGTGCGACTTTAGAAAAATAGTTGTCTTCTTCAACTGATGCCGCAGCGTTGTGGGTATCTGATGCGCCAATAAAGCCAAACTTATAGGGGTTAACAGAGTTTTGCTCCTCTAATGCCAGACCATTCAATAGCGCCTCGCGGACATAAGAGCCGTTGGGCGCGCTAGCCAATGAGGTTGCCACGCGAAAAGGCATAATCTCGAAATCTGCCCATTCATCATTTGTCGAAAGCGCCGGGTGTGTCTCGCTGGTGCCCTTAATTTGGGTGATTTCAACTAGGGGTTCATTGCGACTGCGTTGGGCGGCATAGTCGTCACCTATTGGGTTACCGTCCCAGTCCACTACCTTGAACATGTGTCCATTAGAGCCATTGGCGTTGTGCGGAATTGCCAATGCTTCAATACCCTGAGCGCGTAGTCCGTCCATCCAGTCCCAAAGTCCGGCTGGGTCTAGGCTTTGCAGTCGTGAAAAAGGCAGAGCGGGTAATTTGTCCGCGCCGCGAAAAATCACATTTCTATGCAAGTTACCTTGGTCATACGAGGTAGTAGTGTACTCGTAGGCGACGAAGGTGGTGAACTCGTTGGGTACGTTGTGTCTTTCTGCTGCTTGGACAATGTCCAACCAAGCGGCTTTTGCCGCATTGTTTAAGAGTTCTGGGTCTAGGTTGCCAGTCATCAAACCGCCTACGGCCGCGCGTAAATAATTAGCAAAGGTTTCGCCGCGTATACCTAGACTGGCGTCATTGACGTTGTCGGGTACGTTTAAGTTGTGCAGTGGTTCGTTCAGTTCAAGCTGGCCCAACGCGCTGGTGGGATCTGCGCCTTCTTTTAGCGCTCCCAAGAATGCCGCATGATCGGTAATGGCATAGAAGTCTAAGGGACGGTTGAGCTGTACTTGATAACCAGAAGGGTGGGAGATGGCTTCACCCTTGGCATAACGGTAGCCATCATCTGGTGTTGCAATGGTGCCAAAGGCAAATGCATCAAAGGAGTAGGCTGAATGCACGTGTAAGTCGCCGAAGTAGGCTTCTCTTGTTGCACTGCGCGATGCATCTGCACTGAATACCTCTGCATTGTCGACGAATGCGCCTGCCAAAAAGTCAGATATCGCATCCTGTGCCAGGCTAGATTTTGGGTTTTTGTCCAATGCTGTTACTGCGTTTTTATCTTGCCCGCAGCCGCCGAGCAAAAGTGTGCCTGTAAGGGTGATCGAAAAAATAAGCGCTTTCATGGTGTTGCCAACCGTGTGAAGTGATTTCTGATAAGAATTTTCTGTGAATAGATTATAGACAGTTTACATCATGCCAATAGCGGGTTTTAGCATCGCTGAAGAGACCGCAGTGGCTGGCGCAAGTTATGTCGCTAGTAGGCCAACCCAATAGACCAGTGGCATTCATATGGCTAAAAAGGTTCAAACTGTTAGAAACAAAATGCTTATTGAGTAGGCTAAAAAAAGCGCCGACCACAACCTGAATTGGCTGGGCATGCTGATGACAAATATCATTAACAAAATGCCGATGGACGGAACAATCAAAGAAGGCAGAATTGCATAGTTGTACAAAAATATATTGAGGTAAGGTCCAACGAAGAAATACAACAACATGGAAAGCGCTGATAGCCGACCAAACTGCTGGCTCTCGTCAAGCATGTCTAAAGTGCCTTCGCCCGGTTCACTCAAAGCCATTTCCGCTGCCCCGTAGAGGCAAGAGCAACCAAAAACTAAAACAATGAAGTCAATAAACTGCCATTGTTCAACAACTCGCAGGCCCCATCCCACCCACCAAAGTTGCAGGACATACAACATAATGCAGAGCGCCCAGATAGCGGATGACCAGTGAAAACTGATTCTATCTTTGGCGCGGATAAGCATTGCCGCGTTGTGCAGTAATCTTGTAATGGCTAAACCCAAAATGATAGATACGGATATGAAGATGTACTCATGTTGGGTCATTGTGTGATCTCTTTAGCGCAATGGCGGCTATGCAGGCAGTGGCTATCTCGTAGCTAAGTGCGCCATAAGTATAAGCTGTAATCACTTGATCTGTTATCAACAACGAAGACAGCCGCGCTAAAGCTAAGCTTCCAATGGTCAATAACAAAACGATCAATGCAGATCGATAAAACTCTGGTTTTAAAACGGCCAACAAAAAAAACAAGCCTAGGCCGGTCTGCAGCCCGCCATACATTGCACCGACTTCAGCGAACGCATCGCCATTGCTGATAATCAAGCCGGCATACCCTGCGGGAGTAGTGGGCGAAATTAAGCACAGCGCGCCATAAGAAATTAAAATGAAAGCGGAGACGCTGAGAATAGTCTTACCTAATAGCATGGTGCTCGTACCTGTATTTGGAAGCCTTAACAATACAGGTAATCGCTGTTGCTCGCGCCATGGGAAGGCAAAACAACCCTGCTTGATGATCACTTTGGACAGTGCCAGTATAGTGAGGAGGGAGATTTTTATGTTTGGAGCGGTTTACACCTGCTTAGTTCGGTGCATTGGAAACTGAGCTCTGTAAGTTCTAAACAACATTTTAAACATCACTTTAAACATCACTTTAAAAAGCGGGGAAAGCAAAATGGCCTATGTAGAAAACAGGACAATTCACGATGCGGATGCTCATGTCATGGAGTTTCCAGAAAAGATTGTTGAATACATATCAGACAAGTTTAAGTCAGATTTTAAGCCGTATATCAGAACCCGCGATCAAAACTGGGTGGACGAAACAACAGCCCTGCATGACGATCCAGAGTTTAAGGCCGGTGCTGAAGAAGAGATTATGACAAGACGCGGGCACGAGGCCCTTGGCGCGTTTCGTAAAGAGGATCGATCTAAAACCATGGATTACCTAGGTTTTGCTAGCCAATTGATGTTCACTTCAGACGCACTGGATAACTATGGGTTAGAAACAGGGCAGAACAATGCCTTGGCCTGTGAAGTGGCGCGGGCGCACAACCGTATGATGGCGGATTTTTGCAGTGTCGATCAACGCTTGCTGGCCACCGGCTATGTGCCTTTAGTGGATATCGAACAAGCACCTAAGATTGCCAAAGAAGCGCTGGAAATGGGCTGTAAAGGCTTGGTCATTCCGTCGCGCTGTCCTCCGGGCCACAGTCCCAGTCACATAGGCTTAGAACCGCTATGGTCGTTGGCTGAAGATGCCGGTGTACCCATTTTGTTTCATGTGGGCGGCGAGCATAAGATGAACCCGCACTACCATGAAACAGGCCAAGGACCGGTGCTAGATTTCCACGGGGGCGCGGAGAATTTCACCTCCACGAGTTATATGACAATTCCTCTGGCCCTCTGGCAAACACTGTCTGTTCTGATTGTAGACGGTGTATTTGATCGTCATGAAAAGCTTAAGTTTGGCGCCATTGAACTGGGCGCCAGTTGGGTGCCAGGTTGGATGCGCTACTTAGATTCTGGTGCGGAGGCGTTCAAAAAGGGCGAAGATCGCCTTAAGAATCTTTCAGCGAAACCCAGTGAAATTGCCCAGCGCCAATTCCGCGTAACGCCTTACCCTCACGAACCAACAGATTGGATCATTGAAAATACAGGCCCAGACGTTTGCTTGTTTTCCTCTGATTTTCCGCATGTTGAAGGTGGACGGAATCCGCTTAAGCGATTTGAGACTGCTTTAGCCAATACGTCTTTCGAGAAGAAACAGCGTTTTTACCGAGACAACTTCATTGATTTGATGGGCGCAGGACTAGATGCATCGCTGCATGGTCAGCCTTATACGGAGTAAGGCGGTTTTATTGAGCAGGGTGATCTAAGTTTTTTTGCTTCGCGTATAGCTATGGGCGAGGCGTGAGTTTTTATAGGGGAGTGGTGGTAATGTCTTCAATAGTGTCAGGGTTATGGCGTCGGCCAAAAAATACGTCGGCAGATGAGAAGGGGGGGATTCATGATGATGACACCGCTCAAGGTTTAGGTTTTCAAGGCGGCACCATTGCCGGCTCTATCCATATGGAACAATTCCCGCCAATGCTGGTGGATTACTTTGGCGATGCCTGGTGGTCCAATGGTGGCATCTCCCTGTACTTTAAAGCGGCCACAATTGATCACGAGCCAGTGCGTTGCCTGCTTCAACCTATCAGTGAAACCAAAGCGCGTATTTGGATGGAGAACGAAGCGGGCGCTGTTGTAATGGAAGGCTCGGCATCGTTAGGCGATGACAAAGATTCGGAAGTGAGTAGGCGTATTGCCGCCAACCGACAAGCCAGTGATCTGCGCATGATGGCTGACGTGGTCATTGGCGCGCCGTCGCCACAAGGCACTGTGCATGTCATTGAGGAAAGTATTGATACACGGCTTGCGGTGATTACTGAATCCACGGACTGTTATACGGATGCCACGCTCTATGGTGGCAGAGTTGTCCCAATGGCTGAGTGCATCCATTCTTTTAGAGGTGTGGAGGAGGATATTATTCCTATCCGCGGACCTTATGTTGGGCTGTTTGGGGCTATTGAGGTCCAGTACTTGGGCGCGCCGGTTGTAGCCGGTCGAGACTACACTGTACACGGTCATGTTGTGGCACTTTCTGATAGCCCGAAGACGGAAATTGTTTGGTACACCGCGTGGTTGAGTGACCCAGTGTCTGGCGAAAAAGTGGCGCGCATGACCAAGATGGACAGGCTAATGAAAGATGCCTCGCCGCTTTGGACTCAGGCTTAGCTCTCAGTTCTCAGTTCTCAGTTCTCAGCTCTCAGCTCTCAGTCATAGATCTTAGCTCTTAGATCTTGGTTTTTGCGATGCTCGCACTAGGTCAATTTGTTGTTCTATTTTGAGCAGTTCTTTTGTCACTTTTTTGCGCCCGCTATGCGCTCAATGCCTGACAAAATATAGCGCACAGCAAGCTCAATGGTCTCGTCTCTATCTAGGCCTGCTTGAGCGGTGAGGTCTGCGGCGGCTATTGAAGCCCCGGACGACATGCGGATAACTAACTGCGCTTGGCGCTGATCCAGTTGGTATTGCGTAGCTGCCATATCCACCAAAAAGCGCGCGCTGCGCCGTCGGTGCTTGTCTTCTTGATCTTTTATGGCGTGTGCAATCTCGGGTTGCGAAAGCAGTAGCGGTAGGATGTTCCCTGGTGCTTGATGGTCAAAATTACTGGTCACAGAAATGCGCACAATGTCTTCAAAAGTCTTTGCTTCCAGCGCCGCTGCATTGGATGCGTCAACAAAATTGCGGTACTCGCGTTGCAGTAGCGCCTGCAGCAATGCCGGGCGATTTGCAAAATAGTTGTAGACCAGTGGCGCGGACACCCCTGCAAGCTTTGCTAACCCTTCCATGGTGAATGCCTGCAAACCCTGATCAAGGACCATAGAACTGGCGGTATCAAGCAATTGATCATGCCGAGCTTCGGGCGAGAGCCTTGTTCTTATTTTCGCGTTCGCTTTCGCTTTTGGTTTGGCTTTTGCTGGGGTTGGGATTTGTGTCATGGGTTGAGTTTATCTTTATTATTGACAGTCTTAAATAGCGGGTTTACTTTAGGTGGTCTAAAATAAGCTATTTGGACAGTCATCATGAAGACCTACGCCCAGCACCGCCGTATTATTGACGCAGACTCGCACCTAATGGAGCTGGACGATTTTTTGCACAACGCTGCGCGCCCAGAACACCTAGATTTAGTGCCGTCTATGCATGACCAAAAGAGCTTGCCGGTTCACAAAGAAGGCTTGGAGAAAGGTCGTGTCCTGCTTGCGCGTAGGCAACAAGAGCCTGAAACAATGGCCAAGTTTGAAGCTTCAATGATGGATAACACCAAGAGCGGTTGGTCTCGTATAGGTGCTTTCGACCCGCAAGAGCGCTCCCACACGCTAGATTTGCTCGGCTTCGAGCAGCAGATGGTGCTGCCTACTTACACGTTGCACCAAACGCTCCATGCCGCCACAGATGAAGCCTTGGCTGCAACGGCCATGACATTGAACAAAGCCATGGCCGATTTTTGCGCCCATGATTCGCGTCTAAAAAGTATTGGTTATCTGCCAATGAACCTTGGCCCAGAGGTGGCGAAACAAATTTTAGACCAAGGCTTTGCAGACGGCTGTTACACCTTTTTAGTGCCGACCAATGAGCCATCTGCAGAGCAACGCTCGTACACGCATCCAGACTTTGATCCTATTTGGGCAGGTTTTGCAGAGCAGGGTGTACCCGTGGCGTTGCACACGGCGGCAAATGGCGATTACAACGCGGTATCGCCTAGTTTTAGAAACAACGGTAGGACGCCGATTGCGCTGGGTGGTGATGCGCCATTTGGCGAACTTGGACTGTTGAATATTGGTGCCAGCGCGCAATTATTCTTGTCAGCAATGATCTTTGACGAAGTATTTGCGCGTCATCCAAGTCTGCGCGTTCTCAGTATGGAACACGGCGCATCTTGGGTGCCCGGTTGGTTGCAGCAAATGGATTTCACAGCAAACACGTTTAAGCATTTTCGTAAGTTTGTTGAGAAACCGTCTGAAACTGCCAAACGCCATCTTAAGTTTTCACCGTTCTCAGGGGAACCTGTGGGCTGGATAATAGACAGTATTGGTCCAGACATGTTGGTGTTTGCGTCGGACTACCCGCACCCAGAAGGCACAGCTGATCCCATCAAAAGGTTTGAGCGCAGCATGCCCAACTGCGATCAAGAGGTAATGGATAAATTCTACTACGGCAATATGTTAGAGCTGATGGGTGGCGCGTAAGCGCCCCGCACATCGACTTTTCTTAGCTTAGCAGATCAGTGGGCTAGGTCTGTTCCTCGACGGCGCGCCAAGCGGCGTCGAAAGCTGCATCCATGAGGGCTATCGCCTCGGAATCTGAATTAGCGATTGAAATACGTCCAAACTGCGCCCGTCCAATCTCGTGAGGTGCTTGGCCTTTCTTCCACTCGGGGTCATCTAATGCGAGGTAGGGGTAGGCGTAGCCATGAGGAATACGGTTTACGGTTATTGCGCCAATGTCACGTTCATGCTCGAAGCCTTGTGCGCCCATGAGCGCCTGTAGTTGGCTGCGAATTTGCGCCTCATAACTGGCAAAGGGTGTAGCGTAAATCTTATGCCGTCCTAGACGCAGCTGTTCGCGCCCAGTTAGGTTGCCCTTGGGGCCGGTCATCGGTGAATGCATCAAACACAACACCATGGGGTCATCTGGTCCGCGCGGGGGTTCGTAACCACCCACTGTCATAGTTGGGGCGCAGCTCACCCATTGAAATGTATCGTAGGGGCATTGGAAAAAGGTAGCGCCTAACTTTGCAAATGCGTGCCCATTTTCTAGCAGCACGCTGGCGTAAACGAAGGGCGTTTTCACACCGTAATTTAGGCCCTCTTTCTGGCGCTCAGGCATTTCCGGGCAGAGGTGGGGTATGAGGTTGTTGTAGCAGGCCAAGACACAGCTATTAGCCGTGACGCGAAGTGCCTTGCCCCCACTGACATAGTCCACTTCCACCCGTTTTTTCTCAACTTCGCGCACGCCAACCACAGTGCTATTAAGCCGCATTCGAGTTGTACGGCCCTGAATGTCTAATTCACTGTAGTTAAAGTGCGCTATAGCGACGTCCTCTGGACCCTGCATATTTGGCGCAACCTCAGGGATGAGTTTCTGTGTGAGCAATCTAGCGATAGAGGCATTGCCATCAGGAAACATGCGCACCTGTATAACGCTGTCGAGAATAGAGCCGCCTAACGAGGCCAAAGTCTTGCCAACCCAACCCATTGAATTTATACCGCTGGCGACGTTGCTGATTGCTTCTGCCACTGTGAGGTGCCAGCCAGAAACGCCGCCCATATGAACAATAACGGCATTCAAAATGGGGAGGGTTGATTCCTCAAGACCTACCTTTTCCAAGAGGAATTGGTTGTAGCTGACGGTGTTTATATACCGCCATTTCTCGCTTAGGGACAAGCCTGCTAGGAAGTCTTGGCTGCCGCCGAAAAAAGCAATGAGCTTATCTTGTTCACTCCTAGCAATGGGCAGTTTGCGAACTGTGGAGGCATAGCCTGCGCCGCCGAACATCGCCGCGAACCAGTTACCACCGATGACCACGTGGCCGTTAGCACCGGGCAGCGCAATGCCATTGTCTGCGTCAAACTTACCGGCCAGCACCATATCAGCCGGCGTTTGTTGGTCCATG